>OJSQ01000120.1_pt1 | contig 110903 bp, 110 predicted proteins | sample 1599551 | NCBI WGS metagenome assembly OJSQ01 (sample SAMN04168659, study PRJEB22393) | human gut metagenome | biome: human gut microbiome; feature: stool | host: Homo sapiens | collected 2014-05-12
AGTAGCAAGAATATTGTACTGAGGGCTAGCCGTCGTGCCAGCGACTTGGTACAATGTACATAAAGATAAATCGGAAGTTGGGAGGTACATAACCATGAAAAATATGATTGGATATTGTGGGCTGGATTGTGAAAAATGCGACGCATATCTTGCAACAATTAATGACGACCAAGAGTTGCGAATAAAAACTGCGAAGTTATGGGCTGAATTAAATAATGCACCTATTCTTCCTGACCATATTAACTGTCAAGGATGTCGTGTTGAAGGAATTAAAACCGTATTTTGCGATAGTATATGCAGTATTCGGCAGTGTGCATTGAAAAAATGTGTTGCTACTTGTGGCGACTGTTCAGAGTTAGAAAACTGTCCCACTGTTGAGACAATCATAGAGAATAATCCGTCTGCTTTGAAGAATTTGAAAGGATGTTAAAAATATGGTAGATGAAGTGGTATTAGGGAATGTTATGGTTGATTGTGATGATGAAAGAAAATTGCAAAGATTCTATGGAGAATTATTAGGTTGGGAAATGTGTGAACTATTTGCAAGACCGGCTGTCCGTAGTTCTTCGGGGATTGTTTTTTTGTTTATTGAGGAAAAAGATTATGTTCCTCCTGTATGGCCAGAAAATGCAGGAAAACAACAAAAACAGATGCATTTTGATTTTCAGGTTGATAATGTTGCAGAAATGGTTAAGAAAGCGGAGTCATTGGGAGCAAAGAAAGCGGAAAGTCAATTTGGAGGAAATGATTTTGTAACCATGTTTGATCCGGCAGGACATCCGTTTTGCTTATGCCGGAAGTGACAATTCCAATTTATTAACCTGGGAAATCAGAATTTGCTCACTGTATAATGTATACTGAGTTTCAGATTGATAATGATATATTGCATTTAATTTTTAAAATAGTTTTTAAGCACATTGATTGTCATAAATTCAATCCTACGAAACTTGTGATTTGATAGAAAGGGGATTTATTATGGATGAGAAAAACAACAATCATAAAAAAGATAAGTTTACTTTAGCATATATAATGTCATTACCGTATACTTGGATGATTTTTGGATATGTAATAGGGAAATTCTATTTTAGTATTTGGGGAAGTATTATAGGATTAATTATAGGATATGTATTTAGTATTAAAATATTTAGGATTAAAGCAGGGGAGTGTATCGTCCAAGGGTTTGGATAAGTTCTTGTGGAACTTAGATGTAGATGCGATGAAGATTAAATTGTAGAGAGTTGTTTTAGAGTTGTTTTAGAGACGTTTTCAACTTGACTTCCAAAAAAACTTAGAGTAAACTAGAAAAGAAATCAGGGGTGCCGGGAGAACCTGGCTGAGAGTAAACTACGAGAATGTTTAGACCCTTAACCTGATCTGGGTAATGCCAGCGTAGGGAGAATATTGAAACACAAAGTAGAGTCTATAATGAAATAGATGAGTTTGTATACAATATAAGGCTTCCTTTCAGAGAGAAAGGAAGCTTTTTCTTCTGGAAAAGCAGTTCTTTTATGAACCCAGATATCAAATATGAAAAGAAAGAAGGAGACAAAGATGAACGCAAGTGTAGCAATTCAAACTTTACCGGAGGCAAAAAATGATGAGGAATTAATCCGCATTGTGGATGAGGTGATCGCCTATATTAAGAGCACCGGATTAAATTACTATGTAGGTCCGTTTGAGACGGCAATCGAGGGAGATTATGATGAACTGATGGATATCGTGAAAGAATGTCAGCACATCGCAATCCGTGCGGGAGCACCGTCTGTGGCTGCTTATATCAAAGTGACATACAAACCTGAAGGAGATGTGCTTACCATTGAAAAGAAAGTTACAAAACATCACAAGTAAGGCGTATTCAGTCGCGGCAATTGTAGTTTTGCTGCTCGTATGGCAGATACTGTCAAGTACCGGAATCGTGCCGTCATTTTTGCTGCCGTCCCCGGTAGAAGTAGTGCGAGCTTTTGTGAAAGATTTTCCACTTTTGATGGGACATGCAAAAGTGACATTGTTGGAAGGTTTTTTAGGCTTGGCTTTGGGAGTGATAATCGGATTTGCTGTGGCAGCTTTGATGGATCGTTTTCAAGGGTTTTACAAAGCGTTTTATCCGATTATGGTAATCACACAGACGATACCGACGATTGCGATTGCTCCGCTTCTTGTGCTGTGGATGGGATATGAGATGGCGCCGAAAGTAACTTTGATTGTGATTGTGACTTTTTTCCCGATTGCAATCGGGTTGCTGGAGGGGTTTCAGTCGGCTGACAAAGATACGATCAATCTTCTGAAAGCGATGGGAGCGAATCGGCTTCAGATTTTTTTACATGTAAAATTTCCAAGTTCTCTCGGAAGATTTTTTGCAAGTCTTCGGATTTCGGTGTCCTACTGTGTGGTAGGGGCTGTAATCTCAGAGTGGCTTGGAGGATATAATGGTCTCGGTGTGTACATGACGCGGGTGCGAAAATCTTATGCATTTGACAAGATGTTTGCAGTTATTTTTCTGATTTCTGCAATCAGTCTGCTTTTGATGTGGCTTGTGTCAATACTTCAGAAGAAATGTATGCCTTGGGAAGAACGAAAAGGAGAATAAAAATGAAAAAGAAAATAGTAGCGTTGGCGCTTGCTGTGGCAACAGTATGTTCCTTGACAGCCTGCGGCGAAAAGAAAGAAAAACAAGAAGAAAAAGAGCTTGAGAAAATTACATTTGTGCTGGACTGGACGCCAAATACGAATCATACTGGATTATATGTAGCAGAAGAAAAAGGATATTTTGAGGATGCAGGGCTGGATGTAGAGATTGTACAACCACCAGAAGACGGTGCAAGTGCTTTGGTTGCATCCGGAAAAGCACAGTTTGGAATTGATTTTCAAGATTCTATTGCACCTGCTTTTGCAAGTGATGATCCGCTGCCCGTGACAGCAGTTGCCACTTTGATTCAGCACAATACATCAGGTATTATTTCCAGAAAAGGGGAGGGCATGGACCGGCCTAAGGGAATGGAAGGCAAAACATATGCGACTTGGGATATGGAAGTGGAGAAAGCAATGATCAAGAATGTGGTAGAAGCCGACGGTGGAGATTACAGCAAAATCAACATGATACCGAGTAATGTGACAGATGAGGTGACTGCATTGAAATCCAAACAGGTAGATGCAATCTGGGTGTATTATGCATGGGGAGGAATTGCGACAGAAGTAAAAAATCTTCCTACAGACTATTTTGCTTTCAAAGATATCAATCCGGTATTTGACTATTATACACCGGTAATTGTTGCAAATAATGACTTTTTGGAAGAGAAACCGGACACTGCAAAAGCATTTTTGAGTGCAGTGAAGAAGGGATATGAAGATGCGATCGCAGACCCGAAAGAGGCGGCGGATATTTTATGCGAGGCAGCGCCGGAACTTGATAAAGAGTTAGTGCTCGCAAGTCAGGAGTGGCTGGCAGATCAGTATAAAGCTGAAGTAGAGCAGTGGGGTTATATCGATCCGGCGAGATGGGATGCATTTTATAAATGGCTCGGAGATAATGAGTTGATTGAGCAGGAGATTCCGGCAGGATTTGGATTCTCTAACGATTATTTGGAAAAGTAGGATGAGCAGCATGATTCGATTGGAAACCAAACAAGTGTCAAAATCGTTTGATGGAAAGAAAGTGATTGAGGATATTTCCATCTCCTTACAGAAAAATGAGATCGTGAGTCTTCTCGGCGTCAGCGGTGCTGGAAAGACGACACTTTTTAATGTGATTTCAGGGTTGATGGAGCCGGATTCCGGGGAAGTTCTTTTAAACGGGAAGGAGATTACCGGGCAGGCGGGACATGTCAGCTATATGCTGCAGAAAGATTTGCTTCTTCCATATAAAACGATTGAGGAAAATGTGGCGCTTCCGCTCATGATAGAGGGAGAGAAGAAAAAAGATGCCCTTGCAAAGGTGCGTCCGCAATTTGAACCATTTGGACTTGCGGGAACAGAAAAGAAATATCCAAGTCAGCTGTCCGGCGGAATGCGCCAACGCGCCGCACTGCTTCGGACTTATCTGTTTTCAGAAGGGGTGGCATTGTTAGATGAGCCGTTCAGTGCGCTGGATACGATTACGAAAAGTGCAATGCATAAATGGTATTTGGATATTATGAATCAGATTGAATTGTCTACTATTTTTATTACACACGATATTGACGAGGCAATTTTGCTGTCTGACCGTATTTTTTTGATGACAGGAAAACCGGGAAGGATTACAAAAGAGATTGTAATTCAGGAGAAAAAACCACGTGGCGGAGAGTTTAATCTGACGGAGGCATTTTTAAATTATAAAAGGGAGATCATTACCCAGTTAGGTGTGGAATAGGCAGATGTGATATGCTAGAATGAAAATAGAAACAATGCTATAACATATAGGAGGCACGCGTTATGAGTATGAAAGAGAAGATGCATACAGGAGAGCTTTATCTGCCAAATGATGAAGAGATTATGAATGAGCAGTTACAAAGACTGGAGAGGTTATATGATTTTAATGCGACACGTCCTTTAGAGCAGGAGAAGAGGACGGCGTTGCTAAAAGAGATGTTTGCGGAAATCGGTGAGGGCTGTTATATTGAACCGCCATTTCACTCTAACTTTGGTGGCGGACATGTACATTTTGGGAAAAATATTTATGCCAATTTCAATTTGACATTGGTCGATGACACTCATATTTATGTGGGCGATTATACAATGTTTGGTCCGAATGTCACAGTGGCTACGGCAGGGCATCCGATTCTGCCAGAGCTGCGCAGTCAGGGGTACCAATATAATGCGCCTGTTCATATAGGAAAGAATTGCTGGATTGGAGCAGGGGCGATTATCGTGCCGGGAATTACGATTGGAGATAATGTTGTGATTGGTGCAGGAAGCGTGGTGACAAAAGACATTCCGTCCAATGTAGTGGCAGTCGGGGTGCCATGTGAGATACTTCGCAAAGTGAATGAACATGACAGAGAATATTATTTTAAAGACCGAAAGATTGTATGGTCTGAGGATTAAATGAATGACAAAACAGGAGGATGTTTCATATGGAATTAGTAAATCATGTAGAAATCCCTGAGATTGGGCTTGGCGTTTATAAGATGGAAGCGGGAGCTGAGATGAACGAAGCAATTGGAAATGCATATCAATATGGCTACAGATTATTTGACACAGCTCAGATGTATAAGAATGAGGAGGCATTGGGAGATGCGTTGAAAGAAAATCATATCCAAAGAGAGACTGTTTTTCTGAACAGTAAAGTGGATAATTGTAATCAGGGATATGAAAAGACCATCTCAAATTTTCATGATTCTTTAAAAAGATTGCAAACAGATTACCTGGATTCTTTTTTGATACATTGGCCGGGATTGAATAAAGAGAGGACTTTGAGTACATGGAAGGCTTTGGAGGAACTATATAAGGCTGGGCTGATTCGGGCAATCGGTGTCTCAAATTTTGAGATCAGTCAGCTGGAGATTTTGTTAGAGAACTGTGAAATTCCTCCGATGATAAATCAAATCGAGCACACTCCTTTTTTGCATGATGAACAGTTGAATTCTTTTTGTAAAAAGAATAAAATTCAAATTATGGCATGGGGACCATTGCTTCGTGGAAAAATGGAGGATGCTGGAATTAAAGAAATAGCAGCCGCTACGCAAAAAGTCCGGCTCAATTATTGCTTCGATGGAATATTCAACAGGGAATTATTCCGATTCCAAAAACGAAAAACAGTTCAAGGCTGATAGAAAATATTTCAGTATTTGATTTTCAAATTGAGCCGGAAGATATGGCAAAATTAAATGCAATGAATGAAAATATCAGAACAAGCTATAATCCGTTATGATTTTTAATTGCGGATATGTTCATTTTCAAGTTGCATTCGTTTCAGTTCAGGCAGTATGAGATAGAGCATTACGATAAAACACAAGCTTCCGCCGATAATGTTTGAGACCGGTTCGGCGAGGAAAACTCCATCAGAGCCTATATGAAGCGCATATGGAAACAGGTAAGTCAGTGGTATCACGATCAACACTTTTCGAAGAAGTGAAAAGAAAATTGCCTGCTTCTTTTTGTTGAGTGATTTGAAAACGGTCTGTCCGATATACTGTAGATCCATAAAGATGAATGCAGCGAAATATGTTTTTAGGGCAGGGATGGTATGGCTTGCCAATGATTGATCAGAGCTGAAGATGCTGATGAGAAATCTTGGAGCGAACAGGATAACACTCCAGGCAATCCCGGTATACAAAAGAACCAAAAATGCCATTTCAATACCACATTTTTTAACTTTTTCCGATCGTTTGGCTCCGTAATTATAACTTAAAATAGGGGAGGAACCTTCCGTAATTGCATAGATGGGGGTCTCCACTATTTGGCGAATGCTGGATATAATTGTCATGACGGATATATATACATCACCTCCGAGGTGTGCCAAAACGCTGTTGCAGCAGATTGTCACAAGACTATTTGTGAGCTGCATAATAAATCCCGCGCTTCCAAGGCTCACAATGTCCTTGATATCAGCAATGCAGGAGTGCATTTTGCGGAGTGAAAAAAGCCGGACTTTGATCTCGGCGCGGCGTTTTAAAAAATAAAGCACAAATGCGGCAGATGCAACCTGAGAGATGACGGTTGCAATTGCGGCTCCCGGAACACCGAAGTGAAATACAAAGATAAAAATTGGGTCTAAAATAATGTTTGCAACAGCTCCGATTGTAACGGAATACATACCGGCAGCAGCATACCCCTGAGCGTTGATAAATGGATTCATCCCTGTAGTGATCATAGATGGAAGTGTTCCAATCAGATAGATCATCAGATATGGATAGGCATATTTTAGCGCATCTTTGGAGGCACCGAATAATAAGAGAAGAGGATTTGCAAAGAGCATGCCGACAAGCATCAGGATCAAAGAACAGCCACAGAGTAGCGTGAAAGAAATTCCCATGATTTGTCTGGCGTGTTCGACATCTTTTTTCCCTCTGCAGATTGAAAAAATCGGTGCGCCACCAGTGCCAAGCAGATTGGCAAAGGCGGTGACTATTACAATAATCGGAAAACATAGACCGACAGCCCCAAGGGCGGTAGTCCCAATATCTGGAATACGAGCGATATAGATGCGGTCCACAATGTTGTATAACAGTGCTAATAATTGAGCAATCAGCATCGGGAAAGCCGCATTTAAAAGATTACTTGTTGTGTTTCCATTTTCAAAATCAATTCGTTTCATCTGTACGTTTCCCCCTTGTGTTTTTCAGTGATATATAATATATAAATTTATTATAATATACCCTAAAATATATGGTATAATTTTCTAAACCGAAAGTCAATCATTCAGAAAAGAGGAGTACGATATGGAGAATCAAAAACAGCGTGTTTATGACGCACTAGAGCAACTGAAAATAAAATATGAGGTCGTGGAGCATGAACCGGTACATACAATGGAGGATATGGATCGATTGGGGTTGCCACAAAAAGGTACATTGTGTAAAAATCTCTTTTTAAGAGATGCAAAAGGGAAACGACACTTTCTCGTAACCTGTGATGAGAAGAAGACCGTGGATTTAAAGACGTTAGGAAGACAGTTGGGGGCAGGAAATTTAAGCTTTGCTTCGGAAGACCGTTTGGAAAAATATCTAGGGTTAAAACAGGGAAGTGTATCACCGTTTGGATTGATGAATGACACAGAACATGCAGTGGAATTTTTTATTGACAAGGATTTGAGCCGATGTAAGAGTCTTGGAATCCATCCGTTAGAAAATACAGCAACCGTATTTTTATCATTCAAAGATTTAGATAAGTTTTTGTGGAATTTGGATGTGGATGCTATGAAGATTAAGCTATAGAACAGTATGAATATAACAAGTTCAATCGGTTTTGGGACGCTTTGAATGCAATCTAGATGAAAAGGTGTTTAAGAAAAAAGGCCGGAGACTTAGGTGCTTCCGGCTTTAGTTTACATCTATGACGGTCAGTTCGTCATTAAAATGGTCACTGTAATGCAGTTGATAATCGTCCGTAATAAAGACAGCCTGTACATCCGGCAGGCTGTTGATCAGTTCCATGCCTTTTTCTAATCCAAGTGCAAAGCAAGTTGTGCTCAGACCGTCACCGTCTACGGATTTGTCTGAAATAATCGTGACAGAGATTAAAGAATTATCGTAAGGATATCCGGTCTTTGGATTTAAAATATGATGATAAAAATTTCCATCTTTTTCAAAATAGCGTTCGTAGATACCAGAAGAAACGACAGATTTGTCGTTTATCTCTAAAGCTGCAATTGTCTCGCTGCGTTCGGCAAATGGTTTTTGAATGCCAATGTGAAATGGTGATCCATCTGGTTTTTTGCCGATGCAGAGTGTGTTACCGCCAAGGTCAATGATGGCGCTTTTAACCCCTTTGGAGATCAAAAACTCTTTTATCTGATCTGCGATATATCCTTTGGCAATTGCTCCGAAATCAAGTCCCATGCCATCTTTTGCAAATCGGATTTGGTCTCCTTCCAGTGTAACATTTTCATAATTTACCAAAGGAAGCGCATTTTTCAAAGCGGCATCATCCGGAACGATTTTCTCATCTGAAACAAAATCCCACATAGAAGAGATCGGTTCGATGGTAATATCGAATCCGCCACCCGAAAGACGGGAATAATAAAGTCCTTTTGAGACTAAATCTGCAAAATCTGAGGATACTGTAAATGCCCCGTCGTTTTGTGGTAAAGTCTTGTGATTCAGCTTGTAAAGCTCGCTGCTTTCTTTCGTACGGCTGAAGATATTCTCATATTTATCGCAGATTGCAAGTGCATCGTCCAACAGTGTCTCATCTTTTGAATCATAGATTTTTAAGGTGACGACAGTGTTGAGTTTAAATGCAGTTTTAGAAATTGGCTCCGTGCTGTCGGCTTGATCTGGATGGATAAGCACGAAGATAAGAATCAGGAAAAAAATGCAGGCAACACAAAAGGTCAGAATTCTTTTTTTAGTCTGTTCCATAAATATAATAGTCCTCCTTGTCAGTGAGTTTATTATAAGCGTTTCAAAAAGAACTTGCAATGAAAAGTTCTTTTGAAATTTATATTGAAAAAGAGTATATGCTTGGATATACTGAAAAGAAAAAGGGGGCAGTGATTATGAGAGCAATGCATCCGGTAAAGGTGTTTTCAACAGACAATGCGATTAGTGCTGAGATGGCAGCAGGTCTGTTGCAGAAAGAGGAAATCCCGTGCTATATAAAGGATTTGGAGACGGGAGATTATCTGAGTATCTATATGGGATATTCTGTATTTGGAAAAGAGATTTATGTAGATGAAGAGGACTATGAACGGGCAAAAAGACTGCTGGATTCGGTCACCCCTGACAAATCCAATGTTGAGGAGGATTTAAAGGTAAAGAAAGTCAGGACGCCGAGAATCGCAGCGTGGTTTGCTTTGGTTATCATAGTGGTGCCGATTATTATTGCCTTGATTAATAGTGTGTGGAATTAAGTGGATGCAGGAGCGAAAGCTCCTGCATTTTTATGTGGTTTCGCAGCCATTTTTTGTAGATATTTGTGAATATGGGTTGACAGATGCGCACTCTGTGCATATACTGTGCATATAAATATAAACAGTATATGCACAGGAATAAACAAGGAGGAGTGGAGATGGAAGCATTACTACATGTGAATCATTTGGAAAAGAATCTGGATGAATTTGTGTTAAAAGATGTGAATCTGACGTTGCAGCCGGGATATATTATGGGATTGATTGGTGTGAATGGCACAGGAAAGACAACACTGATACAGACAATTTTAAATTTGTATAAGAAAGACGCGGGAGATGTTTATGTTAACGGCTATTCAATGGAGGAACAAGAGCGGGAAGCGAAGGATCAGATTGGATTTGTGCTTGATAAAAATGTGTTTGAGGAATCATTGAGTGTGTGGAAGAATGCAAAGCTTTTTGGAAAGTTATATTCTAGATTTGATGAAGAAGTTTTTCGAGAATGCTGCGAACGATTTCAGGTGCCGCTGAATCAGAAGGTTGGAAAACTGTCGACAGGATATCAGGTGCGGTTTCAGCTTGCATTTGCACTTTCTCATGATGCGAAACTTTTTATTCTGGATGAGCCTGCATCAGGATTGGACCCATTATTTCGAAAAGAATTGATGAGATATCTGCAGGAAATTGTGGAAGATGGAACGAGAAGCGTACTTATGTCCACGCATATCACAGAAGATTTGGATCGCATCGGAGATTATATATTGCTGATGAAAGATGGACGGATTGTATGGGACTTACAAATAGAAGAAGTGCGGGAGCGTTATCTGATCGTCTATGGCACAAAAGAAGAGGTAGAACAGTTTCGGCAAGGAAAAGTGATCTACAGGTCTTTTGGAGAATACAAAAATTATGCATTTATCAAAAAAGATACGAATATCGATTATGGAAGATATAGAACAAAGCAGCCGTCACTGGAAGAAGTGATGTACTGCTTGGAGAAGGGAGGATACGAAGATGTATAGAGTGATGATGATGGTGATGCTGAAAGATATGTGGAGATATGTGAAGAAAGAGAAATTTTCTCTGCTTTGGTATATGCTAATAGTAGCCATTGCTTTTCAAAACATGGCTGTGCTTTTGGGAATAGAGACAGTACAAGTCATTAGCATAAATCTACAAATGGCAGATTTGAAAAAAATGATTTTAGTCTGTGCAGCTTTTTTTCTTATATGTATTGTTCAACTGATGCGTGGCATTCCACTTCGTATTTGTAAAGTAATGTATCTATGCCCGGCAGGAGAAAAAGAGAAGGAACGATATTTATTCGGAATGCTTGTTGTGAAAGTTGTCGTCGGAATGATTTTTATTGGAGTATCTTTAAAATGTTTGGTAGGAGTCGCATTTTGGGGCGGAGATATCATGTTTATGGTTATAATGTATGGACTTTGTTTTTTTACGCTGTTAAATGTGAGTCTGACTTTTCGAATGGGTGATACCGGGGGGCGAAGAGTCGATGAAAATGGATATGTGATTCAGACAAAGACAGAGATTGTCGTAAAGGTATACTGGACGTGTACACTTCTGGTACAGTGGGTCATTCTCTTTGCGGACACGGTTATCTCAATGACTCCTCTGGTGAGAGGAATCATTTGGGGAGTTTGTTTTTTGATAAATTTGTTTTTTGTCGTGGTGTATGTGGGAGCCTTTTTGAAGGAGATCCTTTTATATGAAAATGTCTATTGTCAGAGATCAAAAAGAGATGATGTGCAGTATGATATTTGTTAATAACGAGAGGAGGAACAGACTTGGAAATTATCATACGGGAAAATGACAGTTTGCCAATCTATGAACAGATTGTGAGGGAAGTAAAAAAGGCGATTATTAAAAAAGAGATTATGCCGGGGGATATGATGCCGTCCATCCGAGCGCTTGCCAGAGAGCTGGAGATTAGTGTTATCACAACAAAACGTGCATATGAGGAGCTTGAAAAAGAGCAATTAATCTATTCGGTGGCGGGAAAAGGATTTTATGTAAAAGCGAGAAACAGAGAATTGCTGAAAGAAGATCAGATCCGCCAGATAGAAGAAAAGATGATGGATGTGGTGGAACAGGCAAAGGAGATGGGAGTGTCTCTTCGGGAGCTGAAAAAAATGTTGGAAATGTTTTATGTGGGAGGGCGATAGTATGTCTGGAGTATTACAATGTGAGCATGTGGCGCGGTCGTATCAGGGATTTGCATTAAAACCAATGTCATTTGAGATTGAAAAAGGATATCTGACAGGACTTGTGGGTGTAAATGGAGCGGGGAAATCTACGCTTTTGAATATTCTGGCAGGTATTGATGACAGGTATCAGGGAGAGGTCATCATTGCCGGAAAAAATCTGCGGACCGAATATGAGGAAGCAAAGCAGAAGGTGGCGCTGGTATCCGAGAAGCTTTCATATTTTATGGATAAGACACCTTTGGAAAATGGAGAATTGCTTGGAGTTTATTTTGAACGGGGGAGTATGGAGGAGCTGTATCTTTGGCTGGACCGGCTGGAAGTACCGAAAGGACAGCCGATTTATCAGCTTTCTAAAGGAATGTATATGAAATATCAACTCGCCTTTGCAATGTCTTATCAGCCGGAGTTTTTGCTGCTGGATGAGCCGACGGCAGGATTCGACCCGGTATTTCGAAAGGATTTCATCGGAATCATACAGGATATCAGAGATCGGGAAATCGGTGTGCTGATGTCCACTCATATTATCAGTGATATTGATCAGATTGCAGACTATGTAATGCTTATTGATGATGGAGAGTTAAAGTTCTCCAAGACAAGAGAGGAGCTTGGAAATCATTCTATACAGGAACTGATAGGACAATATGGACATAAGAAAGCGACAGTCAGAGATCTTTTGAGGAGGGAATGAGATGAAAGAAATGTATCGAAGAGAGAAGCGGAGAATACGATTTGAAAGATGGAGTTGGATTACCATCACGTGGATTCTGTATCTTATAAAATTACAAGGACAAGTACCTTCATTTTATTCGCAACATTATGAGGAAAGAACAAATATGATATTGGATTTTGATGCAAGCATATTGATTTTTTTAGGATTCTTTCTTCTGTTATCTGTAAACGATACTCTCTTTTTTATACGAGAGCAGGGAAAGAAAGTTTATTTGTTAGAAAAATATGCAATTGTACCGATGCGTAAGAAGAAATTATATGAAGTGCGGGTGAGATTGTTTTTAGAGACTATTCTTTATTTTATAATCGGTGCAAGTTGCATTTACGCAATCATGACAATTGCCAATGACTGTATATTTTCTCCTGCGGTTCTTTGTTTCGGTGCGATTAAGGTTCTTTGCGGCTGGATGATTATGATGATTTTGTTTATTGTGTTTTTGGATTTGTATCAGGAACACCAGTTTCGAAAAAAATAGAGGGACGGAATCTTTCGGAATTCTTAAGATTTTCATGGCGGGAAACTTAAACTTTCTAAGCTACAATACAATTAAATCAAATGAAGTAACGAAAGGATGAGTATTATGATTATGCAAAAGAAAGGATTATTATTATTTTTATGTTCCCTGATTCCAGGAGCGGGAGAGTTATATATGGGATTTAAGAAACGCGGTGTCAGTATGATGGCAATCTTTTGGGGAATTGTCGCACTGGCATGTGTATCGGGATTAGAATGGTTTGCACTGGCGCTTCCGGTTGTCTGGGCATATAGTTTTTTCCAGGTACACAATTTGAAATCTTTGCCGGAAGAAGTGTTCTACTTGCAAAAAGATGAATATGCATTTCACTTTGGCTATGTCTTGGAACACAAACGAGAAATGCTGAAAAAGTATCGGGTAGTGATTGCAGCAGTATGTATTTTACTTGGAGGTTCGGTGTTGTTCCATACTTTTGGAGATATTTTATATTATTTACTTCCGATGCATTTGGCGGATTCATTTGCTATGGTAAGTGGAATGATAAAAAATGCAGTTGTGGCGGTTGTCTTTTTAGGCGGTGGTATTTACCTTGCCGTAAACAAAGAGAAATGGCAGGATTTTTTTGAAAAAGAAAATTAAGAAAAATTGCGGGCGATAGGAAACTTTCGTCCGTATTTTTATGCACTTCAAAGGTGGAAAAAGGTGAGATTTTGGGATATACTGTAACAAAATGCAAGTGGAAGGGAAAGTAGAGCAGATATGAGTAAAAAAATTACAGTTGCAGGAATTGGTGGAGTTGGAGGATATCTTGCAGGAATGTTGGCGGATACCTATGATGAAGTTTCATTTATTGCGAGAGGTGAACGAAAGAAAAGTCTCGAAGAGAATGGGCTTGTTATATTGGAAAAGGAATTGTTGTGGATTCTTTGATTTATATCTTATCCTATACGAAAGAGGATTTTTCAGTAGTGCAGAAAGAGAATTTTGCCGATATTAAGATTGGAATTTCCAATGCGAATGAGAGGGAGAAAAAGGCAGTAGAAGACGTATACCAGTTGCTGAGAGGGGCGAAGGTGGACTGCGTTGCTGCGGAAGATATTGAGGCAGAGATTTGGAGAAAATACATATTTAACTGTGCGTACAATGTGCTGACCGCTCATTATCGGCAAAATGTCGGAGAACTTCGTGCAGATGCAAAGAAGCGGGAAGAGTTTCGCCGATTATTGCAGGAGGCTTATGAAGTCGGGAAGGCAAAAGGAGTGCATCTGGAGGAAGAAGATATAGTAAGGCACCAGAATCGATTTGAAAATAAACTTGCAGATGATGCGACAAGTTCACTGCAAAGAGATGTGGAGGATGGGAAGCACAATACAGAGCTTGAGACATTTTGCGGATACATTGTCCGTGTGGGGAGAGAGCTTGGGGTAGATGTTTCGCTCACAGAGAAATTTTACAGGATGGATTCGTGAGTGCGTATTTTTGAAAGGACTGAGTAAAAAGAAAGGGAAAGCTGCTCCAGTGGCGCAAGCTTCCCCAAATGTAACTTAGATAATTTTTGTTGTCCATTTTGTGCAGTCCCAAACTTCATTTACGACGTCGCGGTAAAATTCCGGTTCGTGACAGATGAGAAGGACACTGCCTTTGTATTCCAGTAAGGCGCGTTTTAATTCGTCTTTGGCATCTACGTCGAGATGGTTGGTTGGCTCATCTAAAAGCAGGATATTTGTCTCGCGGTTGATCAATTTGCAGAGACGTACTTTTGCCTGTTCACCACCGCTTAACACACGCACCTGACTTTCGATATGTTTTGTCGTCAGACCACACTTGGCAAGGGCGGAACGTACTTCATACTGAGTATAGGAAGGGAATTCCTGCCAAATCTCTTCGATACAGGTTGTTTTGTTGTCTGGTGCAGATTCTTGTTCGAAATATCCAATCTGCAGATTTTCACCCAGTTCGACGGAACCGCTCAATGGTTTGATCAGGCCTAAGATACTTTTTAATAAGGTTGTTTTTCCGATTCCGTTTGCGCCGACCAATGCAATTTTATGTCCGCGTTCCATAGATAAAGTCAGCGGTTTGGAAAGTGGTTCGTTGTATCCAATGACTAAATCTTTTGTCTCGAAGATATATTTTCCGGGAGTCCGTCCCTGTTTGAAATGAAATTCCGGCTTTGGACGTTCTGCCGCAAGTTCAATGACATCCATTTTATCCAGTTTTTTCTGGCGGGACATCGCCATATTTCTTGTGGAAACACGAGCTTTATTTCTGGCAACAAAGTCTTTCAACTCACTGATTTCCTGCTGTTGGCGTTTGTAGGCCGCTTCGAGCTGGGCTTTCTTTACGGCATACACTTCCTGAAAATGATCATAATCGCCGACATAGCGGTTCAATTCCTGATTCTCCATGTGGTAGATAATGTTGATGACTTCGTTTAGGAATGGGATGTCATGAGAAATCAGGATAAATGCATTCTCGTAGTCAATCAGATAACGTTTCAACCATGCGATGTGTTCTTCATCCAGATAGTTTGTCGGTTCATCTAAAAGCAGGATGTCCGGTTTTTCCAAAAGTAGTTTGGCAAGCAGTACTTTTGTGCGCTGACCGCCACTTAAATCGGTTACGTCTTTCTCAAGACCGATATCCAAAAGACCGAGTGCACGGGCAACTTCCTCCACCTTTGCATCAATGACATAAAAATCATGCAGCGTGAGTGTGTCCTGAATTGTTCCCAGTTCTTCCATGAGCGTCATCATCTCTTCTTCGTCTGCATCTCCCAGAGAGTCACAGATGGTATTCATTTTTTCTTCCAGTTCAAATAAATATGCAAATGCAGATTTTAGAACGTCCTGAATGGTCATCCCTTTTTCCAATACAGTGTGCTGATCGAGATATCCGACGCGGACATTTTTTGCCCATTCGATCTTGCCCTCGTCAGGCTGTAGTTTTCCGGTTACAATATTTAAAAATGTGGACTTTCCTTCACCGTTTGCTCCGACCAGACCGATATGCTCGCCCTTTAAAAGACGAAACGAGACGTCGCCGAAGATGGCACGGTCACCAAATCCATGTGATAAATGTTCGACATTTAAAATACTCATTTCGAAACTCCTTATTGTTGATAATTTAATTGATGTATATTGTCAATTAAAATTATTTTACACGATAAATAGAGTTTTGTCATCAAACTTCTGCTAAAGAACATCTTTTACAATGCGGAGAATGTTTTTTGACCAGATTTTTTCCAGTTGCCGTTCGGTGAATCCTCTCTTTTGCAATTCTGCGTATAGACGGTCAATCTGACCGATATCTGTCAGTTCTAATTTGCCGTCATCAAATCCATCGAAATCAGTTCCGATTGCCACCGAATCTTCTCCGCCGATATAAAACAGATGGAGAGCGTGTTCTGCCAGAGCTGAAACGGATGCGTGTCCGGCTGGGTTTACAAAATATGGATAAAAATTCAATCCGATTACGCCTCCTTTTTCTGCCAGTGCACGAATCATGTCGTCAGTCAGATTTCTCGGGTGCTCACAGAGTGCTCTTGCATTGGAGTGGGAGGCGACAATAGGTTTGGAGCTGGTGCTTAGCACATCCCAAAAGCCACCGTCTGATAAATGTGACACATCGATTAACATTCCGAGGGAATTCATTTGCTCAACTACCTCAAAGCCAAATGGTTTCAATCCTTTCTGCATGATTTTGCGGTCTTTACTGTTTGGAGAGCCAATGCAGTTTTCTTCGTTCCAAAGGAGCGTAACCAAACGGACTCCTTCCTGATAGAGCGTGTGTAAGCGATTCATTTGGCTATCCAAAATACCGCCTTCCTCGATCGTCAGAAAAGCGGAAAGTTTTCCCTGCGCCTGATTTTTGTCAAATTCCAGAAAATTTCGTGCGATTGCGATTGCGTCTTTGTTTTGAACAACTTCTTGCTTTATGCGTGTAAGCATTTGCATAGCATAGTCATAGCCTTTCGTATAACGACCATTTCCCTCAAATTGCTTTAGATAAATGAAACAGGCAAAAAACTGGGCAGTACTCTTGGCTCGTTTCAATTTTTGTAAATCTACACAAAACGGATTATCTTTTAATGTAGTCCCGTTTGTCTCCATCAATTTCCAAATGGTGTCACAGTGCATATCAATCAAATTCATATTTTTTTACTCCTTGCATAATCTGTATTGTTATAGTCTACTCTATTATAAAAAGGATGTATATATGAAATCAAAAATTGGAATTGTTATTTGTGGGTTGATGGGGGAAAAGCAGTTTGTGAGTGACGCCTATATAAAGGCGGTGAAGTCGGCAGGAGGTCTCCCGATTATTCTGCCGCTTGTCAAATCAAATGAAGTGATTGCGGACTATGTGAAACTGTGCAGCGGTTTTCTGTTTTGCGGGGGCGGTGACATTACGCCGCTGCTTTTTGGAGAAGAGCCGGCACGTGGAATCGGGGAGACGGACATTGCGTTGGATCTGTTTCAGATTCGACTTATGAAATCGATTCTTAAGAGCAAAAAGCCCGTGCTTGCCATCTGTCGTGGCATGCAGATTTTAAATGTAGCTTGCCATGGTACGATCTGTCAGGATATAGAACTTCGAAAAGAACCTTCAATCAACCATATGCAGACAAGCATTTCGCGAAAGGATATCAGCCATAAAGTGAATACTGTTGCTGGCAGCAGGCTGCACCGGATTATCGGAGAGTTTGCCTACACAAACAGTTTTCACCATCAGGTAATCGAGGAGGTGGGGGAAGCGCTGCAAGTTACCGGAAGAACGGCAGACGGTGTGATTGAGGCAATCGAAATGCCATCGCACCCCTTTGTGTTAGGGGTACAATGGCATCCGGAAAGCATGTATGAAATTTCATCAGACATGCGCTATCTTTTTCGCGCATTTATGCATTTTGCGGAAAAATAAATTCGCAATCTTAGTACATCATACTATTTAATACAGATGGATCAAATAGTAAGGAGAAAATGATGATAAAAAAGCCGACAACCAAAAATGCCCCGGATATCAAGAGCAGTACGACCAGTTTCATCCGTTCTTCTTTCGCAAACAGGCTGTTTTTTGCATGTTTTGTCCCTTTGTGAATCAGATAATTTCCGATTGTGAGTAAAAGTGGAATAGCAGCTCCGTACATCACATACATTCCAATCGAGATCAAAGGGATTCCATTGTCTGTCATGGTCGACATTTGGCTTTGGAACATCTCATTTGAGTACATGGATTTCATTGCGAAAATACTAAGCAGCGGCATAGCATTGTTGATTGCATGAAACAGCGCTCCGTAAATCATATTGTCGGTCTCATATACAATGTAGCCGAGCATAATGCCAAGCAGTGCCGTCGGAACAAATCTCCAAATATTTCCGTGAAATGCACCGAAAATCAAGCCTGTGACAACGATGGCGATCCATTTGTTTTTTCCATTGTCAAAGCTGTGCATTACAACACCGCGAAATACGGCTTCTTCACAAATTGCAGGTGAGATGGACACAATCACAAAAGAAATTATAAATGTCAAACTTGCAAATTCCATTCCAAGACCCTGACTGACACCGATCACTTCTTCAGGGAAAAAGTATGCGATGATCATGGTGATGATCATAATTGCAAGAAATGATCCAATCCAAAGTAAAATCGTCCCAAAAACAGCCGAAAGTTTTGGCTTGTGAATTGGAAAGACTTGTTTGAAATCACCTCTGACAACAGCAGTAAGAGCGACCGCAAGTACAAGCAGAAGTATTTCGTTTAGCAAAGTACCGTAAAGTCCAAGATTTGCGCCTAAGATTGGACTTACGAAAAATACACAGACAGCTGACAAGATCAGCATGATGATTCCGTGATACACTTTCAGTGTTTTTCTGTTTTCTTCCATATAAAAAATATCCTTCCTAAATTATTTTACTCTCATTATAGCATATTATCTTTCAATACTGACATACTAAACTTGTAAACTTATTATAAATTTTTCATTATGAGGAGGAACCCATTATGTCTGATATTTCTATTTTAGATTTACAGAATCTCCGTCATCTGATCGGCGGGTATGAAACGACACACTGCAAAATGACTGATTATGCAAATCAGGCGCAGGATGCTGAGATTAAAAAACTTTTTCAGGATGCAGCAGATTCTGCAATGAAAAATAAACAAGATCTGATGAAATTTTTGTAAGAGGGAGGAAGTAGAATGAACGAGAAAACAATGGTATCGGATGCACTTGTCGGCGTAAACGGAGAGTTGAAAATGTTTGGAGAGATGATTCCGCAGACAGAGAACAAAGAGTTAAAACAATGCCTGAAACAGATTCGAAGCGAATGTGAAATGTCACAGGAAAAACTATATCAGGTGGCGCGTGAAAAGAGTTATTATGTTCCTGCCGCGAAGGCAACACGTGAAGAAATCGATCATGTAAAAAATATTTTGACACAACCATCTATGAAATAACATTGGTATGAATTTCAGGCATCGTAAAGCAACATTCCACGGTGCCTGAAATAAAAAAATAATCCCGTTCTTTTGGAGGCTTGGAAGGATGAAGAATACATTAAAAAAATCAGAAATATTTGGTGCGATATTTGTTATGGTGTTTGGGACGTTAATGCACTTTTTTTATGATTGGTCCGGGAAGAATCCTGTAGTTGCTTTGTTTGCTCCGTACAACGAATCTACTTGGGAACACTTGAAGCTATTGTTTTTCCCTGTTTTGATTTATTCGGTTTTCCAATATGCGTATATCGGGAAACAATATTCGGGCTATCTTACAGGAAGACTTGCAGGAATCGTAAGTGGTGCATTGACAATTGTAATCATTTTCTACACATATATGGCGGTTTTCAAACATCCAATTCTTTGGATTGATGTTACACTTTTTTATCTTAGTGTGATCGTTTGTTATCGGATTGCTTACTCAATTACGCTGCAAGAAAAAATACCAAGAGCAGCAGAAATATTGTCTGGGATTTGCCTGATTGGTATTATGTTGTTGTTTTTTTGTATTTCTGGTTCGTGGGTTAATTTTTGAAAAAATAGACATTTGCTTAATGTTTTTATTGCGCCAATGCGTTAAAGTGTGATAGTATGTAGAAGATACGAATGTATCAAATACATATTTGAGAGGTTATTATGGATAAAAGAGAGAAATTTACAAGCAAGCTTGGCTTTGTTATGGCTTGTATCGGTTCAGCAATTGGACTTGGTAACATATGGATGTTTCCATATCGGTTGGGCGCCTACGGAGGAGCAGCATTTTTGATTCCGTATTTTATCTTTGTATTCATTTTGGGAACAACGGGATTGATTACAGAGTTCGCATTTGGACGACATTTTAGTGGCGGATCGATGACCGGTATTATGACCGTGTTCAAAGAAAAGAAACTAAAAGGCGGGAAATTTGTTGGTATGCTTCCAGCGATTGGACTGCTTGGAATCTTTATGTTTTACAATATTGTTGTGGGATGGATTCTAAAATATTTTGTTTTAAGCGGAACTGGGAAATTAAAGACAATCGATAAAGATACATATTTCAATCAGTTTGCAGGTTCTTCGGCATCTATTCCGTGGGATGCGATTGCGATTGTACTTACGGTAGTGGTAATCTGTGCGGGAGTAATCAAAGGGATCGAGAGAGTCAGCAAGATTATTATGCCAGCGCTGTTTGTGATCTTTATATTACTTGCGATTCGATCTTTATCGCTTCCGGGATCTATGGAAGGGGTAAAATTTTTACTGCAACCGAAATGGCATCATTTGTTGGAGGTAGATACATGGGTTATGGCACTTGGACAGGCATTTTTTACGGTATCGCTTAATGGATGTGGAATGGTCGTATATGGAAGCTACCTGAAAAAAGATTATAATATTCCCAAACTTGCGATCAGTACAGCAGTGCTTGACACATTGGCAGCAGTGCTTGCGTCGTTTGTGATCATGCCGGCAGTATTTGCATTTGGTTTGGATGTCAATGCGGGACCTCCGCTTCTGTTTATGACGATGCCAATCATCTTTGATAAGATGCCGGGAGGAACGATTATTGCGATTGTATTCTTCTTAAGTTTGTTCTTTGCAGCAATTTCTTCTTCCATCAATATGCTGGAAGGTGTTGTGGAGGCAATTATATCAAACACAAAATTAACGCGTGTAAAAGCGGTCATTCTTGTTGGTGTAGTGACATTTGTACTGTCGATTCCATTAAACTTAAGCATGACAACATTTGACAATTTTACAAACTTGATTACAGTAGTTGTCTCACCGGTCATGGCGTTGCTGGTATTGATTGTATTCTATTATCTCTATGATGCGAAGAAAGCGCTTGCGGGAATCAACGAAGGTGCAGAAAAGCCGCTTGGCAATACATTTTTATACTTTGCAAAATATGTGTTTACGATTGTGACGATTTTGGTTGTTGTTCTTGGAATTGCATATGGAGGAATTGGGTAAACATTCGATTTTTCCAGAAAAAAGAAAATGCGGGTTGTAATAAAAAATTACAATCTGTATTTTTTTGTAGTATTTATGGAAAAAGCTTGACTGTGCCCTAAGGGAACATGATATAAAAAAGATAGAAATAGCATAAAGGAGGTGGGGAAGATGCGAATAAAAGAAGTCGAAGATTTGACGGGACTTACAAGAAAAGCGATTCGCTATTATGAAGAGAATGGACTGATTCAGACTGTCAAGGGGGCAAATGGATATAAAGAGTATGATGAGGAGACTGTAAAATGTCTTTTGGAGATTAAAAAATTACGTCTTTTGGATTTTTCCGTAAGCGACATTGCAGCTTATCAAAATGATCGGAATTGGGAACAGATTGTGAAAGAAAAAATAGAAGAAACAGAGGATGCAATTAAAACCGCCGGAAGGCGAAAAAAACTGTTAGAGCAGGTTCAAAAAGGAAAGGCGCTTTCGGAACTTGATGTAGAGCAAGAATTGTGGAAAAAGAAGATGGGAATACAGGAAATTTTGACGAAAAATAGTGTGTTTGGAATCTGTAATCTCATATTGTTTGGCATTGTTCACATTTGGTTAATCGGTGAATGGAATCAGATGAAAGAGATAGAACTTTCGAATACAATTCTGTTCGGGCAGTGTATGCTGACGGCATTTTTCTGTATATGGAACGCACATTTAGAGAAAGAAAGCAGAAAGCGTGGCATATTTCTTCGGCAACAAAAGTGGTATGAAAAAGCACTTATGTTGATTTTGTTTACACTCACCTATATAGTTGCCGGTCAGATGGAACTTTGCTGGATAGGAGTGCTTGGAGTGCGAATCACACAGATCCAGCAAGAAAAAGGACAGTTCTTTATGGCAATGGGAGAATTTTTATGGGAAGTTCCGAGGATGCTGTTTATTATAGGTATGTTTGGAATTGAAATACTACTTTTAATATTGGGATTTTTTGCCTGTGGAAAAAAAGCGGGAGAATTTCTAATTGACAGGTAAATTTTATTATGTTAAGCTTTTGTAAGAATCGTGTAAAAATTTAGAAAAATGATAAGATTTACGGAGGCAATTCTATGGATAGGAAAAATATGGCATTGATATTAAGCATATTTCTATTTGTGGGATTGCTTTTTTCAGTGGATCCCTTAGAGCGAGAGCGGGATTATAATTATGGTGAGACACATCAGATTTATTCTGCCGGTGCAGGTTTGACAAGCGGAGTCAGCGCAATCAAGACAGTCAGGCGTATCCAAACAACACTCATTTATTGTCTGTTTCTGACTTGGGAAATTTTATATGGAAAAACTGAAAAATGGATTAAGTTATATTTAAAGAGAATGGAGATGCTCTATTTTCTGAAACAGGTTCGAGTCTCGCAGCGGATGGATGGGAAAAAACGAAAAGAGCAGCTATATGCAACTCAGTGATCAAAATTATTGCAAAAGAAGAGAATAGGAGATAAATAAACAATGGAATTAAATGATATACTATTGTTGCTTGGAGGACTTGCATTGTTCTTGTACGGTATGCAGATGATGGGAAATGGTCTTGAAACAGCAGCAGGAAACAAGATGAAAAGCATCTTGGAAAAATTGACATCAAACAGAATCAAAGGGGTTCTTGTCGGGGCTGCGATCACAGCAGTAATCCAGTCGTCTTCGGCGACAACCGTCATGGTCGTAGGGTTTGTAAACTCTGGATTGATGACATTGAATCAGGCTGTATGGGTAATTATGGGTGCCAATATCGGTACGACGATTACCGGACAGCTGATCGCACTTGATATTGATGTGATTGCACCGCTATTTGCGTTTGCTGGTGTTGCGGTCATTATGTTTGCAAAAAATGAAAAAATCAAACATATCAGTGAGATTTTTGCCGGACTTGGTGTATTATTTATTGGTATGGGTATGATGGGAGATGCGATGGCGCCGCTTCAGCAGTCAGAGACGTTCATCGGCTTTATGGCGAACTTTAACAACCCGCTTGTCGGTATTTTGATTGGTGCGGTATTTACTGCGATTATACAGTCGTCTTCTGCGTCAGTCGGTATTTTACAGGCACTTGCAAGCACAGGTGCGATTCCGCTTTCGAGTGCAGTGTTTATCTTGTTTGGACAAAATATCGGAACCTGTATTACAGCAGTGCTGGCTTCTATCGGAACAAAGGTAAATGCAAAGAGAACGACGGTAATCCACTTGATGTTCAACATTATTGGTACGATTTTATTCTCGGTAATCTGTCTGATCACTCCATTTACAGACTGGATTGCAGCGTTGACACCGGATAATCCGGTAGCACAGATTGCCAATGTACATACGACATTCAATATTGTGACTACTTTAGTACTTCTTCCATTTGGAACACTTATGGCGAAAGCTGCCAAAGTGCTTCTGCCGGATAAAGAAGGGCAGGAAGAGGATGTTAAGCGATTGAAATATATCCGTCCATTTGAAAACAACCATACAGTCGGACATGCTGCAATGGTGATTAGTCAGATTGAAAATGAGGTAGAACGTATGCTTCAGATGGTAAAAAAGAATACAGAAGGTTGTTTTCGTGCTGTAATCAAAAATGACCAAAATATGGTTGCAGATTTGGAGGACAGAGAACAGTATATTGATTATCTGAATAAAGAGATTTCAAAATATATTGTACATCTGATGACAACAGAGATGACGATTCAGGATTCTCAGAAGTTAAACGCCTACTATCGAATCATCGGAGATTTAGAGAGAATTGGCGACCATGCAATCAACTTTGTAGATTATCTGCACAATATGAGTGAGTGGGATATCAAATTTTCGCAGTCAGCAATTGAATCATTAGAGAAGATGAAAGCTCTTTGCGAAGAGACTTTGGAAGGAATCAGCAAAGAAAATATCAATGGCAGAAAGCATGTATTAGAAGTTGCAGCGAAGAATGAACAGCGTATTGATGATATGCAGGAAAGTCTTTTGAAAGGGCAGATTGAGAGAATGCAGTCTGGAAAATGCAGTGCAGAAGCAGGGGTTATTTTATCAGAGATGCTTACAGACTTTGAGCGAATCGGAGATCATGCGCTCAATATTGCAGAGAAATATCAAGAGATGCAGATGTAATAGAGATAGACAAAGAGGACCGATTTTTGGTCCTCTTTGTCTATCTGATTATTTGTTGTTTTCTTTTTCTACTTCCGCCATTTTCATTGCACGTACTTTGAGAGGAAGTCCGAACAGTGTGATGAATCCGTCAGCATCGTGATGGTCGTATAAGTCGCCTGTTGTAAAGCTTGCCAAAGATTCACTGTACAGTGAGTATGGAGAAGTTGTTCCGGCTTTGATGATATTTCCTTTGTAGAGTTTGAATTTTACTTCTCCGGTTACATATTCCTGTGTGGATTCGATGAAAGCTTGAACTGCTTCGCGAAGTGGTGTGAACCATTTTCCTTCGTATACAATCTGAGCAAGTTTGTTGCCCATATCCTTTTTCACTTCATATGTAGCACGGTCTAATACCAGTTCCTCCAATTGCTGGTGAGCTTCCATAAGGATTGTTCCACCTGGTGTCTCGTATACACCACGAGATTTCATACCTACCACACGGTTTTCTACGATGTCAACGATACCGATACCATGTTTTCCACCGAGTTCATTTAACGTTGTAATGATCTCGGAAACTTTCATCTGTTTGCCGTTTACACTGGTAGGAACACCTTTTTCAAATGTCATTGTCACATATTCCCCGTGATCTGGCGCTTTTTCTGGAGTGACACCAAGCACGAGCAAATTGTCATAATCTGGTTCCTGAGCAGGATCTTCTAATTCCAATCCCTCGTGGCTGATATGCCATAAGTTACGGTCACGGCTGTAGCTGTGGCTTGCGTCAAATGGAAGGTCGATACCATGTGCTTTGCAGTATTCGATCTCTTCCTCACGAGACTGCATTGTCCAAATATCTGTCATTCTCCAAGGAGCAATAATCTTTAAATCAGGAGCAAGTGCTTTGATGCCGAGTTCAAAACGGATCTGGTCATTTCCTTTTCCGGTAGCACCGTGGCAGATGGCTGTAGCGCCTTCTTTTCTTGCAATTTCAACCAATTTTTTTGCGATTCCCGGACGAGCCATAGAAGTTCCAAGTAAATATTTGTTTTCGTAGATGGCATTTGCCTGAACGCAAGGAACGATATAGTCATCACAGAATTCGTCAATGATGTTTTCAATATATAATTTAGATGCTCCGGATAATTTTGCACGTTCTTCCAATCCGTCTAATTCTTCGCCCTGCCCACAGTCAATGCAGCAGCAGATGACATCGTAATCAAAATTTTCTTTTAACCAAGGGATGATGGCAGTTGTATCAAGTCCGCCAGAATATGCTAAAACTACTTTTTCTTTCATAATGTAATGCCTCCTAAACTTTTTTTACTGTTCAACTAAGGTTACTATACTCCTATTTTTTGCATAAATCAAGTGTAAATTGCAAAAAAATAATAAAATATGCAAAAAACATGAATAAATATTCTATTAAAGAGATGTGCTTTCCTGATTTAGCGTAGAAAACTATTGACAAAAGCCAAAAGAGGTGTAGAATAAAAAAATAAAAATATCACACAGAAAAGGTTGGAGAATAAGTTATGGAAGAAAGACAGTATCATGCAACTTATAATTTCATAAAAAGATCTAATCGAAAGCTGCTTATTACACGCAGTGTTGTTTTTGTGCCGTGCAATCCCCTCGGGGTGTTCAGCGAAGCATAAATTCAATATTGTAGTTGTAGAGAAGTAGATGCTGTGTCTGCCAAGGAATATTCAGGGTAGAAGTATTTGTTGTATACTTCTATCCTGTTTTTGCGTTTAAACGGTATAGGACATAGAAAGAAGCAGAACAAGAGGTGTGTGAAATGGAACAGAGAGAGACAATAAAAAGCAAAAAACGAATCGTGATCAAAGTGGGAACAACGACGATCACACATAAGGAAACGGGAAACATCGATTTGGAAAAGCTTGAGAAATTTGTGAGAATTTTAATCAATTTGAGAAATAAGGGAAAAGAAGTGATTGTTGTATCGTCGGGAGCAGTTGGAATCGGCAGACAGGTGCTTGGAATCTGGGAACGACCAGAAGAAAGTGCAATAAAGCAGGCGTGTGCAGCAGTCGGACAGGGACGAATGATGATGATGTATGAAAAACTGTTTGCAGAGTATGATCAGTTGACGGCACAGGTGTTGCTGACAAAAGAATCCATTATGAGTAAAGAGTGCAGGCAGGATGCGAGAAATACATTTGAGGAGCTGCTGCGTATGAACGTCGTTCCGATTGTAAATGAAAATGATGCGATTTCTGTGGAGGAAGAGGCGTATGGAAATTTTGGAGACAATGATACAATGGCGGCTCATGTTGCCAGACTTGTGGAGGCAGATCTTTTAATCCTGATGTCGGATATCGAGGGACTTTATACAGATGACCCTCGGAAGAATCCAAATGCCAGATTTGTCCATACGGTGCGGTATATTGATGAGAAACTGGAGAGGATGGGAAAAGGAGCCGGAAGCGCTATGGGAACAGGAGGAATGGCGACGAAGATCGAAGCTGCGAAGGTTGCGACGAAGTCCGGGGCAGATATGGTTATTGCCAATGGAGCCAATATTTGTGCAATCAACGATATCATGGCAGGAAAGAAGATTGGAACATTGTTTATGGCAGAGAGGGAAAACGGGAGGAAAATCATATGAAATACATGGAACAAATCGGAATGAGAAGCAAGGCGACGAGCAGGAGTATCGGCTTACTGGGACAGAACAGAAGAAATGAGGCGCTGAAACAGGCAGCAAAAGAATTGAAGAAACAAGCAGCATTTTTATTGGAAGAGAATCAAAAAGACATTGCGAATGCGAGAGAAAAAGGAATGAAGGAATCACTTATAGACAGATTGATGCTGACCAAGGAACGCATTGCAGGAATTGCAGATGGGCTGTTACAGATTGCGGATCTGGAAGATCCAATCGGAATGGTGACGGATATGAAAGTGAGACCGAATGGACTTCGCATCGGAAAGAAAAGAGTTCCTCTGGGAGTTGTTGGAATTATCTACGAATCCAGACCAAATGTGACAGCAGATGCATTTGGTCTGTGTCTGAAATCAGGAAATGCTGTGATTTTAAGAGGCGGCAGTGATTGTATTTTTTCCAACAAGGCAATTGTGAGTGTGCTTCGAAAAGCACTTGACGCCACACAGATTGAGGAAGATGCGGTAATCCTGATTGAAAATACGGATCGTGCAGTGGCACAGGAGATGATGCGGATGAATACATATATTGATGTGCTCATTCCGAGAGGTGGAGCAGGATTGATCCAAACAGTTGTAAAGAACAGTACCGTTCCGGTTATTGAGACAGGCACGGGCAACTGTCATATATATGTAGATGCGTTTGCAGATCTTCAGATGGCAGTGGAAATCATTGATAACGCCAAGACACAGCGCCTTGGTGTATGCAATGCATGTGAGTCGTTGGTAATTCATGAAGATGTGGCGTGTCAGGTCGTTCCGATGATCTGTGACAGGCTGACGCAAAAGGGAGTTGCAATTCGAGGAGATCAAACTTCGATGGCAATAGACGAAAGAATTACAACAGCATCGGACGATGACTGGGGGATGGAATATTTAGATAAGATGATTTCTCTGAAAGTCGTCTCTTCCATAGATGAAGCAATCGCCCATATCAATACGTATAATACTGGGCATTCGGAATCTATTATCACAGAGAATTATCGAAATGCATTGAAATTTCAGGATGAGATAGATGCAGCGGCAGTGTATGTGAATGCTTCGACGAGATTTACCGATGGATTTGAATTCGGTTTTGGGGCAGAGATTGGAATCAGTACACAGAAACTTCATGCGAGAGGTCCGATGGGATTGGACGCCCTTACGACAACCAAATATATTATTTTTGGAGATGGTCAGATTCGATAAAATGAAAAGAAATACTTGCATAATATACAAAAATGATGTATACTTATGCAAGTATTTCTTTTGCATATCGTAAAACGTTACTCTGGTAACGTGCGAAAGGTTTGTGTTGCATTTTGCGATGCAAGTGTTAAAATAGGAAAAAAGGAAGAAAGGATGTTGGTTGTATGATCAAAGTGGGAATTATTGGTGCCACCGGCTATGCGGGGGGAGAACTTGTCCGTATTTTAATGGGACATAAACATGCAGAAATCAAGTGGTATGGCTCCAGGAGTTATATTGATAAAAAGTATTGTGAAGTGTATCAGAACATGTTTCAGATTGTTGATGCAGTCTGTATGGATGATAACATGAAAGCGCTGGCAGATGAGGTGGATGTCATATTTACGGCGACACCGCAGGGACTTTGTGCATCACTGATCGATGAGGAAATTTTGTCCAAAGTAAAAGTCATAGATCTGAGCGCAGATTTCCGTATTAAAGACGTGGAGACGTATGAAAAATGGTATGGGATTGAGCATAAAAGTCCTCAGTTTATCGAGGAAGCAGTGTATGGACTTTGTGAGATCAACCGTGAGGATGTAAAACATGCAAGACTTGTAGCAAATCCGGGATGTTATCCGACATGCTCAACACTGTCAGTTTATCCGCTCGCAAAAGAAGGACTGATTGACATGAGCACGGTTATTATTGATGCAAAATCAGGAACTTCTGGAGCCGGAAGAGGGGCGAAAGTGGATAATCTTTACTGTGAAGTCAACGAAAATATCAAAGCGTATGGGGTGGCTGTTCACCGACATACACCAGAGATTGAAGAACAGCTTGGCTATGCCGCAGGCGAGAACGTACTTTTGAATTTTACGCCGCATCTTGTGCCGATGAATCGGGGAATTTTGGTGACGGCATATGCAGCCTTAAAGAAAACAGTGACCTATGAGGAAGTAAAGGCGATTTATGATAAGTATTATCAGAAAGAAAAATTTGTGCGTGTATTGGAAAAAGATGTCTGCCCGCAGACAAAATGGGTGGAGGGCAGCAACTATGTAGATGTGAATTTTAAAATCGATGAGCGGACGAATAGAATCATTATGATGGGGGCGATGGACAATCTTGTAAAAGGTGCGGCAGGTCAGGCGGTACAGAACATGAATCTGATGTTTGGACTGCCGGAGACGACAGGACTTGAGCTTGTTCCGATGTTTCCATAAAACAGTCAGGAGAAGGGTAACATGATTAGACAAATGACGATAGAAGATTATGAAGGTGTCTATGCACTTTGGATGAAGATTCACGGGTTCGGAATCCGGAGTATTGACGATTCGAAAGAAGGGGTCGAACGTTTTTTGAAACGGAATCCAACAACAAGTATTGTCGCAGTGGAGGATGAAAAGATTGTCGGAAGTATCCTGTGTGGACACGATGGAAGAAGGGGATGCCTCTATCATGTATGTGTGGACGAAGCGTATCGGATGCACGGAATCGGACGGAGTATGGTAGTGAAAGCGATGGAGGCATTAAAAGAAGAGAAGATTAATAAAGTATCATTGATTGCGTTTATGGAAAACGATATTGGAAATGCATTTTGGAATGAGATCGGATGGACGAAGCGGGAAGATTTAAATTATTACGAATTTACGTTGAATGAAGCAAATATTACTGCGTTTAATAAATAAAAAGGAGATGGGCATGATGAAGATTGTAAAAGGTGGAGTGACAAAAGCAAAAGGATTTGAGGCGGCAGGTGTCGAGGCAAATATCAAGTATCAGGGACGTACAGATATGGCGATCATTTTCAGCAAAGAGCCATGTGTGGCGGCAGGAACATTTACGACGAATGTGGCAAAAGCGGCGCCGGTTACATGGGATCAGAAAATTGTAAAGGAAGGCAAAGTGGCACAGGCGATCATTGTAAATTCGGGGATTGCTAATGCCTGCACAGGGGCTGAAGGATACGGATACTGCAAAGATACTGCGGATGCGGCAGCGAAAGAGTTGGGGATTTCGGCAGACAGTGTTCTTCTTGGATCGACAGGAGTCATCGGAAAACAGCTTCCAATTGACCGCATCCAGGCAGGAGTAAAAATGCTTGCAGAGGCGAAAAGTGATACTGTTCAGGCCGGGACAGAGGCTGCAAAAGCAATTATGACGACAGATACCTGTGAGAAAGAGATTGCAGTGGAGATTGAGATTGGCGGCAAGACAGTCACGATTGGCGGAATGGCGAAGGGTTCCGGCATGATTCACCCGAATATGTGTACGATGCTGAGCTTTATCACGACAGATGCTGCGATTTCCAAAACAGCGCTTCAAAAAGCATTGAGTGAGGATGTCGACGATACTTATAACATGATTTCTGTGGATGGAGACACATCTACAAACGATACGGTGCTTGTCATAGCAAATGGAATGGCAGAAAACGAAAAGATTGTGGAAGGAACGAAGGAATACGAGGTGTTTGCAGAGGCGCTTCATGAGATTAATGAATATCTGGCAAAGAAGATTGCAGGAGATGGAGAAGGGGCGACTGCATTATTCGAAGTAAATGTTGTCGGAGCACAGACAAAGGAGCAGGCTGTCTTATTAAGCAAAGCAATTGCATGCTCGAATCTGACAAAGACAGCGATTGCGGGACACGATGCGAACTGGGGTCGTATTATCTGTGCGATGGGATACTCAGGAGCACAATTTGATCCAGAGAAAGTGGATTTGTTTTTTGAGAGTGCGGCAGGAAAGATTCAGATTGCAGAAAATGGAACTGCTGTAGATTACAGTGAGGAGAAGGCAACTGAAATTTTATCACAGCCGATTGTGACAGCAACAGCTGACGTTAAGATGGGTGATGCAAAAGCGACGGCATGGGGATGTGATCTGACACACGGATACATTGAAATTAACGCAGATTACAGAAGCTAATAAAGGGAGGAAAACGAAGATGAGTCCAAATATGCAAAAATTCTTAAGTAAAGCGGAGGTGCTGATCGAGGCGCTTCCATATATACAGAGATTTAACCGGAAAATTATTGTCGTAAAATATGGCGGAAGCGCCATGGTGGATGAAGACCTGAAAAGACGTGTCATAGAGGATGTAACCTTATTAAAACTTGTTGGGTTTAAGCCGATTATTGTGCACGGTGGTGGAAAAGAGATCAGCAAGTGGGTGGAAAAAGCAGGGATGAAGCCACAGTTTATCAACGGTCTGCGTGTGACTGATGCCGATACGATGGAAGTTGCTGAGATGGTTCTTGGAAAAGTGAATAAAAGTCTGGTACAACTTGTGGAGTCTCTTGGGGTTCGAGCAATCGGAATCAGCGGAAAAGACGGTGGATTGTTGAAAGTGGAAAAGAAACTGTCAGACGGCGCAGACATCGGATATGTGGGGGAAGTAACGCAGGTAAACGCTGAGATTTTGTACGATCTTTTGGAAAAAGACTTTTTGCCGATTGTATGTCCGGTTGGTCTGGATGATAATTTTGAGACTTATAACATCAATGCAGATGATGCGGCATGTGCGATCGCGCGTGCGATGGAGGCGGAGAAGCTTGCATTTTTGACAGATATCGAGGGAGTTTACAAAGATCCGAAAGATCCTAAGACGTTGATTTCGGAGCTGACGGTAGAACAGGCAGAAACGCTTATGAAAGAGGGCTACATCGGCGGAGGCATGCTTCCAAAGCTGCAAAACTGTATTGATGCGATTGAGAACGGTGTATCCAGAGTGCATATTTTGGACGGCAGAATCCCGCATTGTCTGTTGTTGGAAATCTTTACAAACAAAGGGATTGGAACTGCGATTTTAAAGGATGAAGAAAGTAGGTTTTACCATGAAAAATAATTATATTGAGACAGCAGAACAATCACTTCTTCATACATATAACCGTTATCAGATTGTTCTGGAAAAAGGAGAAGGCGTCTATCTGCATGACACAGAAGGAAAGAAATATTTAGATTTTGCAGCCGGAATTGCGGTATGTTCCCTTGGATATGGCCATCCTAAATATACAGAAGGTCTGAAACAACAAATGGAGAAGTTGTTACATACGTCCAATCTGTTCTACAGCGTGCCGTCAGCAAAAGCAGCAGAACATCTAAGACAAGTGTCTTGCATGGATCGTGTATTTTTTACAAACAGCGGAACAGAGGCGATTGAAGGGGCGCTGAAAGCTGCCCGAAAGTATGCTTATACGAAACAGAGTGGCCGGTATGAGTTTATTGCGATGAACCATTCCTTTCATGGAAGAAGTATGGGGGCGCTTTCCGTGACAGGTACAGAACAATATAGAAAACCATTTGAACCGTTGGTGGAAGGTGTAAAATTTGCCGATTATAATGATTTGGAAAGTGTGAAAGCACTTCTGTCTGACAAGACCTGTGCGATTATTTTGGAGACAGTGCAGGGGGAAGGCGGGATCTACCCGGCGGAAACCTCTTTTTTGGAAGGGCTTCGAGCGCTTTGCGACGAGCAGGATATTTTGCTTATCTTTGATGAGATTCAGTGCGGTATGGGAAGAACCGGATCTATGTTTGCATGGCAGGGATACGGAGTCAAACCAGATATTATGACGATGGCAAAGGCGATTGGAAACGGTGTGCCGGTAGGGGCATTTGCGATGACGGAGAAGGTCGCAAAGGCTTCGCTGCTCCCGGGAGATCACGGAACGACATACGGAGGAAATCCGCTTGTGTGTGCGGCGGTTGACACGGTGCTTCAGATTTTTGAAGAGGAACATCTGCTGGAGCATGTAAAGGAAGTGAGCGTCTATCTGGAAGAACAGTTAGATCAGCTTGTGAAAGAAAGCAGTGCTGTGAAAGAAAGACGCGGAAAAGGACTTATGCAGGGGCTTGTTTTGGAAAAACCGGTCACAGAAGTGATTCGAAAAGGAATGGAGCATGGGCTTATCACAATCTCTGCAGGAGGTAATGTGCTGCGCCTTGTACCACCGCTAGTGATCACAAAAGAACATGTGGATGAGATGATCGAGAAATTGTCAAAAGCGTTGGAAGAATAAAATTCAGAAGAATAAATAAAAACCCGATTCATTGGACAGACTAAAAGTGAAAAATTTTTAGGAGGGATCTCAATGATTGGGTTTTTTATTGCGTTAGTATCAGGTGCGCTGATGAGTGTACAGGGGGTGTTTAACACACAGGTGACGAAGACGACAGGAATGTGGGTGTCAAATGGATGGGTGCAGCTCAGTGCATTTGCGGTATGTCTTGTGGCATGGTTCATCGCCGGAAGAGACGATGTCATGACGATTGCAAAAGTAGAGCCGAAATATATGTTGCTTGGAGGTGTGATCGGAGCTGGGATTACATGGACGGTTATCAAGAGTATGGAGCAGTTAGGACCTGCAAAGGCGGCTCTTTTGATCGTGATTTCGCAGCTTATCATCGCATATGTCATTGAATTGCTGGGTCTGTTCGGTGTCGATAAACAGCCGGTTGACTGGAGAAAAATCGGTGGTATGGCGCTTGCTTTGATCGGTGTGGCTATCTTTCAATGGGAGCGTTAAAAGATTTCATGGAAATGTAACAAGACTGTAAAAATTTGTTGTAATTTAAAAAGAAATTCGTTACAATAAGAATGTCTAAGCATAGAGGGGTGTCTGTAGTAGTTTATACTATGGAGGGTTTATGCAAAAGATTATAAAAACAAGTATTATATGGATCATTTTTATGTTGGGCTGCTGTGGGTGTCAGAAGAAGGAACAGCCGATACAAGAATTGGAAGAGATTGGATCTGAGAAGTCAGAGACATCCAAAAAAGAAGAGACAAAAGAGAAAAAGAGCATATATGTCTATGTCTGCGGAGCTGTTATGCAGGCAGGTGTATATGAGTTACAACAAGACAGCAGAGTGTATGAGGCGATACAAAAAGCAGGAGGATTTGCAGAGAATGCGGATATATCTGAGATTAATCAAGCCGCGCTTTTGCAGGATGAAGAACAGATTTATGTGCCGGCAGCGGGCGAAGTGGATCATTCATTAAAAGAAGAGGGCGAAGCAGGTGATGCGGGTGGGAAAGTCAATCTGAATACCGCCACAAAAGAAGAATTGATGACACTTGCCGGGATTGGCGAATCCAAAGCGGACAGTATTATAAAATATCGGGAAGAACATGGGAAATTCCAATCCATAGAGGATATTAAGCAGATTGAAGGAATTAAAGACGGTGTCTTTCAGAAAATAAAAGATCTTATTACAGTTTAAATATAGAGGGAGATAAACAATGGGAAAAAGGGTATTAGTTGTAGATGATGAAAAATTAATTGTAAAAGGGATTCGTTTCAGCCTGATGCAGGACGGTATGGAAGTGGACTGTGCCTATGATGGGGAGGAGGCATTGGAACTTGCGAAGAATAACGAATATGATCTGCTCCTTTTAGATGTCATGCTGCCAAAGATGGATGGATTTGCAGTATGCCAGCAGATTCGTGATTTTTCTGATGTGCCGATTGTCATGCTGACTGCAAAAGGAGATGACATGGATAAGATTTTGGGGCTGGAATATGGTGCGGATGATTATATTACAAAACCATTTAACATTTTGGAAGTGAAAGCAAGAATCAAAGCCATTATGAGAAGAACCGGAAGAAAAGAAGAAAAAACGGTAGAAAGTAATGTTTTGGTCAAACATGATATGAAGATCGACTGTGAGAGCAGAAGAGTGTTTATTCAGGAGCGAGAGATCAATCTGACAGCGAAAGAATTTGATCTTTTGGAACTGCTCGCAAAGAATCCGGATAAAGTATACAGCAGAGAAAAGCTGTTGAATCTGGTATGGGGATATGAGTACCCGGGAGACGCAAGAACGGTAGATGTACATATCAGACGTTTGAGAGAAAAAATAGAGAAACATCCAAGTGATCCGAAATATGTATATACGAAGTGGGGAGTTGGTTACTATTTTAGGGGTTAAATGGCAGATTAAAAGTAAACTTATTAAAAGTCTGCGTTCCAGACTTGTTCTGCTCATTATGATTACCAGTATACTTCCGTGTATCGTATTGAAAGAGACGCTTTTGAAGCAGTATGAGGAGAATGCGGTTTCACTAAAAAGTGCTGAAGTACAGAATCAGGGAACGATTCTGTGTAATCAGTTGAGCAGTTCTAATTACTTGGAAGGAACTGCTTCAGAGGCAATCAACTCAGAGATTTTGCAGTTGTCGAATATTTATAATGGGCGAGTGATGGTGATTGACTCAGAATATCGCATTGTGAAGGACGCTTTCGGAACAGAAGAAGGAAAGACGATCATCTCCTCTGATGTTGTTCAGTGTTTTGACGGGAAATCGACGAACCATTATGATGCGAAGGAGCGTTATATTGAGGTGACGTCCCCTATTATGGCGGGAAGCGGTAAAGAGATTATCGGAGTTGTTCTCATTAGCATCTCTGCGGATAGTATTTTGGATACATTGGAGATGCTGGAATCAAATGCCAATATTATTTTAGGGATGACAGTATTACTTTTGGTTGTCATAGTATCGTTTCTTTCTAATAAGATGGTCAAACCGTTTGCGAGAATCACTCAGGCGATTGAGGATGTGACAGAAGGGTATGACAATGACTATCTGAAAGAGAATGCCTATACGGAAACGAAACAGATTTCTGATGCGTTTAACAAGATGTTGGGACGTTTGAAGGTATTGGATGACTCTAGACAGGAGTTTGTATCCAATGTGTCGCATGAATTGAAGACGCCGCTTACGTCTATGAAAGTACTTGCAGATTCACTTCTTGCACAGGAGGATGTGCCGGTGGAACTATATCAGGAATTTATGGGAGATATTACAGAGGAGATTGAGCGTGAGAACAAGATTATCAACGATTTACTCTCTCTTGTAAAGATGGATAAGACAGCCTCTGATCTGAATGTAAAACCGGAGAATATTAACGAGTTGGTAGAACGGATATTGAAGCGGGTGCGCCCGATTGCGGCAGTGCGCAATATAGAAGTTGTGTTTGAAAGTTTTCGACCGGTAACAGCAGAAGTCGATGAAGTAAAGCTTTCTCTTGCTATATCGAATTTAGTGGAGAATGCAATCAAGTACAATAAAGAAGATGGGTGGGTACATGTGTCACTCAACGCGGATCACAAATATTTTTATGTGAAGGTTGCAGATTCTGGAATTGGAATACCGGAGGAGTCGATTGAACATATTTTTGAGAGATTTTATCGTGTGGATAAATCGCACTCTAGAGAGATTGGCGGAACAGGGCTTGGATTGGCGATTGCGAGAAATGCGATCGTCATGCACCGTGGAGCTGTGAAGGTATACAGTGAAGAGGGGACAGGAACAACCTTTACCGTGCGTGTTCCACTGAACTATATTGTGTAAATGCAGGCGGAGAAAAGGGGAATGACATGAAAAAAAGAATATATGCAGCGGTGTTGTTTCTGTGCATGATACTTGCAAGTGGCTGTACGTCAGGGAAACATATGGAAGATGCGGGAATGTATATTTACTATCTGAATACCGATGATGATGCGTTGGAAAAGCAAGAGTATGAAAACAACTCGGAGAAAGCGGAGACTGTCGTGAAAGATATGCTTAAGGAGCTTAAAAAAGCGCCGGAGTCGATTGAGATGAAGTCGGTATTCCCAAAAGAAGTCAAGGTGGAATCATTCGAGATCAAAGACAATTGTCTGGAATTGCATTTTAATAAAGCATATGAAAAAATGAAAAAGTCAAGGGAAGTACTTTGCAGGGCGGCAGTTGTGCAGACGCTTGTTCAGGTTGATGGCATTGATTTTGTATCTTTTTATGTTGGTGATGACGTGCTGAAAGATCGAGAAGGTATACCGATTGGATTGATGAGTGCGGATGATTTTGTACAAAATACAGGATCTTCTTTGAGCAGTTATCAAGTGACGTCGCTGAATCTTTATTTTTCAAACGAGGATGGAACAAAACTTGTGAGTGAAAAGATTAATGACGTGCATTACAGCAGCAATACCTCTATCGAAAAATTGATTGTGGAACAATTGATGCGGGGGCCGGCATCCAGCAAGGCGCAGGCGACGATCCCGAAGGACACAAAGCTGCTGGGAGTATCTGTAAAAGATGGCATTTGCTATGTGAATCTGGATTCCACATTTTTGACGGAAGGTTATAATCAGAAGCCGGAGGTGGCAATTTACTCGACTGTAAATTCCATTATCGAAAGTGGGAATGCGAGCCGTGTACAGATATTGGTCAACGGTGCAAGTGATGTGACGTATAAGGGAAGTATCCAATTGGATCGTCCCTTGGAATGGAATTCAGAATTAATCGAGGAGAAAAAAGAAGAATGAAAAAAAGACCATTATGTTATGTGTGTCTGGTCTTTTTACTGATAAAAAGCGTGCTCCTGCTTCTGACAGGCGGGCAGTCGGGAGGACTGTCTGCCGATTCTATTTTTCAGGAAGAGAAAGAAAAAGAAGTCATCTTGCAGGGGCAGGTATATCAAAAGACGAGCACATCAAAGATGCAGATCTTATATCTAAAAAACAATTCTATAAACAGTCAAAATGAATCATTTTATGAATCCAAGATAATAGTATATGATAAGACATTTCAAAATATTGCGATTGGGAAAACGGTCAAATTGCGTGGGAAAGCCAATGTGTTTGAAACGGCGCACAATCCGGGGAATTTTGACCAAAGGCAATATTATGCAAAACAAAATATTTATGGCATGGTCTGGGGTGAACAGATTATGGAAGTGAGTGGAAAGACTAATCGACTTATGAATTCTCTTTACAGTCTGAAGCAGGCATGGAAGGAGAAGCTGACAGAGATGATGGGTGAAAAAAATGGCGCTATTTTAAGTGCGATTTTATTGAGTGAGAAGAAGGAGATGGATGCAGAGATTAAGGAGCTGTATCAGAAAAATGGAATCGGACATGTTTTGGCAAAAAAATGTACTAGTGGATATATATGTGTATAATGTTGATTGTGCGTGAAAAAAGATATTATTTGATACAGGAAACACAGGAAGAGGAGAGATGTGTATGCAGTATGCAGTTGTGGAATATTATAATGTAAAGTTTTACATCATATTTAAAAGAGATGAAGATATCTCTAAATTTTGGTACTTAAGCAATCGGATAGAAGCAGGTGAGAAATTATATATGAGAGATATTTATCGTTGGTGTGTTGTTCATAAGATACATGTAATGAGTAGATTTGTATATTTGAAAGATATACCAATTACAGCAAATATTTGGAATTATTATAGTTATTTACGTGCGAAAAGCGAATATAAAAGATTAAAACATGAGTATAGTTAGAAAATATTTTGGTAGTATTGGGCAAATTTAATGATCAAAGTATTCTATTGACAGTTATAGGTTCTACATATAAAATGAGTATGACACACATTTATAATTCCGAGATACAGAAGGAATTATAAAACTTTTGTTCTTAGCAGAGTGATTAGAACCATGATTTTTGCAGATGAAGTCTGCTATCGTGTTTTGAGTACAGAAAGGCATTGATTATTTTTATGGAATAATCAGTGTCTTTTTTTGTTTTAACAAAAGTTGTGTCAGAAAGTAGGACATAGTTTCGCTTAAACAATTAAAGTAGTAGAAAGGAGCTGTGGGTAACATGTTGCAGGAAATTAAAACATTAGTTCAGACATTGAATGAACAGCGGGATGCATATTATAATAAGGATTCCCCGAAGATGACAGATAAGGAATATGACCGTCTATTTGACTGTTTGGAAGAACTGGAGAAAAAATCAGGAATTATCTTCTCTAATTCGCCAACGCAGAGTGTCGGTTATTACCCAGTCAGTGAATTAGCGAAAGTAAGGCATACAAGAGCGTTGCTTTCGCTTGAAAAAACAAAACAGATTAGGGAGTTGGCTGATTTTATGGAAAATCAGGATACCTTACTGATGTTGAAACTGGATGGACTGACTGTTAAGCTTGTCTATGAAGAGGGTAGGCTGGTACAGGCATCTACTCGTGGTGATGGAAATATTGGGGAGGATATCACCCACAATATCCCTGCATTTGAAAATATTCCGCTTTCTATCAGTTATAGGGAAAGGCTTGTTACGACTGGCGAGGCATTTATCTATAAGGACGATTTTCGCCAGTTAAAAGATACAATCCGAGATGGAAATGGAGAACCTTATAAAAATGCCCGCAATTTGGCTTCCGGTTCTGTCCGTAATCTGAATCCAGAAGTGTGTAAAGGACGACATGTTCATTTTATTCCCTTTAATGTGTTAGAGGGGATAGATGAAGGAACCGGTGTTGATAGTAGGGAGTTTAAGCTAATGCAACTTGGAGTCTTGGGATTTGATACGTGTCCTTATGTATATATGGAAGCAGGAAAACACAGTGAGAAGGAACTTAAAGAGCAGATTGAGAAGTTGAAAACTATTGCAAGTGAAAAGGAAATTCCCATAGATGGTTTGGTTCTTATTTATGACAATCTCAGCTATTCTTCTAAATGTGGAAAAACTGGACACCATTATAAGGATGGACTTGCCTACAAATTTGAGGATGAAACTTATGAAACAACACTACAAGAAATAGAATGGACACCTTCACGATCTGGTGATTTAGCACCGGTTGCTGTATTTGATTCTGTAGAGATTGACGGTGCGGATGTTTCAAGGGCATCACTCCATAACTTGTCTTTCATTAAGAATTTGGAATTGGTTCCTGGATGCCGTATTCTGGTTTCAAAGCGGAATATGATTATTCCACATATAGAGGATAACCTTGATAGAGGTTTTTATTATGACACTTATCCGCTTCAATGCCCTTGTTGTGGCAGTAATACAAGAATACGGAAAGGGAAAATGAATAAAGGAAATACTTTGGAGACGCTATATTGTGACAATCCGGAATGCGATAGCCAGATATTAAAGAAGTATGTTCACTTTGTAGCGAAAAAGGCAATGGATATATCTGGGATTTCCGAATCCAATTTGCGGCGTTTTTTGGAATGTGGATGGCTTATTTCATTCCAGGACATTTACCATTTAGACAGGTATCGAAAAGAAATTGTTGCTTTGGATAGATATGGGGAAAAGTCTTATGAGAGGCTTTGGGCAGCAATCAATGAGAGCAGAAACACAGATTTTATCCATTATGTGACCGCAATGGACATCCCAATGGTAGGTACGACAAAGAGCAGAGTGTTGTGTGAAATTTTTGAAGGAAATTTGGACAGCTTTGAGAAAGCGGCTACAGGAAACTTTGATTTTTCAAAGATAGAAGATTTCGGAGATGTTTTAAACCGAAATATTCACACGTGGTTTGCAAATGAAGAGAATTTAAGCTTGTGGAGGGATTTGCAAATGGAAATGAGCTTTAGACCTATGGAGAGTGAAACAGAAGAAAACAAGTTAGTAACGGTTGATAATCCGTTTCAAGGCTGTACGATTGTTGTTACAGGTAAACTTATGACCTTTACTCGTGATGGAATCAATACAAAGATATGGGAACTTGGTGGAAAACCGGGAAGTTCAGTCAGTAAGAATACAGATTATCTAATTTGCGGTGAAAAGGCTGGAAGTAAACTAGCAAAGGCACAGTCATTGGGAATAAAAATTCTTTCAGAAGTAGAATTTTTGGATATGATTGCATAGGTAAAGAAAGGAACAATAGGTAAAGATCAGAAAGGCATTGATTATTTTATGGAATAGTCAATGCCTTTTTAAGGAGAATGGTATGGGGTATAGAGAGCTTGCAGTAAAGATAAAGAATGGATATAGCAGTTTAAAAAGAGAGCCAGTATTTAAATGTTTAGATATTATCTGGAATCAAAAGTTAAAAACAGCAGAGATTTCCGTAGTAAATGATGCAGGATTTAAAGCAATTATCATTGGCAGTACGCAAAATCTTACTACATCAAGAGGATATATGTATTTGTTTTACACAAATGACAGCAAGGTATTATTTCCTTCCGTCAAAGAAATAATACGCAGATTGAAGATTGTTGCAAGTGGAGAGAGGTTAACAGATCAAGATGCAGAGTACTTTGATTGGGAGGAATATGGTTCATTAGAAATGCAAAGAATTTATTTTTCTGAAATTATTAAAAGGGAGGCAAAAACGACTTAGGCTGTAAAGTGTTTTTAAGGAATCGTAATTATATGAATCTAGTAAGGGTTAGAGGAAGAAAGAGTGTAATGAAGAAGTTGTGGTATTATTAGAAGAAAAGTGTTAGAATGAAAAATATAATCATATGGGAGGACATAATTATGCCAAGAGGAAGAAAGAAAATGGAAAAAATTACTTTGGAAGAACAGTTAGCTTTGGTTGACAAGGAGATTGAGGCTACAGAGAGTTCATTAAAAAATTTACGTCTGAAGAGAAAAGATTTGAAAATAAAGATTGAAGAACAGCAAAAGGATGAACTTTATAGATTGGTTCAGAACTCAGGTAAGAGTTTGGAAGAAGTTATAGCAATGTTGAAAGAAGAGAATTAAGAGCATAATGCAAAAGAGTACTGGGCTTGGAGATGTCCAGTACTTTTTTGTAATTTACACTATTAGTAATGCAATAGATATTTTCAATTCTAAAAAATCTAAGAAATGGAGAGGTGAACATCGCGAAAAAAGCAATTGTAGTCCACTTGAAAGACTTGTGCCAAGCCTGCTAAGATAGAAATTCGAATATTATATGTACCGTTCTCAATTTGTGAATATACGCTGCGAGTGATATCTAAATTCAGAAGTTGTAGTTTTGTTGCTACCTGTTCTTGAGTCATATGGCGTTCTATCCGAAGTTCCCGGATTGTAATGCCGATTGATATGTCCTGTTTTAATTTTTGGTCCATTTTATTTTCTCCCTTACTTATATACATATTACAGAAAAATTTGCAATGAATACGTTGCATTACTATCTTGATTCTATGGGAGAAAGAGGATATAATTGCAATGAATAGGTTGCAAAAGGAAGAATATGATAAAAAATCTTTAAAAACTTATATTTTACAAATGAAATAGAAACCCCTTTGAAAAAGTAGGAAAAACGAGCCATGTGAGAGGGCAAGAATATTGAGAGCATGATATTCATGGCATTGGTTAAAGATTGAAAAAATAACCTCTTGTTGGAGATTCTTTTATAAAATGTATGTAGAAGGAATAACTGTGCATGGATTCTTTCGCCATCAATGAAATTTTCTGGAGTAGTACTGCAAGCTGGCGGTTGGATTCCACATCGTTTCATACCCTCTTTCCGAATTTGTTTTATGATAGAACATAAAGAATAACTGATAGAATCATAAATAGAGAGTGTTAGGAAGGAAGAGGAAAATGAAAAAGTATTATGTGGTACATGCAAAGCTAATTTGGGGAATGGTGCTCTTATCTTCTTCATCTCTTTTGTGGAACGGGGTTCAATTTTTCAGTCAGAAAGATAATCTTATTGAAGAGAGAAAAAATCAGAAAGAGGTTTCTTATGAATATAAAAAAATGGAATTTGCTCATTCAAAAGTAAAAGATTCGGTGGACTGTTATCTGTGCGGAGATAATAAGCGCAGCCTTATGGGAATGTATCGGAATTCTGATGAATTGGGGATTGTCAGTGTTAACCATTGGCATGTGGAAAATCTCCGTACCCGGAACAGGGATGATAAAGGACAACTGATTAATTCCGGCGGTTCTGTAAATACAATTACAGGAACGGGAGAGGATGGCAATTTCTTTTACAGTAGCCCTATGAGTAATCGTGGGATTTCTAATGTAAAAGTGAACTATGGAGAAGATAGTATTTTAGATGGAAAGGTAGCGAGAAAATTATTCTGCCAAGCTTGTCTGGAGAAGCTGGAAAGGGTAACAGAAACTTATGTGCCGGAAGACAAAAGCACTAAGGTAAGAGATTTATTTCTTATAGATTTTAAAACCATGGAACTGTATTCCCTACAGGGACAATATACAGCATATATGATTCGAGATTATTATGTGCAAATTGATTATCAGGAGGAAGGCTTGAAAGTGACAGCCTTTTATGCACCGATATTGGAAAATGTGGAAAAAAGAATAGAATAATATTTATGTATTACAAGACAAGTTAAAGGATTTTGATTATCAGTTGATAATTGAAATTCTTTTTTTATGGTTTTTTATCCACAAATTTACATTTATTTACAGAAACATTACATGTACCGCCTTTTTATTTATTGAAGTTTGGTACATTGACAATTAAATACAGTAGTCACTGAAGCATTCAGACGGATGTACACAGGAGAATGGAAAACAGTTTGGAGGAATTATATGTTGATGTTAAGCGTTATAGGTGGCATTTTATTTTTTTTATTGTATTGTTGCCTTGTGGTAGGAAAAAGAAGCGATAGAAAACTAGCAGATTATCAGGAAAGAGAAGAACAGAAAACAAGTAAAGATACTGCAAAGAAATTGGGGGCAGATATATGGGAAAAACAGGAGTAATAAATAGGGATTTTACTGGGGAGGAAAATAACGTTTACCATGATGTAATCTGGCTATTTAAAATATATCGAGCCGTAAACTGGAGAATGCAGATTAAAGTCAATCAAGTAAAGCACCGGATACGGGAAGAGTATGGAACGGATCTTGATGAATTTTTGGATAGTATCTATCAGGCTGGTATGGATATCAATCAGGATTTAGATGATATGAAGCAGAGGATAGAAGTAATCAACCGCTCTAATAAGTTTCTGAAACTGATAGATGAAGCGGTAGAGCTGATGAGAAATTTTCATCCGCAAGGAGAACGTTATTACTGGGTTTTATATTACAGTTATATGTCAGCACGAAAAGCAGAGAACATAGATGAGATATTAGACCTGTTAGAGTCGCATTTTCCAAAAATCACACGAATACACCGGGCAACTTATTTCCGGTGGCGAGAGCAGGCATTTCAAGCTGTCAGCAGTATTTTGTGGGGATATGAAGACGAGAGCAGACAGATTATTGAGTACTTCAAAAATAATTTTGAAGTGGAATAGATATTCTGTTGACATGAAAAGTGCGAAATATTTATATTAGGTACAAGTAATCAATGCGCATAAATTACACAATAATTTTTGAAAGATTTGTACCGGAAAGGAGAGACAAAATATGTTAATGATACCGATTGACACAGGAAATAAAGCAATTAAAACAGAAAATTTTGAGTTTCATTCTGGGATTACGGCATTGGAGAGCATGCCGGGGGAAAATGAAGAGGCGTTAATGTTTCAAGATAAATATTATCGGTTAAGCCATGAAAGAAATGTGTATTTGCCGGATAAGACGCTGGATGACCGTTATTACCTACTGACACTGTTTGCAATTGCAAAAGAATTGGAAAAGCTGAGACAGTCCAGACCATTTATTCCGGGGGAACTGATCAGTATGGAGCTAGTAGTAGGGCTTCCGCCGCTATATTATCGGAGTCAGTACAAAAAGTTCAGAGACTACTTTTATCGAGAGGGGCGGTTGGTTCATTTTGCATATATGGGAAGGTCATACCGCTTGGCTTTCTCTAATGTATATGTTCATATGCAGACATACGCTGCATATCTGTATCTGGCAAAAGAACTGAAACTGTCTACGTATCCAAAAGTATTGATGATTGATATTGGAGGATATACGTTAGATTACATGTTATTGGAGAAGGGTATAATTTTGTGGAACTACACAGATTCAACAGGAAAAGGCGTTATTTCCATGTATCAGAGGGTAAATAAAGGGATTCGTGAAAAGTTTGACTTGGACTTAAAAGAAAATGATATTGATTCTGTTCTGAAAGAAGAAAGCTGTATGTACGGCGAGGCGATTCGAAAACGGGTAATAGAAATCGTTACCGAACATGTGGAAGAAATACTGGGAATGTTTCGGGAGTGCAGAATTGATTTGCGTTCGGCAATGACGATTTTTGTAGGTGGCGGCTCAATTCTTTTATCAAAGATAATTGAAACTGTGTGGAAACGATATGATGGAGAATATTACGTGGTAAATGATTCAAAAGTCAATGTACATGGGTACCGAAAAAAATATCTGTTTGATAAAGAAATGCAGTAAAAGGGGGTATCCTTATGGCAAAACAGGATGAACACCGTTTTAATTTGAGATTTGATGAAGATGATGAAAATCATAGACGGGTAAGTGCCTATTTGAACCAATGCGGCAGAAAAAAGGCAAGATACATTGTAAAGGCGGTACTTGCTTATTGGGAACTGCAAGATGGAAGGATACCGGTCGTAGAACAGCCGGAAAGGAAACAGTTATCAGAAACAGAGTCAGCGATTCATAAAATAGGAGAACAGAATAAGGCGGACAGACTGATTCAGGTAGAAGATGTAAAGGATAGTGGGCTGGATTGGGAGGAAGCTGATTTGATGCGTCAGAATTATGCAATGTTTGAGGATATGGAGTAGGAAAGGAGAGAGGTATACGAGAACAAAAAGAAATGCAGGCAGAATGACGCTGGCAATCATCATTGCGGTATTGATCATGCTTTTGTTTCAATGTTTTTTTGAAGTAGCGTATGTAAACGGGAAGTCAATGGAACCGACTTTTCAGAATGGAGATGCACTCTTATTAAAGAAATGGGGAGTACCAAAAAAAGATGATATTATTATCGCATACATAGAAGAGCTTGACCTTATGGTAGTAAAAAGAATACTGGCTATAGAAGGTGATGTAGTCAGTATAGATGAAAGTGGTGTATACGTGAATGGGAAAAAAGCTGCGGAATCTGTTGATATGAAACGGACGAGTATGGAATTTATAGTAACTGCAAATCAGTATTTTCTAATCGGGGATAATATGATGGATTCTTTGGACTCACGTATTTGGGGATGTATAGGCAGAAGTGCTGTCCAAGGGATCGTTATAAAAAAACTATTTTAGAGGAGGCAGAAGAATCATGAAAATGAACAAAATATATGGATTGTGTGCAGTGCAGCTCGTGGGGGTAGGTGTACAACTTATGAATAGGGTAGCAGGAAGTATAATTGTCTTTCTCAGTGTCATAGGAATTATTTTGTTTGTAGCAAGAGAGGATATGGAACGTCGAAAATATAAGACTTGTCCAAAGTGCAAGACACAAATACTGAAGAAAGCACGTATCTGTCCAAAATGCGGAAATCAGTATATGCAGGCTGTATCGGAAGAAGCATTAATGGAGATGATTGAACAGAGATGTGTTGAAGAGGAAGAAAGAACTTCAGAAATGATTGATTGTGACTTTGAGGAAATTGAGGAAGTGGCAGTAGACACATTTACTTCTTTCGATGGGGATATACAGGAATTTTTGGAGAAAAAGGACTCTCAGGAGAATATATTAACTGTGAATTAAGAAAATGCTAGTAAAAAGTAAGAATTGACATAAGAGATTGGTGTTAAGATTATACTAAATAACCATTTTAATATTGAAAGATACAAAAGAAAGGTATAATCTCATATAGAAGTATAACAAATATTTTGGCAGATATTTCTAGAGATAAACGGTAGAGTTATAAAAAAGAAATACTGCAATCAAGGTAATATAAGCGAAATAACAGACTGTTGGGACATGATCCTGACAGTCTATTTTTTGTCGAAAAATGTATTTTTCTGCATGAAAATATGCGGATGCAGAAAAAATACTGGGCAAGGTCACCGCCTGAAAGGTTCAGCGAAATAAGTAAAAACTTTCAGGAGGCAGAGATGGATAAATATAATGATGAATTAAAAATGCAGTTTAGTGCGTATGTGAAACAGTCAATTTTAAACAGGAGAGGACAATACCTGAGGAAAAAATACAGGATTGAAAGTCTTGAAGTAAATTATGAAGAGTACCAGAGTGTTCTGAAGCAGGATACAGAAGAACTATTTGGAAAAATAGAAAAACTGTCAGGGAAAGTATTTATTGAGATAGTAGAGAGCAGGCTGCTTTTAGAGAAGATAGAAGATTATCAGCTTTTACAAGCATTAATTACGTTATCTGAAGAACAGAAAAAAGTAATTTTGCTCCGTATATTTTACGAAAAAACATTTCGAGAAATTGATTGGATTCTTGGATTTCCAGAGAAAAAAGCTGAAAATACATACTATAATGCTATCAAAAAGCTACGGAAATTAATGGGAGGTAAACGTCATGGAGTTTAAAGAACTGTTGAAGCATGCGAAAGCATATGATAAAAGAGCGATGATGGATATAATAGAAATGTACCGTCCATTATTGATTAGTAAGTCAGTTGTGAATGGAAAGTTTGATGAAGATCTATATCAGGAATTTGTCTATACCATGTTGATGTGTATTTTAAAATTCCCATATCCTCAATCAAAACCGGAAGAATAGGAAATAAAATACTATATGTTGTGTTTTGGTATTGACACGAACTATATATTGTTGTAGGATAAAATCGGTACAAGTATTTTTCAGAAAATGATTTCTGAAAGAAGGGTTTTTGTTTCGGCATAGGTTGGAACTAAAATTTAGGCAGTTTACTGCGTGTAAATTAAGAAGAAAGACATTGATTATTTTAGGATGATCGGTGTCTTTTTTTGTTTGCCTGAAAAAATGTATCGGGAAGGAGGATAGTGTTACGGAAACTACAGGACATGGAAAGGAGGAACACGAATGAAAACGAAGAAATTTATACAGATTTATGGTAAAGTCATGCTGCCGGTAATCAGAGGAATGAGCGCAATGTATTTCAGCAATGGAACATGGAAAGAAACAGCGAAAGTCAGGCGTATTGTGGAGGTGACGGATACATATATTAAGTTCGAAACAGACCGTATTCGTTATTGTATTGATTTTGGAATGGTAGAAAGTGCTGTACTGCCAACAGCGGCATAGAAGGGAGAGGGGAAAGGCTGTTATATATTGACGGTCTTTCCCTTATAAGGAAAAAAAGAGATGAAATTGCCATGAGTATGCGACTATATTGCAACCCCATTGTTATTGACAGATGACTTCTTTGAAGATACAATGATAAAGTAAAGTTTTGTGCATGAACGGAACTTGCATGGAGAGCCGCAAAACATTACAACAAGCAGACAGTCACAAAAGGGCTGTCTTTTTTTATGCAAAAAGTAAGTTGATTTTCATACAGAAGGGAGGGAAGTTATTGGCAGGAAATATCAAAAAACAGAATATGGATAGTCTAAAAACGGGGAATCAGTACATGCAACTGGTTCCTCGTTTTGCATTTATTGCTTTTTTAGCTGTTGCACTGATTGCGGTTTCGGCATCACCTGTTTTTGCCGCCGGTATTTTTGATACAGCAAAAAATGCGATGCAGACAGTTTACAAAGATGTAGCGGGGATAGCGACAGTAGCAGCGGTTGTGTGTGCGGCAGTATGCTTATTCTTAATGAATTTTTCTAAATCAGGTCGGACAGTAGATGAATCAAGATCCTGGTTAAAGAGAATTATCATTTGCTGGGCAGCACTCATGACAATGGGAGCGATTGTAACATATTTCGAGAGTATCATTCCAAAGAGTATGTTCGGCGGTTAATGTAAACAGACAAAGCCGGCGCTCTCCCGGCAGAAAGGAGGTTGCCTGAAAGGGTAAGAGACATATATGGGTTGGTTATTAGAATTATTGGTCGAGGGAATCAGAGAAATGCTGTCACAGTTTGTAATCGACATGATGACGCTTGTGACGGATATGTTTACAGAGCTACTGTCCTGTGACCTTAGTTTATTTGAGGAATTATTTTCTGTGGTAGGAGACCTGTATACGAATGTGATGTTGCCGATGGGAATAGCCCTGCTTCTTTTGATTTGTGTCTGGCAGTTATTTAAAAGCATGTTTGGAAAAGCAGGAGTTGCCAGTGAAGATCCAATAGAATTGGTATGCCGGACTGGAATCAGTCTTTTTTTTATTGTGGTGGCAAAGCCATTGGTGGACTATATTCTGACGGTGGCAGGTACGCCGTATCAATGGATTGCAGGAACAGATATTGAGGTAAGCAGTTTTTCCGAATATGTATCAGCATTGGAAGGACTGACTGGCGGACTGGGAATTGACAGTTTAAACATAGCGGTGCTTATGTTAATCATGCAGTTTGTAGTTGCATGGAATTATTTTAAAATGCTCTTTGTAATTGCAGAGAGATATGTATTGCTTGGTGTATTTTCCTATACTGCACCTTTAGCATTTGGTACGGGCGGTTCAAAAGCAACAAATAACATTTTGGCATCATGGGCGAAGATGTTTGGCGGGCAGATTATCTTGATTCTTCTGAATTCCTGGTGCTTGAAAATGTTTTTATCTGGATATGGGAATCTTAATGCAAGCAGTTACGGATTTACCAAATTCTTTGTCGCAACGTTATGTCTGGTAGGTTTTTGCAAAGTTACGTTTAAATTAGATTCATATTTATCCTCATTGGGTGTTAATTTAGGACGACCGACAACTGGAATCGGGGCGCTTGGTCTGATGATGGCAGCCGGAAGAGTGCTGTCACATGTTGGAAGGGGCAGCGGTGACTCAGCAGGAGCAAGTGATCATGCAGGAAATAGCCATGTATCTACAGATGGAGCCGGAATGACGGATGCTGCACCAGGTCCGATTCCAATGGGATTTGGAAGTGACGGTGATGCGATGCGCATGGAGGGCGAAAATGATTTTGATAGTGCAACAGTTGATGAAGCGGTAGATATGGAAACAGATGGAAACGACTTTGATTCTATGGATAAGGAACAAGGCGGTGTATTGCAAGAAATGGGCATGATGCCTGAAAATACGTTTGCTGATGAAGAGGGCATGACAGATATGAATGGTTTCTCCGATGGCACAGACTTTGATTCTGGTGAGTTGTCAGAGAATGCTGCAGATGGTCTCGTGGAAGGTACAGATGGTCTTGTGGAAAGTGCAGATAGTACAGATATGGATACTGTGCTCACAGGAGAGGGAAGTATGGTGAGTGACTTCGGAGATTATCCGGTAGAGGAAGATGAAGCAGAAATGGGAGATTCCATAGAGCCTGAAATGGAATTAGACGGAAATGCAATCGGTAGTGCCGGTGGTGAAGATATCGGAATTGGAAGTGGAATGGATACATCCGGCGGAGAATCGCCGCTTTCTGGAGGAAATCAACTATCTGGTAAACAGGTATCCGTACAATCTGGTGGAATTATCAGCGAAATAGGCGGAGATGGCGGTGTAATGCTGCCCGATTCTTTTGATGCAGGTGGACAAGACTATACAACAGAGGGTAGATCTCTGCATACAAATGATGGCTTGGATAGAGAGAACAGAGGCTATCAGTCAGAAGGATATCACGATTTTGACGGACCGATACATCAAAATACTTCTTCCACCATGGATACAGACCATAGTTTAAATGGTTTAAATACGGAAGAGGTTAGAAGCCAGGACAGGAGAAACGGTGCTGAAACAAGGAAAAGCTGGGAAGTTCCAAAATCAAGGGAAGAACTTAATCAGCGAAACCAGAAAAATCACAGACGGAATGAAGATGATTTTCTGACATAAGGAAGGGGTGAATGTATGAGAGATGACAAATCAGATGCCTCTCCTTTAGATGGTGCAGCTGGTACTGTAAGTCAGGCAGCACAAACAGCGGGGCAAATTCAGAAAACAGTAAATCAGGCCAGACAGGGAGCAGGTGCGGCACAAAAGGCGGCTCATACATCACAGGCAGCTTACGTCGCAACTGCTTCGGCACAGGGAGGTGCTGCAGCAGCCGGTGCAACAACAGGAACCGCCCTTGCAGGACCGCTGGGGACAGTTGTAGGCGTGATTGTAACGAGTAAAACATTTTGGAAGGTAGTCGGTGGTATTTTGATGGCAATCTTCTTATGGATGTTTATTATTGCAAATCTCATTGGTATTATTTTGACTTATCTTGGATTCGCTGATGCAGATGCCTTTGCAAATGAAGCCCAGTCGGAAGAACTTGCCAACCTGAAAGTCCGGGTAGAGCAGATTTTGGACAAGGAAGAGTATGAGCATGAGATTATGGCAATCATTGAGCAGAATAGAGATGTAAGGTTGGAAGAGATTGCTGCAGATAAGCAGGAAAAATATAATGATTACGAATTGTCTGTGATAGATGAATATGAAACAAAGTTTAAGAGAAATGCAAGCTATTATCTTTCTATTTTTTTACTGGATATCTGGGATTCCAACACGAGAAATGAGTTTTTAGGATATTCCAGTGAGTGGGGAGATATGACAACAAATCTGTCAAGTCCATATGACGCTTACTTCCAAGAGGCTGCACAGTCCTATGGTGTTCCGGTGGCTTTATTAAAAGCAATGGGAAAAACGGAGTCAAATTTTAATCAGAGTGCCGTTTCCAGTGCAGGAGCAATCGGAGTGATGCAGCTTATGCCGGGAACTGCCGCTTCTCTAGGGGTAGATCCTTATGATGCCCGTCAAAATATTATGGGCGGTGCAAAATATATTGCTGGAAATTTGGAACAGTTTAAAGGCTATTCCAATGGTTTAGAACTTGCGATTGCTGCTTATAACGCAGGTCCGGGAGCAGTTATAAAATATGGATATCAAATTCCGCCGTATAAAGAGACTCAAAATTATGTGAAAAAGGTTTTGGGATATCTGACAATTGAGGAACGAAAGAATGGAAACAACGAGGGAACAGAGACGGATGAAGATTTGAGTGAACCATATCAACAGTTAAAAACTGCTGTCACAGAACATGTTGACAGCTTTTTTTCATGGTCTGTCACAGATAAAAAAGAACGTGAGATTATGGAGTCCGTATATTATCAGATTTTAGAATCAGGGAAGCAAGAGATTGATCAAACCACCTATGAAAAGCTGAAGGCAGATGGGGAAAACGTGGTAAAGGAAACTGTTCCTGTGATGAAGCAAACAGTCGAATATACCCTTGCACTTCTTCTTAGTTCACAACCCGTATCCGGAAGCGGATATGAATATAAATACGTTACAAGCCAGAGTACTTTTGAATTGGTCTTAAAGGTATTGAAAGTGATGGATGAAGGAGTGTCTGCCTTGAAAGATGCTTTCTTTTCCCTCTTTTCATGGAAAGATTTTGTAACTGGCGGCGGGGAGGATACCTACGTCAGCAATATTGACGCATCAGGCGATATTTTCACCTACGATACGGTTGGAAAAGGAGTCAAAAAAGTAGTCTATTTTAATCAGACGGAAGAACCTTGGGGGAGTATGCCGTATGGCACAAGCACCATAGGGGCAGCTGGATGCGGACCAACTTCAATGTCCATCGTCATATCTACGCTTACCGGAAAGATTGTAAATCCACAGACAACCTGTGCATTCTCCATGAATAACGGAGAGTATGTACCGGGAGCAGGTACGGCACATTCTTTTATCGGAAATGCTGCAAGTAACTGGGGATTGACTTGTGAACGTGTAGGAAAAGATCGTATGGATTATGTTGTGCAATCCTTAAAAGAAGGGAAAATGGTTGTGGAAATCTGTGAAGCATACACCATAACGGGAAGTGGCAGCGGACATTTTATTGTACTTACCGGCGTTACGAGAGACGGGTATATTACCATTGCAGATTGTGCGAGCAGGGAGAGAAGTACAAAGGCATACAGCGTTGATACGATAAAATCATACGGTCGTGATTTAAGTGCCGGGGCATTTTGGATTATTGGAAAAGATTAGTAGGAGGAGTGGCAGATGTATTCAAAAAGGAAAATGTGTTGTTTGATTGCCACATGCAGTTTGTTAGTTTGTATGTTTCGTGCAGAGATATTTGCAAAAGGGAATGAGCAGCAGGAATTACCAGAGATTATTCGGTGGGAAGAAGGTAGGGGCTTTGATGAACAAGGAGAACAAATTGTTGGATCATGGGCATATGATACCGTAAACGTAGAAGGGAAGTATGTATTATTTGACGACATGGGCAATGTAAGTGCGAAAACAGATCAATGGAAAGAACGGGAAACGTATGCAGAAAATTTTACGGATACGGAACAAGCAACAGCCACACTTGCTTTACGGACGGAGTATTTTCCTAAATTTACGGGAACTGTCTACATTACGATACAGAAAGAAAACGGAGAGAGCAGGCAATATGAATTGTCGCCGGATAATCTGTATGAACAAAATGTTGCGGTAAATAACGGAGTTTATAAAGTAAAAGCGGTCGAGGCAGTAGATGAACAATATATCTATAAAACGGAATATGCAAAGGGTGTATTGGAAATGGAACAGAATCAATTACTTCTCTTGAAAATCAACGTCATAAAGGAAAAAACAGGAACGGTGGCAGAAGCAGAAAAAAGGGAAACAAAAATGGTTGAAAAGGCTGGGACAAGAAATATAGCGGATAGGGAGAATAAGATTGAGATTCTTTTGAAGGAGGGCAGCACAAGAGAAAAGTATGTTTTGTGTGGCTGTATTTTATTAGCAGCGGTTCTGGGCATTGGACTTTTGTTCCGCAAGAAAAGAAATCAATATGACTAACAGGAGGTGGTCAAAATCGCACAGAGAGAAAAGGTAGACGTATATACAATTCCGCCTAATTTTGCACAAGAAGGCACTATTTTTTCAGGAAGAGTCAGATTAAGAAATGCATTTGAAGCAGGGGTTCTGGCTCTTCTTTTATTTCAGTTGCTTATGGCAACAAACCTCAGCGTGAAAGGAAAAATCTATGCCGGGATAATTGTAATGATACCAGTTGTTATATTTGCGGTGTTAGGGGTACAGGGGGAAAGCCTGACTTCTTTTTTATTTCAGTTTCTGAAATACCTGTGGGGGCGGAGAATACTTACAGTTCCAGACGGCAAATATCGTTTAAAAAGGAATCGCAGATTAAGAAAACAGCAATACCGGAGCCAGAGTGGAAAAGGAGGCGAGCGTCATAGGAAACGAGGTAAAAGAATTAAAACGTCAGCTAAAAGAAGCAAAACAGACGGAAAAACAGAATCTTAAAGAAGAGAAAAAAGAACGTAAAAAGCAGCAGAAGTTAGAGCAGGCACGTTTCCGGGAAGAGGAACGAATGCGAAAAGTTCAGATGAAAGAAGAAAAGAAGCTAAAAAAAGAGCTGGACAAGCCAGAAGTTCATAAAGAAAAAGAAAATATCAGTAATTTAAGAGATGATCGGAGAAAGGAGAAAAAAGAACGAAAACCGGACTTGGACTTACTTCCGGTAACCTGGGTCTCCTCATATCTTCCGATACGTCAGATAAAAAACGGGGTTATCTATACAACGGATCACCGATATGTGAAACTGATAGAAATATTGCCGATCAACTTCCTGTTGCGCTCCTCATCTGAACAACGCAATATCATTATGTCTTTTATGTCCTACTTAAAAATAGCACCTGTTAAAATACAGTTTAAAGTGGTATCCAAGAAAGCGGATATTTCGGAGTATATAGAAAAAATCAAAGAAGAGGCAGAACGGGAACCGGATCACAGGGTAAAACTGCTTCAGGAGGATTATGCGAAACTCATTGAGCGTTTGGGAAGAAAAGAAGCGATTACCAGACGTTTTTTTATGGTGTTTGAATATCAGTCCTATAACAATAACAAAAATCCAAAAGAGCGAGAGGTACTGCTTTACATGAGGTCAGTAGTACAGACTGCAAAAAAGTATCTTTTTCAATGTGGGAATGTTGTATTGGAATATGAAAATGATACCCGTTTTTTGGTGGATGTCCTGTATCAAATTTTAAATCGAAAGACGAGTGTGTATGAAACTTTGGAGGAACGGATAAAAAAAGTAGCAAGGTATTACCAGAGAGAGAATGGTAGGGAGAGTATCAGCCACATTCCGGTTACTGAACTGATTGCACCTGAAACAATGGATATGCGGCACAGGAGTCATCTTGTCATTGACGGTATGTATTACAGTTATCTTCTGATACCTTCCCATAAATACAGGACAAGAGTACCAGCGGGATGGCTGTCACTATTGATCAATGCAGGTGAAGGAATTGATGTAGATGTTTTCTTTTTCCGACAGGATAAAAGTAAATCCATGGAACGTATCGGCAGAAGAATCCGTCTAAATCGTTCCAAAATTAAAGATACCTATGACACCAATACGGATTTTGATGATCTGAGTGAGTCTATCCATGCAGGATATTATCTGAAACGTGGGTTAAGCGGGAGTGAGGATTTTTATTATATGAGCACTCTGATCACTATTACAGGATACAGCGCAAAAGAAGTCGAGTGGCGTGTAAAAGAAATGACAAAGCTATTGAATTCTCAGGATATAGGAGTGATAAGCTGTATGTTTCGTGAAGAAAATGCGTTTTTGTCTTCGCTGCCTTTATTGTGTCTGGATAAGAAACTGTATGAACGCTCAAAGCGGAATGTACTGACTTCCGGAGTGGCGAGCTGCTATCCATTTACTTCCTATGAAATGTCGGACAAAGACGGAATTATGATGGGTGTCAACAAAGCAAACAATTCACTAGTAATCGTAGATATTTTCAATACGAAAATATATAAGAATGCTAACATTGCCATTTTGGGGACATCCGGCGCCGGTAAGACTTTTACCATGCAGTTAATGGCACTGCGTTTAAGAAGAAAGAATGTACAGGTATTTATTATTGCACCGGATAAAGGGCATGAGTTTGCGAGAGCCTGTAATAATATTGGAGGGGCTTTTATACAGATCTCTCCAGCTTCACCAAATTGTATCAATGTAATGGAAATTCGTCCCACGGATACAAGTGCCAGTGAAATATTAGATGGTTACACAGTAGAACGCTCAGAACTGGCAATGAAAATACAAAGTCTGCATATTTTCTTCAGCTTACTGATTCCGGATTTGAGTCACGAAGAAAAGCAGCTTTTAGATGAGGCATTGGTAATTACCTATGCGGAAAAAGGGATTACGCACGATAATCAAAGTTTGGAAAATCCAGACAAGCCGGGGCAATACAAAGATATGCCGATTTTGGGTGATCTGTATGAGGTTCTGCTCAGAAAGAGGGAGTGCCGGAGAATGGCTAATATTTTAAACCGATTGGTACATGGTTCTGCTTCAACATTTAACCAGAAAACAAATGTGGATTTATCAAATAAATATGTAGTTCTGGATATTTCAGAGCTTTCCGGCGATCTGCTGCTTGGAATGTTTGTTGCTTTGGATTTTGTTTGGGCGAAGGCAAAAGAGGACAGAACTGTGGAAAAGGCAATTTTTGTAGATGAGGCTTGGAAACTCCTGGTGTCAAATGAATTGGCAGGAGAATACCTGCTGGAGATTTTCAAAGTAATTCGTGCTTATGGCGGTTCTGCAATCTGTGCAACACAGGATCTCGTGGATTTCTTTGCATTAAAAGGTGGCAAACTTGGAAGGGGAATCTTAAATAACTCAAAGACCAAAATCATTCTCAACATGGAGACCAGCGAAGCAGAGAATATACGGGAGGAACTTGATTTATCTGAAGCAGAAGCAATGTCCATTACAAGATTTGAAAGGGGAACAGGTTTGATTTCTACGAACAGCAATAATCTAATCGTAGATTTTAAGGCGAGTCAGTTAGAAAAAGACTTGATCACAACGGACAGAAAGGACTTGCAGGAATTAAAGGAGCGTCTGCAGAAGTATGGACAACAGGCATACGGAAAACAGACTACATAGCGGAACAGATTTGTAATAATGCGTATTAAAAGCGTTGTTGTATGCGTCACAAGATTATCTGCGAAAGAAAACAGGTAATAACTTGTCATACAATGCGCTTTTTATATGTCATTAAGTAACTATGATTATTTGGAAAGGATACAGGCATTATGGAAAATCAGAATAAGCAGAGAGACGTGGAACTGGAATTAAAAGAATTGGTTCAAAAATATAACGTGTTGGATAAGAGTCAGTTGTATGCTTACTTTGAAAAAGACGGACGGGAAAGATTTGTTGGGCGGGCTTTAAAGGTACTGGAAAAAGACCGCATGATATATGTGAATAACGAAACAAAACAGGTGGCTGCTAATGAATCTGCACATACAGCATGGGAACGTGGGATAAGTACCTGCCTGTGGGTACTGATTGACCTGATGAATCAAAAGAAGATTGAGCAGCATTTTCTCGCATCTAAGGAGGAATATCCGATACGGATTATTTTTGTAGGAGACGGAGAAATATATGACATCCTCTATATTGCACCGGAGGATATTGAACTGACAAATCAATTGTTTGTACGGAAAAAAATAGACGGATGCGGGCATGTTGTGGTAGTGGAAGAACCGGAAAGTATCCCGAAGATTCGGATTCCGGATGTGATTGGATATTGCACGGTAAAGGGGGATGGTGAAGTCGAATATTATCAAAAAGAAAGCCAGTAATCAGGACATATTTCAAAAGGTGAAAAAGCAGTTAGATGAAGCACAGAAAATGACCTCAGAGATGGGAGAGCTTATGGCAGAAGCCAGAAATATTCTGATCGCATATTCCAGATGTAAAACGGAAAGTGGTTATGAAAATTTTACAGATATGATACTGGAATCGTCGAAAAAGGGGGAGCGTTTAACAGAAAAATTGAGGCGTTTATCCTTAGAAGTCGTGCTGGATCAGGTGAAATATGAACAGTATCAGTCAGAACTTGTGGCTGTACATGGGATTGAAATGGATTATTCCGATGAAATTTTAAAAATCATTATGCCGGTTCTGATTCCGCACCGGAAAGAACACTATACCGATTATCTGTACAAACCTTTATATATCGCATTTAAACAGTGGTGTATCTGTCAAAATCAGGAACAGAAAAGGATACCGGAATATGAGAAATGTACTGTTTGCTTTGTACATCTGTATAACCGGGATTTACCGCTGGGACGCATTCGGGATCACGATAATTTTGAAGAAAAACACGTACTGGATGTGATATCAAATTTCTTTCTGGCATCAGATAGCGGTCTGCATGTGGATACCTACCACATTACCAGAATGGCAGAACAGGATGCAACAGAGGTTTATATTATGGATACAGAAAACTTTCCAAAATGGCTTCAAAAAATGTGAAAAACAGTATCGAAAAATACTCCTGCTGTCAGAGCACCTTTTTCGATAGCAGAAAAGTGGCAGAAAAATAGAGAAAAAGCAAAGTTTTTCGGGAATCAGAAAGTAAATAGTACCTAAGTGTCAAGCAGATAGGGTACTGTTTTGAAAAAGGAGAACCGATGGAAGGAGGAGGTTATATGCGAAAACAGGATACGTTACTTTTGATGATAGCAGTCAGCGGAGAAATGCCGGCAGACCTTGCTGAACACATCATAGGATCTGTATCCTATACCGCTGCGGTTATTACCAGGCTAAAACAAGAGGGATATATTTCTGTGCGAAATAAAGCCGGGTATAAAGGATATGTGCTGCGTGCAAAGGGTAAGAGATATGTCCTTTCACAATATAGTGAAGATGCTGCTTCTTTTTTACAGGGGTCAGTGGAGACAAACCATGTGAAGACGGAAATTGAGAAACGTCTCCGTTTGCACCGGATGAGCAAGGTATGGGTCTTTCTTTGGAAGACGGGTATTCCTATCTTCAGAAGCCAAAAACCGGAACTGTTTTGTTCCGATTCTGAAAATGGGAGGGGGCAAGCGGCATATTACGGAAGTTTGGAGTTTAAAGGATTGACAGATGCAATCAAAGGCTCAAGAGCTTGTGGGATTATGCTGTCCGGGGAGTCCGGCTATATTATTTATCACACGCTGGCACAGAAAATGCGGTGGGCGAAGAAAATGGAGCGTTCCATGCGAAGCTTTGTAGAACGAGAATGTATGAAAGCCGGTGCACTCAAAAGGATAGATGCGGTCATTATGGGGGATACCATAGAGTTTTTAGTAGAACTTCTGGAAAGTGACGGTGGTATAAAGGGGAACCTATTTCAAGTAGACGATATTTACGAAAATTATTACTACATTCCCACCATTGAGAGTGCAAAAATCCAAGTGAAACTCTTAACAGACAAAGAAAAGCAAATCGGACTGTACCGGTTCTTATGTGGAATACTGGAACAATCGGGAAACCGGGAATACCAGGTGAGTGCAGGGACAGATCAGACAGGGAACCCGGTCTATTTTTGTTACGAACTGGAACTTCGGCATCTGTTACGGGTAAAACAGGAGTTGGGGTGGAAAAAGCAGGGAACCATTCTGTGTTTTTCTTATCAAAAATCTATATTGGAATACTATTTTGGGAAGGAGGTGTCATATCGTGAAATTTTAACAGAAAAGGTTATGGAATATTTAGAAGGATTGTAATACTGTCCTTCATGCGGTGAAGGAGGTGCGGGTATGAACGGTCCGTTTGAAACAGGCAGTCTTACGGTAGATCGTATGAGCCGGCTGCAGATATCCGGAAACGTAATCCCCGTCAGTTGGTATAAGACAATCCGCAAACCAACGGGGAAACCGAATTTAAATGCAATCATTATACTGGCGGATATTGTGTACTGGTATCGAGCGGTAGAAATCAGAGATGAAATGACAGGGCAGTTGATTGGTCTGAGAAAAAAATTCCATTCAGATATGTTGCAACGCAGTTACCAGCAGCTTGCAGATCAATTTGGGATTACCAAGCGTGATGCTACGAATGCAGTTGTAGAACTTGAAAAGCTGGGTGTTGTGCGCAGGGTATTCCGAACAGTTGAGGTCAAAGGACAAACTGTGTCCAATGTATTATTTTTGGATTTGAACGTAACAGTTTTAGAGCATCTGACGTATCCGAAAGAAGCTGAAACAGGGACACCAGAGGCAAGAGGCAGGTGTCCGCCGGATACCGTCTCACCGAAATCGGGGAGGGGTGTCACCGAAATAAGTGAGAGGGTATCCCCGGAATAAGTGAGAGGTGGCACGAAAACCAGTGAAACATATACAGAGAGTACAGCAAAAGATTACCGTACAAAAGATTTCTATCAGTCTTATCAGTATGTGGAAGATATGGTAAAGGCACAGATTGATTATGAGGCATTGAAAAATGATAATCCATACGATGAAAGAATCGATGAACTGCTTGGGATTATGGTGGAGATACTGACTTCCAGTTCTAAAACTATCCGCGTAAACAGGGAGGAAAAACCAGCACAGGTGGTGAAAGGACAATTTCATAAAATCACCAAAAATCATATTGAGTTTGTATTGCACAGTATGAATGAGAGCCAGACAAAGGCACGCAATATTCGGGCACTTCTTGTAACTGCCCTATATAATTCTGTTCATACCATTTCGACCTATTATGGGAATCTTGTACAGTATCATATGGCAACAGAGAGTTATGCAGTAAAGGAGGTGGAAGAATAGACCGGAAAGGTGTTACAGTTTTAAAAATCATAGGACTGACAGCAGCATTTTTTATTCTGGCTTTATATGTGGGCGGATTTATGGAACAACTGTTCATGGAATCAGCAGTGAGGTTAGCGCCTATAGATACAATTAAACATGGTATATCATCGGCGGCAGGAATACAGTGCTCAATTGTTGCTTTTTTTCTGTTTGGTATAATTGCGGGACTGATTATCTGGAGAGGTTCGGGCAAAGAAAGTTATGATGAACGGAATTTTGAAATCTCCCAAAAGGGAACATACGGAACAGCAGGGTTTATGGGGGAAGAGGAACGCAGTCAGGTTCTAAGAACCGACAAGAATCTGGAAAAGGTAGATGGTGTGATATTTGGGCGAGACATCCAGGATAAAAAAATAATAAGTCTTCCGGTTGAGTCCAGACTTAACCGGAATTTTGCTGTATGTGGCAGTCAGGGAAGTATGAAGTCCAGAGCTTTTGCGCGTGTAATGGCATTACAATGCATCCGCAGGGGGGAAAGCATCTATCTGACAGATCCAAAATCAGAACTATACGAGGATTTGTCCTCTTACTGCCGGGAATGCGGGTATACGGTGAAACAGTTAAACCTGATCCAGTTAGAACATTCTGATGCATGGGATTGTCTTGGAGAAATTGATGACGGCAGCCTGATAGACGTATTCTGTGATGTAGTAATCCGTAATACAACGGATAAGTTCGACCATTTTTATGACAATACGGAAATGGATCTTTTAAAAGCACTTTGTCTTTATGTGTTTCATGAGTATCCACCGGAGAAGAGAACATTTCCGGAAGCCTATAAACTTTTGATTAACAAAAGTGTAGATATGCTGGATGCTATTTTTGAAAGGCTGCCGACACATCACCCTGCACGCGGTCCGTACCAGCTATTTGCGAAGGCTGAGAAGGTAAAGGGAAATGCGGTTTTGGGACTCGGAACAAGATTGCAGATTATGCAGAATAAACTGGTACAACAGATTACCAGCCATGATGAAATTGACCTGTCGCTGCCGGGAAGGGAAAAATGTGCATATTTTTGTATTACTTCCGATCAGGACAGTACTTTTGATATGCTAGCCACGCTGTTTACGTCGTTTCTAAGTATCAAGCTGGTGCGTTATGCTGACCGTACAAAAGAAAGACGTTTGCCGGTGCCGGTACAATTTATACTGGATGAATTCCCAAATCTTGGCGTTGTACCGGATTTTAAAAAGAAACTGGCAACAGCAAGAAGCAGGGGAATTGGCATGAGTATTCTGTTTCAAAATATTCCACAGCTGCAGAACCGGTATCCAGATAACCAGTGGGAAGAAATTTTAGGAGGATGTGACTTTTCGATCTTTTTAGGCTGTAATGATATGACGACGGCATCCTATTATAGTGACAGAACAGGAGAAATCACTGTGTCGGTATCTTCCATACGAAAGAATTATTATACTCTGCGTGCAACCGACTACGTGCCGGAGTATTCCGAGTCAACGTCACTTGGAAAGAGAATGCTACTTCTCCCTGATGAAATTTTACGTTTCCCACTGAATCAGGGGCTATTGATTATCCGTGGGCAGAGGGTATGCCGTTTTCAGAAGATGGACTATTTGGAGCATCCGGATGCCCAATATATGAAACTGGAAAAAGTGGAGGAACATGTGCCGGAGTGGTTTGAAAAGTGGCAAAAGGAAAAGCGTGATTTTCAGATACACACTGAACAGGAAGCGAAACCGTTAGAGGAAAAGGTATCGTGTCAGGAAGATAGAGAGCCGCTTATGCTTGATACGGAGATTAAGAAATCTGAAAAACAGAAGGCTATCAAAGAGAGCAGGCAGCAGGAGGGAAGAAGAGTGATGAAAGTGGAAGAACTCTTTGCGCCTGTTTCGTCTGAAGGAAAGGAGGCTTAGGTTGAGAAACTCCCTTGTGAAATATGGATTTATAAAAATATTGGAACTGGAGTTTGGTATATACTTGAAAGAGCATGAAACAGAAAAAATAGAACTTGCAGAAACTTGTATCGAGGTTTATGACAGCGTGGAAGACTTTTATAAGGCAACAGGCTGGCAACGGGATAATCCAGAAGAGGCAAATTTGGAATATCTTTTAAAACACAGGGTTTTGGTAGAAATTCAGGGAAAGATGTGGTACTTTTCCAGAATCCGTTATCAAGACGGGCTGAAAAAGTTAATGAAACAAGATTGCACCTGATATGCGACTGTATTGCAATGGTGATGGAATTGACATTCGAATGTGGTCCGTATAAAATAGTATCTGTAAAATAGTGATAGGGCATAAGAAGACAGCCAGAGGGCTGTTTTTTTGTGCCCTTTTTAGGATGAATGGAGGTTTACAATGGCAGAATTAAAGAAAGCAGTTAATAAGATGGAAGAGCAGGGGATACCAAGAGCGGTGTTATCGGAAGGAATCTTAACGATTGACGTAGATTCCCATGTAGAAACGATGGAAGAACAGGAGGATGCCAGATGGCATCAGCTTTTGAACGCACACCGCACGAAGAAAATTTTGACCGGACAACTTGGAGGTATTGAGAAACTGGACAGCGGATGGACAGTAGCGATTACCTATTACAACGGTTTCCGTATCTTAATTCCGATGGATGAGATGATGATCAATCTTTCGGGAGATGGAAGAGAGCATTCAGATACCTTGAACAGGCAGACAAGGATTGCCAATAATATGCTTGGCAGTGACATTGATTTCATCATTCGTGATTTGGATGAACAGAGCAGAAGCGTAGTTGCGTCAAGAAAAGATGCCATGCTGAAAAAACGCCAGATGTTCTATTTCAATGAAAATGAAGAAGAAAAGCCGATGCTGTACCCAGGAAGGATTGTGGAAGCACGTGTCATTGCAGTGGCTCCAAAGGTCGTCCGGTTAGAAGTGTTCGGCGTGGAAGTTTCTGTGCGTGCAAGGGACATGGCATGGGAATGGATGGTGGATGCTAGTGAGAAATTCCAGGTGGGAGATCTTACACTCGTGATGGTGAATCAAATTAATATCCGCTCAGTGGAGGAAATGGAAATTTCCGTAGATGCCAAAAGTGCAACTGCCAATGTCAATAAAGATAATCTGAAGCGGTGCGTGCGTCAGGGAAAATATGTGGGTATCATTACTGATGTATATAAAGGAACTTATTTTATCCGACTTAATATTGGCGTCAATGCAGTTGCGCATTCCTGTAATATGGCAAGCCTTCCGTCAAAACGTGACGAGGTGGGATTTGTTGTTACCAGAATTAACGATAAGTTTGAGGTGGCAGAAGGCATTATCACCCGTATGATCAAACGTGGTGCATAAGAAAAAAGTGTAGGGATACTGTTGACTCACAGAAAACAGATTGTTTACAATACCTGCAAACTAAAAGAAACATTTGACAGGAGGCGGTACTAATGAAAAAGAAAAGACAGAAACCGGAAAATATCCGGGTACGGTGTCCGTATTGTGGCCGCATGGCAAGGCTACACCCGGCATCTTATGTGTATGGCAGTGACAATTTGGATTCAGAAAGTTATCTTTATGTGTGTGACGGGTATCCTGATAACTGCGATGCATATGTGGGTGCACATAAAAAATCACTTCTGCCGAAAGGGGAACTGGCGGATGGACAGCTTCGTAACAAACGGATTTTAGCGCACCGCGCGTTGAATACCCTTTTGGAAGAGGGATGCATGACAAAGAAGAGTGCTTATATCTGGCTGCAGAATAAGCTGTGCCTTCGGGAAAAAGACATGCATATTGCAAAGTTCTCCCTGTATTACTGTGAGGAAACAATTCGGGTATGTAATGAATTAGCCGAATGGCATCAGAAAAGAAAGGGGGCATGATATGCGTTTGATGGCAAAAGAAGATGATGTTTATAAACTGATGGATCGAAGAGACCTGTATTTGGGGGCGGCAGGACTTTGTGGAATCGTATCTGTTGTTTTACTTCTTTTCATCTCATATGGGTATGGCAATTGGGAAAATCTGTATTTTCTTTCAGTTCTTATTGTTGGAATGATTTTTTTGCTGTATTATACATGGAAAATCAACCAACGGATTATGGAAGCGGAACGGTGCTATCTGGAACTGGATGAAGACTCTTTGGCAGTATATCAGCCAGAGAAAAATGGACAGTATGAAGCCTGCCGTATTTTTTATCAGGAAATTGAAAAGATCGTGGAAGGCAGCAGAAGAGGAGTCCCTGAGTTCTATGTGGTCGTACATGGAGATGAAAACCAGAAAAGTTTTATTCTGTTAAATGGGGAAGAACAGATGCGGAAGATTTTCTGTGTCAGGTCCTTGGGATACCGCCATGGAGAATTTAAAGAGTTCTATCGAAAACTTCGCTGGGAAGTTCCCGGTAAAGTCCGGATTGTAGGTACAAAATATCAGACCGTGTGGGATATGAAACAATCGCATAAGGGATGGATGTTTTTTGTTTGTGCAGGGGCGGTATATCTAATCCTAGAGGTCTGTTTGAATCTGGGGATTTTGTAAGGAGGGCAACATGATGAGATGGTATACGGCTGTGGGGGTAAAAATGGAACATCTGGGAGGGCTGTTTTGTGTACAGGTTGGAACGGAGAATAAAATATTATCCGGTATGGAAATCTTTATTTGGAATGCGTTGCTTTGGTCATTCGTGGAAGAAACACAGATTTACGGGAGGATGGTACAGTTGTTAAAGGCTGTATTTCCGGAAAAGGATCTGGATGGGAAAACAGGAAAGGATGAATTTAACTTCTGCTTCCGGAGGCTGATTACTAGGGGACTGATTATATTCTGTGAATGTGAAACAGAAAAAGAAGCAGCAGAAAACCTGCTGCAGAATGCGATAGTTGCAAGAGTGATGAGAAACAGCGGAGAACGTTTTTTGATGTTTTGTGAAAGCTTTGCCTGCGGCACATCTTTTTGGAAAGCACTAAGAGTATTCAAAAAAGAACCAATGGAAGAAAGGTACCGGCAATTTCTACTTAAAATAGAAAAATGCGGAGAGGTAAGGTATTACTTAGAAACTACAGAGCAGCCAAATGAAATACTGGAAATGCTGTCTCTTCTGTATCAGAAGAAAATACTGTTTATCCGTTCAGTAAAGGAGGTCACTATTGAATCATAAGAAAAAAATGAACAGACGGGAACGTATTGCCGATTATATCAATCAGCGCATGGAAGGATTTTCAAAGGTTCCCAATGTACTGGCAGACAGAGCCCTGAAAATAGGCGCTCTGTCTTTTCTTGCTCTTTTTCTTGGAAGTTATATGGGAAGGCAGATGGATTCAGCAAGTTTTATTGCATGGTCAGTCGTTATGTGGCTGTCTGGAATCGGATATGCGTTCCATCTGCTACGGTGTGGGGAGAAAAAGGAATATGAGACAATCGAAGGAACGGTGTATGAGATAAAGGGAAAACGCATTCCCGGGCGTGTCTGTAAAGTGGGAATCCGTCTTTCTGACGGAAAACAGACTGTGTTACTGATGGATAAGAAACATCAGTTTACAATTGGGAAGAAATATCGGTTCTATTTTAACAAAAGAAAGCAGGGGGTTCTATTTGGAATCCAAAAGTTAGATGCTGTTTTAAATGTAGGCTCTTACTATGGGGCGGAAGAAATTGAGTAGGGCAAGGGGAGTCAGGGCATGGTTCGAGTCCATGCCGCCCTGTTTCGTGTGGCGCCAACACGAGATAATAAGATTAGAAAAGGAGAAATGATTATGGCACAGAAAACAGGAACAGTCAAATGGTTCAGCGCAAGGAGAGGATATGGTTTTATCACAGATGAAAAGGGAAATGACTTTTTTGCACATTTCAGCGAAATCCAGACAGAGGGATTCCGAAAACTGAAAACAGGGCAGGCAGTTACCTTCCGGACAGAGGAAGATGAACAGGGAAGAGGGCTTGCAAAAGAAATCTATCCGGCAGATTTCCAAGGAGACGAAGAATTGACTGATTCGGAAGGCATGTCGGAAGAAACATAAGAAGCACCTTAAAAAGAGCTGTGACTATATCTTGCGTCACGGCTCTTGAAAAAACAAATTTAGACACAATATATAGAATGAACAAGTTGACAATAACTATATATTGTGCTAATCTTAGATTGAATTAAAATTTATGCAGGTTCAGGCTAAGAACAGGCAGAGTTTTTAATTTTTTGTTCCGGCAGAACCGGAAGTTAAAGTTGAAGTGTAAACACACTTAAAAAGGACACTGTCTATAAGGAAGATACAAAAAGTAAAAGAATCTTTTTGTGTCTTTTTTTGTGTCCATTTTTCAGAAAGGAGGATGACGAATGAAAGCAACAAGAAGTATGGGCAGCGTCAGGCTGTGCAGAAAAGAAATACCACAGGACAAGGTATGATGTCGCAGAGAAAAGCAAAAGAAAAGGAGGAACAATATGCAGACAATCAAAGTAATGTGGGACGGTATCAATGAGCTGGATCTTATGACATTAACGGAAATGGGCAAGGATGGTTATCTTTTTAAGATTGAAAACGGAAGAATCCAAAATATCCTGATGGTGACTGGAATTTTGAAATAAGAAGAATCTCAGAAAGGAGCAGTATGTATTATTATGATGAATTTGGAAAGGAATTTAAAGATGAATTAAGTTTCCATGAGTATCTGGAGGAAATTGATGAAAGAGCAAAATGGATCCATATACCGTCACGAAGCTTGAGCGTCCTGACAGTTTCCGGCCATGAAGTACTTGTGCCGGATATGGAAGGTGTCAATATGAAAGACTTACTGGCAGATACAAAGAAGCATTCCGGATTACTGTTACAGTTTCCGGAAGGAATGTATCCTTTGGGAAAAACGGCAGTCAGTACACTGAAAGACCGCGCAAGAATCAAGGGAACGGCACTTATGGATGTCAAAAAATCGGTGCTGGCGGATATTCTTAATGAATGCCTGCAGGTTGCGAAAGGGGATGCGCTTCTGCGGATCTCAGAAGGTAAGGTAAGGGGAGTACTCTCCGGTGATGAAGCAGATTATGCGATTATCTCCATGCCGAAACTCTTTATGGTTGCGTCAGCATATATCAGTGGTGATCGTAATGGCGAGTTTATTTATGGTTATGCAGACCACAATATGGCACAGATCACTTGGAAGATTGTCGATCAAAAGATGACGAAAGCCTATGCAGATCTGATGGAGGAACATGGGAAAAAGCCTTTTGGAAACCTTCAGACATTTATCCGCATTGTGAGTTCTGATGTGGGAGCATCGGGAGCAAATATTTTCTATTCCATTTTAGATGGAGACTTTACGATTGTCTTAGGGGAAGCGCTGCGTACAAAGCATCGGCATAAACAGGGATTAGAAGAATTTAGTGAAAATATGGAATCCATTTTCCAGTATTACAAACAGAAACTAAGGGACATAGGAAAGCTGTGTGATATCCGTATCCGGTATCCGGTGAATGCCCTCTCAGAAGTCATGAAGAAACAAAGTTTTGGGAAAAAGCTGATTGCGGAAACGGTAGAACGTTTCAAGACAAACTTCGGTGAACAGCCCTGTAGTGCTTACGAAATTTACTGCGGGCTTTGCGAGGCACTTTTTTTTGCAAGGAAAAGCGGCAGCAGCCCATCCAATCTTGTAAAAATGGAAGAAAAAATCGCAAGGTGCATGAATGTACGCTGGCATGACTATGACATACCGGGAGAAATTTCGTTATGAAACTGAAAAAGGCAGAATCTGAAATGCTGCCTGTATGGGTGCTGTCCGGAGTTTATACCAAACCTTTTTTTGCATGGCTGAATGAAGCAGGGGAAAGCAATACATGGGAACACCAGAACAATACGGTGGTAAAAATGAGGCAGGGAAATTTTATCTATCTGTATCTCCAGAAAGGGGCAGGAAAAAATCTTGTGCCCGGGCATGATCTGAAATTTGCGGGATTGTTTGTCAGAAAAAATTACAATCTATATGACGTGGATATGGAACTTGCTGTATTACTTGGCCTTCCGGAAGAAATAGGTTTTCCATGTAGAATAGACATCAGGAGAGAAGCAGAGGAACGAGCCAGCCAAAAAGCTGATGAAATACTGGAAATGTATTGGCAGGAGTTCTTATTTCAATCCGGGCTTGATACCAAGAGTTTGATTCCGCTGGTGGTCCGTAGTGAAATCAGAGAGCGTGCAGAGAACTATTATCTGCAGGGCAGGAATCTTGCTGTTATCAAATTCGTACCGAAGATTTCTTTGGAGGCATCTTTTTCCGATACCACGTATTTGTTGTTCTTGGAATATGGAGAGCAGGTGGCAGAAAAGATTGCAAAGCGGTGGATCAAACGGAATATTGCGTATATTTCGCAGCAGCGAATTCTTTTCGGTTGTGTGCGGGATGAATTCAGGGAAATTTTAAATTCTCCGAATGACCGTATCCATAAAATCAAACGTCTGATACAGGCACTTGAAGGAAACAATAGTAGGACAGTAAAGATAGTCCTTTGTCGAAATGGGAAGGTGATTCATACGAATGTGCGAGCGGCGGATATATGTAATCCCAAAGGATGTTACGCTGTTAAGAGCCTTGTCCCAAAAGACAGGGGAGCTTTATATCGCGTCTTTGGAAAGGCAGCAGAATTCTGGATAGAAGATATACAGAGTGTATCATGCGGCAGAGAGCTTCTTTATGAAGAGACAAAGAAGAAAACAGCATAAGATTAGCAGAAACAGGAGGAAACGAATTAATGAAAAATTATCAATATTTAAATCTGGAACAGAAAATGTTAAGAATCAGAAGGAAAATGCCAACTCTTTTAAAAAAATTTTACAATGATGAGGCGGAGTATGATTTTTCCACACTGGACGATATTTACGAGGCAATGACACCGGCATTAAATAAATATGGCGTGAACTTTGATATTGTGCGTGAAATACCTACCCAGTATGACAAGGATGGGCATCTGACATATCTTGTATTGGATAAGGATGACTATTGGAGATATGAAGCAGACGTAGAGCTTAGCTGGACAAATGCGGACCGGCCGGAGGAATGCAGACATGCGACAATCCATATTACCGGAACAAACGAGATTCCGGATAAGGCACATGGTACTGCATTGACTTATGGACTGAAATACTATTTCCGCAATAAATTCTGTATCCGTCAGGTTGGAAGCGGGCAGGAAGATCCTGATTATACAAAGCATGATGTGGAACAGGACACAAATGCTGCGGATAGGCCGGCGAAAGAAACTCACAAAAGAGAAAAGGAAACAAATAAGGCGGTAAAAAGTTCAGAAAGTAAGAAAGGGACAGCAGAAGACAAAAAGAATCCGGCGGTATCCTCCGGGAAAAGTAAGGAAATGAAAACTCTGCTAGGGAACACTCCGGTGACTAGAGTGACGGAAAAGACAGAGAAAGATACGGCAGTCTGGGAAAAGCAGGCAGAGCATGTAACGAAATCTGAGGAGAAGAAAGAAGTTGCAACATCTGAAGGAGGAGAAAAACTGCACACAGAAGAGGCAGCTTTGGCGGACAAACCTGAGGATGCGGATGGATTTATTCCTGTCAATGCAGAAGAAGTTCCATTTGAAGAAGATGCTGACTTTATGGAAGAACTTCAAGGCGAACTGGAAGAAGAAACATCAGATTCCGAAGTAGAGGCGGCAAAGAAATTCGTGTGTGACTTTGGCGTGTTTAAGGGCAAGACGATGGAACAGGTTTTGGAAGCCGGAGTCAAGGGCACTGAAACTTTGAAATGGATTGCCAATAAGTATAAAGGTCCGAATAAAGAGCTGGTAAAAGCGGCAAAAACACTTCTGGATTATCAAAATGAATCCGAAGAATTAAAGGCTGCATAATGAGTTTGTATGAACATGGTTCCCCTGTGGGACCATGTTCTTTTGAGGTAGAGGATATGACATCATTTACGATTACAGATGTGGGAAATCTTTTAGGAATCGAGCGACTTTCCGGTGGTGATGACGCTTCCTATAATGTGGTCTGCCCGTTTTGCGGAGACAGGAGGGGGAAGTGTAATTTTGTTGTATACAAAGATGGAGAACTGGCAAACGTCTATCATTGCTTCCATTGTGATGCGGCAGGGAATATGCTTACACTATATGTAGAATTGACAGGGCTATATGGTTCTGACTGCTATAAAAAAGCTTACCATGAAATACAGAAGAAGCTGGATTTGGGTGCAGGTGAACAGATGGAAAAGAGACTGGAAATTCAATGCCGGAAAAAGAAGCAGAAAGAATCCCTGGCAAAACCTGTAGATTATAAGCGACGGGATCATACGTACCGGGAACTTATAACTTTGCTGCAGCTATTGCCTAAACATAGAAACGATTTGTTAAGCCGGGGGCTTACAGAAACGGAAGTTGCAAATATGGAAGCCTTGGGGTATAAAAGTACCTGTGCTGAAGAATCTGTCGCAATCGCCAGAAAATTACTGAAACGTGGTTGCAGGCTGGAGGGCGTGCCCGGTTTTTTCATGAATTATCATGGTGACTGGGAAATTGCCTTTTATCAGAAGAATAACGGCTATCTCTGTCCGGTGTGGAGTGATGAGGGACTGCTCATTGCGTTCCAGATCCGTTTGGATGTACCTTATCAGAAACGGAAATATGTATGGCTCAGCAGTGCAAAGATGGAAAAGGGATGTTCCCCTGGAAGTCCGGTAAGTTTTTCCGGTGTCCTGAACAGTCCGGTGGTTTACGTGACGGAAGGTGTTTTGAAAGCAGAAGCAGCTTACCAGAGAACCGGACAGCCTTATCTCGGAAATCCGGGTGTGTCCGCTTATAAAGAATTGGAACTGGCGCTGAACCGGTTGAAAGCTCATGGAGTAAAAGTAGTCATTGAAGCAAATGATATGGACAAATGTATACGTCTTCATTGTGATCGTGCTTACAGCGAAGCCTGTGCAGACTGTGAGGGCAGCAGTCATGAATGTCCGAAGAAGAGAGAAAAAAGGGATCATATCCGGAAAGGATGTCTGAAACTCTATGAGATTTGTGAAAAACTGGGTTTGATCTGTAAGCGTGCGGTTTGGGATACAGATGACGAAGGTTACTGGCAGGAGAATTACAAAGGCATTGACGACTGGAAATTACGGGAATTATGAAAAAAGTTAGGTATAGGTTTTTGAGCGTATCTTTGTTATAATATAACCAATAGAGAAGGAGTGTGAATGATATGGTTAAAGAAAAAAAACGCCTTCCGGTGGGATTGGAAAATTTTGAGCAGATTATTAACGATAACTATTATTATGTGGATAAGACGGGGCTGATTTCAGAACTGATCCGTAACGGTGGAATGGTGAATCTTTTTACCAGACCAAGACGCTTTGGGAAAACCTTAAATATGAGTATGCTGGAACACTTTTTTTCCATAGAGAGAGACCAAAGTATCTTTGAGGGATTGGAAATTTCAAAAGATACAAAATTGTGTGAAGAGTATATGGGGAAATATCCGGTTATTTCCATTTCCCTGAAAGGAATCAATGCAGCCACTTATGAGGATGCATTTGATTTTGCGGTTCGAATCATGAAAAAAGTAGCCCGTAATGTTCAGTTTCTTTTGGGGAGCGACGCCTTAAGTGATTATGACAAGTTAGAATATAAGGAACTTTTGAATAATAATATGAGTGAGGCTGCATTTTGCGGTGGATTGAAAATATTATCGGAATTATTGGAGAAACATTATGGAACAAAAGTAGTTCTTTTGATTGATGAGTATGATGTTCCATTAGCAAAAGCATTTGAAAACGGGTATTATGATCAGATGATCTTTTTAATCCGTAGTTTATTGGAACAGGCATTGAAAACGAATGACAGCCTGAAATTTGCAGTAATGACAGGATGCATGCGTATTTCAAAAGAAAGTATCTTTACGGGGCTTAATAACCTGAAAGTATTGTCCATTACAGATGAACGGTATGATGAATATTTCGGTTTTACAGATACGGAAGTAAGAGAAATGCTGAAGTATTATGAAATCGAGGATCATTATGAAGAAGTAAAGAACTGGTATGACGGGTATCAGTTTGGCGACGTAGAAGTGTATTGCCCCTGGGATGTATTGAATTACTGTGATAAATTAAAAGACCATGCGGATTCTTTTCCGGAAAATTATTGGATCAACACCAGCAGTAATGATGCCGTCAAGAAATTCATTCAAATGTCCGGTAATTTTAAAACCAAGCGTGAGATTGAAACTTTGCTTGCCGGAGAGGAAATCATAAAAGAGATTCATCAGGAGCTTGTCTATCCGGAAATGTATCAGTCATTAGAGAACGTCTGGAGCCTGTTGTTTATGACGGGATATTTAACACAGCGTGGAAGGGTTGATGCAAAACGGTATAAACTTGCGATACCGAATCTGGAAATCCGGGATATTTTTGAAACACAGATCATGGAATACTTTAAAGAGAGCGTTGCAAAGGACGGCGATACATTAAGCCGATTCTGTGATGCCCTGAAAAACGGTGAGGAAACGAAGGTAGGGGAAATTTTTGAAAGCTACCTGAAAAAGACCATCAGTATCCGGGATACGTTTGTGAGAAAAGCAAGCAAGGAGAACTTTTATCATGGGATACTGCTTGGAATCCTGGGCGTGAAGGAAGAATGGTACGCATCGTCCAATCAGGAAAGCGGCGAAGGATACAGCGATATTCTCGTTGAAACTGAAAACAGTGAAACGGTTATTCTTATCGAAGTTAAGTATGCCAATGACGGAAATCTTGATCAGGCTTGTGAACGGGCACTACAGCAGATAGAGGAAAAGAAATATGATGAAGAACTCCGGGAGAACGGAGTGGATAAAATTTTAAAATACGGGATTGCGTGTTATATGAAACGATGCAAAGTAAAACTGGCAGATTCATGATACGTCCCAAAACAATCAGGTGATAAAAAAGCGGAACTGTAAGAGGGCAGTTCCGTTTTTTTATGGCCTGATTTATGAGCCAGAGGAAAGGAGATGAAGCATATGCACATACGGGAACGCCCTACATAAGATTCGGGGAAATAAGAATACACAATCACACTCAAAAACCAACAGGAAAGGAGCGTTGCAATTGAAACATAGAAAACACAGATGGCTGGCGGGAACGCTGGCTTTTCTTTTATCCTGTTCTGCACTTATTCCGTCTGGGAATGCTGTATTTGCGGCATCAAAAGGCAGAATAGCAGAATCAGAGACAAATGTAACAAAGGAGGAAAAAGGCGATGAGGGAGAGGAACAGATCACCGCCGAAACCCTGACGATTGAGCAGGGAGAAACATTTGAAATCGAAAAAGATTTCACAGGTCTTTCTTTGAAAAAGGGCGAAAAGGCTGTATTGAAAGATGTTGTCAGTGAAGACGGACAAGGATTTTTTGCGGACCGTCCGGGCACTTATTTGAGTACCTATCTGATTACACCGGAAAAAGGTGATAGTTATGAAGTGACACGTAAGATCGTTGTTAAGCCTCGTGAGGCTGAGAGCAAAGGGGCAGATCATGGACAGAAAGGGAACAAAGAGGATACGGAGGAAAGTGATCCTGAGCCGGAACCCGTCCTGACAGAGGCACCGGAGGTACCGGAAAACACAGAGCATTTGAAACTGGATGTATCTCCGGATAATGCTGCTTTTTTATCAGTTGTGCCGGAAAGCATGGCAAAAAACAGGTCGATCAACGCCAATTTGGTAGTGGGGGAAAGACTTCCGTATCCATCTAGTTTGGGGAATTATTCTACAACCTATTTTACGGTAAATGGGCATGTAGCATATTGTCTGGAATCGGCAAAGACTTCACCGCCATCCAGTGATTATGTCGCAAACATATTTGAAAGCAATCTGGCTTTACAGAAAGTCCTCTATTATGGATATGGAGGACCGGGAGATATTACAGACAGTTATATGCCGGGGTTTGACTGGAAACTGAAATATATTTTCACACACATTGCGGCATCCTATGCATATTGCGGAACAGACGGTTTTTATGGCTGTACATTTGAAAACATCCAGTCGTCAGGATTATGGGATTACATCCAGTATTTAAATGGTTTGGAGGCACCTCCAAAAGCTGCAATCGATCTTTCTCCGACTTCGGCTGCCGCATATGAAAGCAATGGGGAGCAGCGTACAAAAGAATTTCACTTAAAAGGCGATCACAGAAACTATATTACGCTGAATTTGCCGGAGAATGTGACTTATCATAGCGGTGATACCACGAAAACAGGCAGTGTGAAAATTTCCGGCGGTACAAAGTTCTATTTCAGCGCCCCGATGACAGTAACCGGAACTTGGAATTCAGGTTCCCTGGCAGGACAGATGGGAACACAGTGGAAAACCTTAGTTGTTTCTACGGGAGGAACCACGCAGGATATTGGCTATGGCACATTCTTTGAAGAGGAAAGTGATTCTGTCAGCTTTCAGGTAAAATGGATGGATTATGCAAAAGTCAAGGTCATGAAAAAGGATAACGTGACCAACACAGCCCTTGCCGGTGCGGTCTTTGGAATTTACAGTGACAAAGAGTGTACCAAACTGATTACCAAGATGCCGGCAACCAATGAAAAAGGGGAAACACAGGTAGAGATCCCGAAGACACAGGATACGGTATATTTAAAAGAGATTTCCGTTCCCCAGGGATATAAGCTGAATACTTCATCTTTCAATGTGAAACTGGAGGCAGGGAAAACCCAGAGCCAAACGGTGACAAATGAGGAGCAGAAAGGAAAAATCACAATCCGAAAGAGCGGTGAGGTGCTTTCTTCCGTATCCGGAAAAGAAGGGCATCTTACGTTCCAGTATCAGTCTGCACCGTTTGGAGAGGCAAGTTATTTTATCTACGCAGCAGAAAACATTGTAAGCCAGGATCAGAAGACACCGATCTATCAGTCTGGCGAGCTGGTGGACAAGCTGACGACAAAGGCAGACGGAAGCATCACAAGTAAGGAGCTGCACTTAGGAAAGTATAAGATTGTGGAACAGAAAGCTCCGGCAGATCTTACCATTGGAAAGACTGAGGCAGATCGTACACAATTTGTCACCCTTTCTTATGCCGGACAGACAGTAGAATTGGTGCAGGAGGAAGCAGCTTATGCGAATGCCAGACCGGGAGTAAAGGTGCAGGCAGTAAAACAGTCTGAAAATGACAAGGTGACTTTAGAGGGTGCTATATTTGGACTGTATGCAGGGGAAGACATTACCAATGCAGTCGGAGCCGTTGTTGTGAAGAAAGATACCTTAATTGAGAGCGTTACATCTGATAAAGACGGAGTGGCAGCGTTCCAAGCGGATATTCCGATTAATTTTCGTTACTATCTGAAAGAGATTCAGGCACCGGAATTTTATTATATGAGTACGGACCGTTATGACTTCCTGTTTGAGTATGAGAACGACACAACGTATACTTACGAATTTACACACACATTTTCCAATAAAGAAGTGCGTGGGGAAGTCCATGTCTTCAAGATAGACAAAGATGCGGAAGAATATATCAGCCAGGGAGATGCTAATCTGGATGGCGCTGTATATGGACTGTATGCAGCAGAAGATATCAAACATCCGAATGGGAAGTCGGAAGACGTCCATAAAAAGGATGATCTGGTTGCGCAGGGTGTGATCAAAGATGGAAAAGTTGATTTTACGAATCTGTATCTGGGGAATTATTATGTAAAAGAAATTTCGCCGGGAGAAGGATACCTGCTGGATGAAACAGCATATCCGGTAGAAGTTGGCTATGAAGGACAGGAGGTTGCTATTGTACACCGGAATGTAACGGTAAAAGAAACGGTAAAAAAACAGGCTTTTGAATTAATTAAGATTTCTGAGGATGGCAACCAGACAGAGACGGAGTTGTTGGAAGGAGCCGGATTTAAGGTATTCCTTATTCAGGATTTAAAAGGTGTGAAAGATGGAAGCTTGAAACCATCGGAAGGAAATGCTTTCAAAGCAGAGGATTTTATCGGCTATGACTATTCAGAAGATGAAACGGCACATTATTACGAGAATGGTAAGAAAGTTTCGGTGGAAGAGCTGTTTACGGATAAGAAAGGATTTGTACGTTCTCCAGAACTTCCATATGGAAAATATGTGGTTTTTGAATCTACAACTCCAGAAAATCTCCAGACCATCAATCCATTCCTTGTAACAATTACCGAAGATAGCAGGGAACCGCAGCCATGGCGTATTTTTGATGATAGACCGATCCAGTTTTTCCTTAAGATTATCAAGGAAGATGCACAGACACATCTTCCGGTATTAAATAATCACGCACAATATAAAATCTATGATGTGAAAAAGAAAGAATATGTGACAATGAAGGTGCGCTATCCGGAAGAAAAGGAACTGGATGTATTTGAAACGAATGACGAAGGTTATCTTATGACACCAGAGCAGCTAAAGATGGGAACTTACCGCATAGAAGAAGTAAAAGCTCCTGATTTATATGTACAGCCAGGGTATGAAATGGCGTTGAAAGACGGAGAGAGCGATATTCCATTAAATCAGTTGTCACAGACAGGTGCTTATGAAGATGCAAAACGCGATTTCATTACGATCACTGTGAATTCCGAAACAGCTTATGAAGTAGAGGAAGAAACCGGAAAATATATTGTCGTAGTACGCCAGCAAAACGATGAAGCGGTAGGAAGTCTGACCATCAAGAAAACAGGGGAAGATATTGTGGGTGCTAAGAATGTGGAAGAATCCCTTCTTACAAAAATGAAAAATGGCATCGCAGGCACAATAAATTCTATCAGTGAATTTTTCGGCAAAGAGGAAGTCATAGAAGAAGACAGCGGCTATATGTTCCAATATGAGAAGAAGGGAGCAGAGGGTATAACCTTTGAAGTTTATGCAAAAGAAACGATTTATACACCAGATGGACAGAAAGATGAAGCTGGTAACCGCAAAGTGTTGTATGAAAAAGATGGACTTGTTGCAAAACTTGTGACCGGAAAAGAGGGAACTGTATCACTTCACAATTTGCCGGTTGGTTCCTATTACCTGAAGGAGACGGATGTTGGAAATCATCATTTTGTTCTGGACCCTGAAGCAAAAGAATTTGAAATTAAGTATCAGGGACAGGAAGTAGCGGTAGATTATGTTTCTATGGAACTTGAAAATAAACGCCAGAAAATAGAACTTGTCCTTACCAAACAATCTAAGGAAACGAAAGAACCGGTACAGGGTGCCGTATTTGGGCTGTATGCAGAGGAAGATATATTAGACTTCACAGGGGAAGTGATTGTAAAGGCAGGAGAGTTTCTTGCGAAAGCAGAATCGGCGGAAGATGGAACCATCCGCTTTGACATTGACCTTCCGCATGGGAAATATATGGTGAAAGAGTTGGAAGCAGCACCGGGGTATCTGAAAACAGAAGAAACATGGTCCTTTGATGCAACCTATCAGAATCCGGAGCTGGAGGTGATTTCCCTTACAAAAGAGATTGAAAATCAGCCGACAGTTGTAGAAATTACAAAAACTGACATCACAGATGAAAAGGAAGTGGAAGGGGCAAAACTTCAAATCCTTAATAAGGACGGGGAAATAGTGGAAGAATGGGTTTCCACAAAAGAACCGCATAAAGTGTATGCGTTAGAACCGGGCGAATACATCCTGCATGAAGAGGCAGCCCCGGAAGGATATCTTGTTGTATCCGATGTTCCTTTCGTTGTCGAAGAAACAGGGGAAATTCAGAAAGTAGAGATGAAAGATGAACGTCCATCCGGCCAGCTCCTGATTCAGAAGGCAGATGCGGAAAATAAAGCGCCGCTTGCAGGCGTGGAATTTGAACTTCGCAATAAAGCTACTGGGGAAGTAGTTGGAACACTGATGACCGGCGAGGATGGAACTGCAAAGAGTGAAGAACTGCCGATTGCAGTTTATGAAGAGGGCAAATATGTAGAACCGATTGTATATGTTCTTGTGGAAACGAAACCGTTAGAAGGCTATGAAGCAAACACAGAGGAGGTGGAGGTGGTATTTGAATATCAGGATGATGAAACCAAAATCATTGAAGTAACAGAAGAGGTTGAAAATACTAGAAAACCAGGAACTCCGCTGCCGGATGCACCGAAGACAGGGGACGATACAAGAGCATGGATTCCGGTTGTAATTATGAGTGTTGCCTTACTCGGAGCTTTCTTTATAGTAATCCGTATCCGAAGACGGAAAAGATAGAATATAATAATCGTAGAATGTAACATGTAATGATGGAGATTGTCACTTGGAATTCGAGGTGGCAATCTCTTTTTTTATTGGAGGAAAGAATATGCGACATATTGGAGAAAAAATTATTTTGGTGCTTTGCATTGTGGTTTTTGGAATTGCAGCCATGAACCTTGTGGAAATAGGAAAGGAATATTATGACGGACAGAAAGAGTATGAGGAACTCAAGGAATACACAGAAGAAGAACCGAACGGGCAGCAGGATGATCCGGCAGAAAGTAAAGCAGAAGAGAAGACGATTGATTTTGCGGAGCTTCGCAAAATCAATGAGGATATTGTTGCCTGGATACAGATTCCAGGGATTGGTGTGGATTATCCGGTAGTACAGGGAGACGATAACGAGTATTATCTGCATCATACGTTCCGAAAAGAAGCAAATAAGGCAGGAAGTATCTTTTTAGATTATCGGAATCGTGCAGATTTTACAGAGCAACGTGTGATCATATACGGGCACAATATGAAAGACGGCAGTATGTTCAGTAATCTGAAAAAATATCAGGACAACGCATTTCGGAAAGAATCTGGGACTGCATACCTGTATCTGCCGGAGAAAACCCTGCAGTTGGAAATTGTAGCATGTGAAAGAGTATCCATGAGAGATGGAGTATATGCTATGGAATACAATATGACTTGTGAATGGTCAGAGGAAATCATACTGTCCACTTGTAGCACTTCTTCTGATACACGACTGATTTTAAGGTGTAGGGTAGTAGAAGTGAAGTGCTTGGAATTTGATAATTAAGTTTTATGGTTAAAATAAGGATTTTAGTAAAAATCATAAAAAAATTCATTTGTTTTTATAAAAAGTAAAGATTCAATCGTTATTATATATAGAACTGAGGAAAGATGGGATGTAGATTATTAGTGAAAGATGAAGAAATAATTCGAGAAGTACAGAGAGGTCAAACAAAACTTTTCGAGGAACTTGTGAGAAAGTATTATGAAAAGATATATAGGTATTGTTATTACCATATTAGTAATGAACATAGTGCTTTGGATATTACACAGGAAGTTTTTATGAAAATATATGAAAATATAGAGATTTATGAAAATAAAGGTAAATTTCAAAATTATCTATATGTAATAGCTGGCAATGCGTGTAAAGATTACTTCAAAAAGAAAAAAATATATTCTTTAGAAGAAGTTCCTGAGTTTGGTAATGAAAACACTATATTAGAAACAGAAAATAAAATTCTTGTACAACAGGCACTTGAAAGCTTAACAATGGAAGAACGAGAAATTATTATTTTGCGATATTATCAGGATCTTAAGTATAAAGATATTTCTCAAATTACAGGGGCAAGTATTTCACGGCTTGAGTATTACTTAAATAAATCAATAAAAAAATTAAGGGAATATATGGAAAGAGAATGAGGTTAGTATGTGGAAAGATAAAAAAATTAAAACATGGCTCAGAAAATATGAAGTACCACCACTAAAGGAAGATGAAATCAATATATTTTTAAAAAGGTTTAATTTTGAAAATAATAAAAAATATAGAACAACTTTTAAGGAATTTTTATATTCTCAAATACAATTTATACGTAAAAAAACTTGAGTGATACAATTTGTTGTTGTCGTATTATGGGTGTATTTAACTCGAAACAATATAAATGGTACAGACAAAATGTTCAATATATATCCATTTTTATCATCGTTAGCGCCACTCCTTGTAATTACTGGAGTTGATGAGATGGCTCGTATTTACGATGGCAGTTTATGTGAAATTGAAATGACGACTAGATATCCGTTGAAAGTTGTATTACTTACAAGAATGGCAATTATGGTTACAGCAGATACTGCTGTAATGATAATAGCGGGACGATATATACAAAACTTTACAGAAAGAGATTTAATAAGCGTTATGCTATATATTTTAGTACCATTTCAGATGGCATGTATTGGTATGTTGGAAATTATGAAATATGTAAAAGGGTTGTATTTAGATTATGCATGTGTAGGATATTGTTTTATTTTGGCAGCATTTCCATATATATATAATCTGTATTCAGAATCCATTTATCATGCAAAGTATATAAAATATTGGAGTTTCATTTGGATTATTGGAATTGTAATTATATGGTTTCAAATTTATGGACTAAAAGTTCGGTGGGAAGAAAAGGAGATATAGAAAATTGAGATTGGAAATTGATAATTTGACGAAAAAGTACAATGGTAAAATTGCATTAAATGGTATAAATCTTGAACTAAAAGAAGGTGTTTATGGATTACTGGGGGCAAATGGAGCAGGAAAGTCAACATTGATGAGGATTATTTGTGGAATTCTTAGTCCTACATCAGGAGAAATTCGATTGAATGGAGAGAATCATATAAGTATGGGAGAAGAATATCGTGAGTTGTTAGGATATCTTCCACAAGACTTTGGGTACTATTCTTCATTTTCTGCTAAAGAATTTATGCTTTACATTGCTTCGCTAAAGGGAATAGAAAAAAATTATGCAAATCTTAAAACGAAAGAACTGTTAAAGACAGTAGGGTTGTCAGGAGTAAGTAACAAAAAAATCCGGACATTTTCAGGTGGGATGAAACAAAGATTAGGAATAGCACAAGCTGTATTAAATGATCCCAAAATATTGATATTAGATGAGCCTACTGCGGGGCTTGATCCAAAAGAAAGAATACATTTTAGAAAATTGATTTCTAGTTTTGCAAAAGATAAGATTGTAATTTTATCTACACATATTGTATCCGATGTAGAACAAATTGCAGATCAAATTTTATTATTAAAGCGTGGCTCAATACTAACACAAGGAACTGTAGAAAAACTAACAGATCATATACTTGGAAAAGTATGGGAATGTGAAATCGATGAGGATGATTTGTCGACTATAACGGATAATTTTTGTGTTACGAATCAACACATTAGTGGAAATAAAATAGTACTTAGAGTTGTTGGAGATAACAAGCCCTTATTTGGGAATGTTAAGCCGTTAATGCCGACATTGGAAGATCTGTATATGTATTATTTTCAGGAAGATGAGAATGAAAGGCGGTGATGAAAATGAAAGAGTTATTGGGATTAGAGTTAAAAAAAATTATCCGAAATAAATTAACATTATTTGTATGTATAGGAAGCTTGACGATTACGGGTATTCTTTTTTCACTGGCAGTATTCCGTGAAATTGCCATAGATGAAAATGGAAAACAATATGTGGGAAAAGAAGCATTTGATTTAGAACGAATGTATGATAGCAAAGTTGCAGGTTTACTCACAGAAGACAAAGTAAAAAAGACAATAGCTGAATATCAAAAATTGTATTCAGATCCCGACAATTTAGAAGAAACGGAAGAAGGTACTACTTTAAAAGAAAGTGTTTTTGTAAAATATATTCAGCCCTATTATTCATATTTTAAGGTGATAGATGAAGTATATATAGAACCAAGTACTATAGATATGACATTTTCTGCTTTAGAAGATGTGGATACTGCTCAAGAGGGAAGTTACTATAAAGCTAGAGAAAATAAAATTTCAACATTATTAAATCAAGAATATTTAGACTGGAATTATTCTGATGCAGAAAAGGAATTTTGGATAAATAGAACTGACAAAGTAGAACTACCGTATGAGTATGGATATTGTGGCGGATGGAAAACTTTTTTAAATTGTTCTGAACTGCTATTGGTTGGAATTATAGCTATTTGTATTTGTATTGCACCTGTATTTGCAGGGGAATATCAGTCACAAGCGGACAGTGTGGTATTAACTACGAAATATGGAAAAACAAAACTTGTTACAGCGAAAATATTAGCATCATTCATATTTGCAATTATTTTGTTCGGGATTCATATTATGGTTGCGTTAGGTGTACAGTTACTAGTGGCTGGAGCTGATGGAGTTGCATTACCTATACAGTTGATGAATGTTATATGTCCATACAGCTTAACGATGGGGTCTGCGGTTCTGATGGTGATAATTACAGCGTTAGTGGTGATGTTGGGAATGGTTAGCTTGACATTATTTTTATCAGCAAGACTTGCTAAAACATTTTTAACTCTTATTGTAAATGTTTTAGTAATAATGGTTCCAATGTTTTTATCAATAAGTGAAACGAGTGGAATTTGGAACAGGGTATTAATGATATTGCCAGCGATGGCTGTAAGACCTGTATATCAAGATGACTTTTTTGGATACTTTTCGTATCCTATTGTGACTACTTTTGATATTACAACAATTCGCTTAGGGGTATATGTGATAGTAACGCTTATTTTTATACCACTAGCAATAAGAGCGTTTAAAAAACATGAAGTATGTTAGAGGTTAAAGAAAAAATGAGAGCAGAGAAGCTGTGCCAAGAGCTGGCGTTGAAGCAAATACAGCAGTTAAGGACGCAGGGAAAGCTGAAAAAAGGCAGTAGCACAGAAAAAGGCAATGCCAGGAAAAGAGAAAAAACCGTCAATCCATGAACGATTGGAAATCAATAAGAGAATTATCCAGGAAAAACAGGGAAAAGATAAGCCAGAGAGAGGGGCTGATTTGGGTGTAAGGACAGTGTAGTATAAGCAAAACAAGTCGGAGGTCACGGATGACAACGTGGCTTCCGGCTTTTTTGCTTTGAAAGGTTTGTGCTTCGAAGTTTTATGTGACAAATGAAATAACCTGTGATATTATAAAAATGATATAAGCGAAAATGACTTTTGCGGAAAAGAGAGTATCTTTATATTTTTTATGCGTATACTTCCTATTATGGGATTAAATGATTGCAAAGTTGATTACTAATATTTTTTCATTATTACAGGTACAATAGAACATGTGATAGAGGAAATGAGGTATAGTTACTTGCAGATAGAGAAGTATATTGCGGATAAAATAACATCTTTATGTGAAAAGCGTGACATCAGCGACTGCAGGTTACACATCCGAAATATTATGATTTATGTATGTGGCCAGTGCAAGACGGTGGTTTAGGAATGAAGCGTGTCTTAGAATATATGGAAATTCCATTTGAAACATGGGAATCTGTAGGACAGATGCGGATGGAATTTGACAAAGAAGGGGAAATGAAAACAGCGTGATATAAAATAGAAAAAAATTATCTTGAGACATCGGTATGCGCCGATGTCTTTTTGTTTTGGTAAAAATGCTGAATTATCTACCACGAAAGTATACAAAGCTTACAAAGATGTATCTTTGTTCAAAAAGACTATATATGGGCGACCTTTTACGGGCAATTTATATAGAATAGAGAAAAGGTGGTAGAAATCATGGATATGAAAACAGCAGTTATATATCGTCTTGAAGAATTGATAAGGCAAAAGGATATTACCGTGAATGAGGCGGCGATACGTTCTGGTGTTCCGCCATCAACGCTGAAGAATATTTTGTATGGGCAGAGTAAGAATGTAGGCGTAGTTACAATCAAGAAATTGTGTGATGGATTAGAAATCACAATACCAGAATTTTTTGGAGATTCCATCTTTGCAGAGTTGGAACCGGAGTTATAGAAGTAAGAGATAATCTCATGGCAAAATTCTGCGGGATGGTTTTTTTATAAAATAAGGTTAGTCGTAACTAACAATGAGGGAGGATTATGTATAAGATAGCGATTTGTGATGATGATAAAAGATATAGAAAAACGATCAGGGAGATTATAGAGCATGAAAATAGTTTGCCTGAAAATGAAATCAGATTTTATGAATACGAATCAGGAAATGAACTTTTGAAACATACGGATATTCTCCACGAATTAGTCTTTATAGATATCCGTATGCCGGGGCTGGATGGAAACCAAACAGCATTAAAATTGAGAAATTATAACAAAGATGCAGTTTTAATCTTCTATTCCAGTTATTTTGAGCCGACAGTGGACAGTATAAATTTCGGACAGCCCTTTCGGTATATTATGAAGGACTTACACGATACCAGCTTACGCCGGGAAATTGCAGCTATTATGACTGAGGTAAAGAGACGTTTTCTGAATGACTGTGCGGTAACGGTGACATCGGCGGGGAAGATAATACGCATACATGTGGAAAATATCTTATATGTTTCCAGAGCCAAAAGAGGATGTGAGATAACCATTGTGAAAGAGCAAGAAAAAGAGACAGTTCGGTGCAGAGAAGCGTTTGGAGAATTATGTGAACAGCTAAAAGATCAGGGATTTGCACAGGCGCATTATAGTTACATTGTTAAGTTGGGAAAAGTAGAAGGGTTAGAAAAAGGCGTACTACGGTTGAAATGCGGAATAGAACTGAATGTTTCAAGAGCAAAGAAAGAAGAGTTTACCGAGGCACTGTTTGAATATCTGAGGGAAAGGAATGGTTGATCTGATGGGTTTGCTAAGTGATGCTTTGATTGGCAGTTTCCAAATGCTTATGCTGAATGATTTAGGAAAGAATATGTTCCCATATAGGATTAAAACCTGTTGGAAAAGGATTCTAATATATGGCGTAACGGCATTGGTTATTCTTGGTGTGAATCATATAGAGTCTACGTTTATCAATATTATGATGGTTCCTGTCAGCTATACTATTGCCTCTATTGTCATTTTCCAAGGAAGTGTATGGAAGAAAATTATTTTGGCCTGTTGCTATTATATGCTGGCTATAGTCCCTGAGTTTTTGTTTGCTGTAATTACAGGGGCTTATGGAGTAACCGGGACAGAAAATAACTTTCATTCAGAGTTGGAAAAGCTGCTGTCACTTTTGTTGATGAGCACAATTACATTTTTATTAGTAAAATGTGTTAACCAGATCACGAGAAAGAAAAATTACCAGACGATTGAAAATAAATTGTTTACTGTGCTGTTAACTCTGCCGGCGGCGACAATTATCATTTTTATGTGTATATATTATTCGCATATTTCTTTTACTGGCGTGAATCGTATCATGATTCCTATTGGGGCAGCATTGTTGTTAATGACGAATATCTGTATATTTGCAGTCTTTGATAAATTAATTGAGAAGTCTGAAGAAGTAAAAAAGATGGAATTGCTTTATCAGAAAAGTAAAGCTGAAAATATCAATCAGAAATATATCAATAAGGTAAACGAAGATAAAAGGGTTTTTCTGCATGATGTGAATAAATTTCTTTGTACTGCGGCGAGTTTGATAGAAAATGGGAAAAATCTTGAACTGGATAGCATGGTGAGACATTTGGGGATCCGGATGGAGGAACTGAAAAATTATAGTTACTGCTCTGATCCGGTTCTAAACAGTATTTTATGTGAAAGAAAATTTGTCGCCGAATCAAAAGGTATATTGTATAAAATCAAGCTTGGAAATAATCTTAGAACAGATTTTATAGAAGACCTGGATTTGATTTCTATTGTGGGGAATCTTTTGGACAATGCAATCGAGGCTGCTGAAAAGACAAAGAAAGACCAACATGTGATTTGTAATATGTATATGGGGAATGAGGGACATCTTTTGGTAATGGAGTTTTATAATAGATATATTCTTCCGCTGATCAAGGAAAGAGAACACTATATAAGCACAAAGAGAAATCCGGAAGATCATGGGATCGGATTACATACAGTAGGTAAATTGGTTGAAAAATATGGAGGAGTCATGAGGATAGAAGCTGGCGAGGAGGAGTTTTCGGTTAAGATTGTTTTTACAGTTAAATAGTAGAATGCAAAAATCGCCCAAAAAATTACCATTTTAGCCGGGGTAATTGAAATAGGGGCGATTTTTTAGTAGAATCACGAAAAAAAGGAGGCAAATTGCTATGGGAAAAATATTAAATGTAATGACAACTAAAATATTAGAAGGAATCAATGCTTTGGCGCTCAGGCTGACGATGCGTTCAGCGAATCTTGCTTGCAATTGGTTATATTTTCAAGAAGAAGAACCGGACGAGGTTAAAAGACTGAGGAAATTTTAATGCAGAAGAAAGTGGTAGACTGGCTGTATAATTTACAAAGCCGATGGGGGATTCTTAAAGAAGAAGAACGCAGTTTGTATGAATATGCTTATCGACTGCTGTTAAGCAGAATCCTTATATATTCTATTATTATTGTATTGGGTAGCATAACGGGAAACTGGTTAGGGATGTTCAGCTTTTTACTGCCGTTTGTTTTTTTAAGGCAGTATGTAGGAGGAATTCATTTGAGAAAATCTATAAGCTGCATTTGTGTTTCCAGTTTCCTGGTTTTTATATGTGGAGAATATTTGGCAATAGATTCAATGATGGGAATTGCATTTCGGATAACATGGTTTGTTTCTATTGTGATTATATTATTGTTAGCCCCGGTGGATACTGGAAGTAAAAGACTAGATAAAGTAGAAAGAAAGATTTATGGGAAACGTGCAAGAACATTGTTGACTATCGAATTTGTATTGGCATTCTGTTTTGAAACGATAGGAATTTCAATAGTAGCTAAAGGAATTGCAGTGGCTCATATAATTTTAGCAAGTAGCCTTGTACTAGGAACAGTAAAAAATTTTTTTACATATAAGTTAGAGAAAACTAACATATAAAAGGATAATAAAATGAGAAACAGAAACGAATTGAAGAAAAGTGACAATGACATATTTCAAATTAAAGGGATTTTAGAGAAGTCTTCAGATAATAAATGGATTCAAGATTTTGTCTATTGGCTAAGAAAATTTTTCTATATGGAATATTGGCAAGGTGAAAAAAAGGATGAGCGATACGCAGTACAGATGATACAGCTCCTTTTGAAAGAATATTTGGATTTTTTAGGTAAAGGAGATACTGCAGTAGAGGAAGTGTTGAGAAAATTTGAAATGACGCTTCCTTTTCTGCAACGGCTAGTAATATCGGATATGAAAGCGGCATATGAAGGTGATCCGGCTGCAGAGAGCTATATGGAAATCATAGCTGCTTATCCGGGTCCGCTAGCAGTGCTTATTCAAAGGACGGCTAATTGCTTATATAAACTGAAAGTTCCTATATTACCGAGAATTATGACAGAGTATGCACACTCTATGACGGGGATAGATATCCATCCGGGGGCAGAAATTGGAGAAAGCTTTTTTATTGATCATGGAACGGGAGTTGTAATCGGGGAAACTACAGTTATTGGAGACTATGTAAAAATATATCAAGGTGTGACTTTGGGGGCTTTATCAACTCGCGGAGGTCATAAGCAAAAAAGTATGAAACGACATCCTACAGTTGAAGATAATGTAACTATTTATGCTGGGGCTACTGTTTTGGGCGGTAACACAGTAATAGGACGGGGAACAGTCATTGGGGGAAATGCATGGGTAACCCATTCTATTCCGGCATATACAAAAATATTTTCTGATATAGTGGAAATGAAAAGTCAAAAACTTTCTGGAGGAAAATAGACTTGGAACATAAATTGTTAAAAAATACTCAAAATATTAGTGAAAAAAAGCTTACTTTAATTTGCCTACCGTTCGCAGGCGGAGGAGCTTCTGCTTACAATCAATGGATTAAAGAACTACATGAGGTGGTAACAGTTTGTCCCGTTCAGCTTCCTGGTAGGGAAGATAGAATTATGGAAAAACCGTATACAGATATGAACATATTGCTGAGAGACCTTGGAAAAGAAATGAAAGATACTATAAGAGGTCGATATGTTCTTTGGGGACATAGTATGGGTGGTAAGATTGCATATGAATTGGAAAAATATATGGAAGGGAATGGATACCAAGCACAATGTTTATTTGTTTCAGGAAGCAGGATACCAAGTTTACCAGAAACTAATCCAATTTATTGCTTACCCGATGAATCGTTTAAAAGAGAACTTGGAAGATTCGAGGGGACACCGAAAGAGATTTTAAATAATCAGGAATTGTTAGACTTCTTTTTACCTATGCTACGAGCCGATTTTACTATGGATGAGACATATTATAGTAATGAAAAATGCCTTTTACAATGTCCCATTGTTGCATTTGCTGGTCAAGACGATAAAGAAGCGTCTGTAGAAGAAATAAAGAAATGGGAATTATATACTAAGCGTTCTTTCGAATATGAGATATTTCAAGGCGGGCATTTCTTTATCCGAGAATATATAGAAGATGTTATTCAAGAACTTTTAAGACAACTACAAAGATTATCATCATAGATAATAATACTATGGAGGAATGAAATGAAAATATTAATTGTTGTATGTAATTCACATAGAAGCAGTTTCAATCATGCAATAGCAGAAGTGGTACGTAAAATATATGATAAAACGGATAATATCGTCTATTTTCATGATTTATATGAAGAAGGATTTAAACCAATATTGCCGCAAAAGGAAATTGATAGTAGAACATTGGAGAAATTGGACATTTATGTAAAAAGGACTTGTAAAGAACTTATTGAAAGTGATGTTCTTGTATTTATTCATCCGAATTGGTGGGGGATGCCACCGGCATTAATGAAAGGATGGATTGATAGGATTTTTCGTCAAGGGGTTGCTTATAAATTTGATGCACTAGGAAAAGCGATAGGTTTACTAGAAAATAAAAAAGCATATGTTTTTAATACTGCTAATACCCCAAAAGAAGTGGAAGAAAAATTGTATGGAGATCCATTGGATAATTTATGGAAAAATTGCATCTTAGGAATGTGCGGAGTGACGGATGTAGAGCGGGTTGTATTCTATGGCGTGATAAGAAGTACGGATGAAATGAGAGAAAAATGGTTATTGAAAGTACAAGAAGTTCTAGAGGAAGAAGAAGAAATATAAAAGTTATATAGAGGTGATCAAGTGAGTTACAAAGATATGCTTAAATATTACGAAAAACAGAATATATTAAAAAAAGATACTATTGTAGGGAGATTTATTGAAACAGCAGAAAAATATCCTGAAAAAATTGCAATTTATGCAGTAGATGGTGAGATTACATATAAGAATTTAGCTGAAAAAGTAAGAGTGTATGCTGGTGGTTTAGTAGCAAATGGAATTTGTCATGGAGAACATGTGTTGCTACATATTTCCAATAGTATTATGTATGTGGTCTCTTTGCTGGGAACGATGTTTGCAGGGGCAACACCTATTCCATTATTGCAAGAACATCATCAAACAGAAATTATAAGTATTGGAAAAGCACTCAAGGTTTCAGCGATCATTGTTAAAAAAAACGACATGAATTTTGAATGGGAAAATATGATTTCGACTTCAGTGAAGGAAATACCATCATTACAATTAATTGTATCTGATAAAACTATAAATGGAATTGAAAAAATAAAAAGTATAACGGAGGAAGAACTTTTACAATATAGGTCACTAGAGAAAATGGTGTGTGAATATAATGATGTCGGGATTTTTCTATTATCAGGAGGAACTACAGGAAAACCTAAAATTATTCCTAAGATACATGAGGCATATATTTATAATGTAGAAATGTGCTGTCAAAGAAGTGGATTTACAGATAAAACAATTTTTCTTACCCCGCTTTCTATATCGCATGATTTTGGATTGGCACAGCCGGGGGTGTTAGGCACTTTAATTTCAGGGGGAACAGCAGTACTTCCAGAAACTCCATTTTTCGATGAGTCTTTTGAATTGATAGAAAAATATTGTGTTAATACAGTAACCCTTGTTCCGGCATTAGCTGCTTTATGGCTAGAAGGATTAGAACTTTGTAAAGAAAATCTTTCAAGTTGGAAATTATTAATTATCGGTTCTGCTAAATTAGAGCGTAACCTTGCAATAACACTTTCAGAACGTCTTGGTGTTATTATTCAGAACGGGTATGGATTAGGTGAAGGGATAACTTGTTTTACATCTCTGGATGATGACATTGAAACGAGTATAAATTCTCAAGGAACACCAATTTCGGAATATGATGAAATTAAAATTGTGGATTCGAATGGCTGTTTAGTACCAGTAGGAGAATCAGGAGAACTGTTAGAAAAAGGACCGTATACATTTGGGGGCTACTATGATAATGAACAATTAAATTTAGAAGTCTTTACAAAAGATGGCTTTTTTAAAACTGGCGATAAGGCTAAGAGCGATGAAAAGGGAAATATTACAATTCTTGGGAGGGTTAGAGAACAAATTAATCGAGCTGGGGAAAATGTTATTCCATCTGAAGTTGAAGAATATATAATAGGATATCCAGGAATCGAAAATGTATGCGTATTTGGAGTTCCTGATGAGCTGCTTGGCGAAAAGACAGTCGCATGCATTATCACAAATAAGGAAATTTATAGACAAGATATTTGTGAGTATATGAGTAAACAAGGAATTTCTCATTATAAGTTTCCAGATGTGATTTATAAAGTTAAGAAATTTCCATATAAAAATATAAAAAAAATAGACAAAAAGAAATTAAAAGAAGATTTTTTGGGAGGTAACTTAAATGGATAAAAAAGAAAACGAGAGAACAGAAATAGAAAATGAATTGGTTTCACAACTCTATGAGGAGCTGGGTTTTAAAGTAGGAATAAAAGACAATCTTTTAGAAATTGGCTTGAATTCTTTAAATGTTATGAAGATGATGTCAGCATGGAAAAAAAGAGGATATGCTATACGTTTTTCTGATTTATTAAGATATCCGACAATAGAAGGCTGGGCTAAAATTATTGTAGATTCAGAAGATAAAAAGAATTATACAAACTTAATTAAAAATAGAGATGAAAATATAGAAACAGAAATAGATATGTATAAACCTTTTGAACTTACAGATGTTCAATATGCGTATTGGTTTGGAAGAACTAAGGGACAGTATTTAGGAAACATAGGCTGTCATGGATATTTTGAAGTTACTACAGCTGAATTAGATTTAGAACGTTTGCAGGAGTCATGGGAAATTTTGTTTGAATTTCATCCTATGTTACGTACCAAATTTTTGCCGTCGGGACAACAAGTTGTAATGAGAACGCCATTTCAGAAAAGATTAAATATAACTGATTTATCTAACCTTTCCAGGAAAGAGCAAGATGACTATATTAAGTGTTATAGAAATAATATGTCACATCGTTTACTGGATATTGAAAAGGGACAGGTTATCTCATTAGAAATTTTTGAACTTGAGAGTAAACGCTTTTGCATGTGCTTTGAAATAGATCTCCTAGTTTGTGATGTAGCGTCTTTTAGAATTATACTGCGCGATTTTGCGGCATATTATGCGAGAAAGGTTATTCCTCCTGTGACTAAAGAATGGAACTTTGCTTCTTATATTCAGAAAATAAAGATGACAAAAAAAGAAGAAATTAAAGAAGCAGAAAAGTATTGGGAACAGGTAATACCGGAGTTACCTGAAGGACCCAATCTACCAATAATAAATAAAAATGTGATTGGAGAAATAATTAAGTTTAAAAGACATGAATATAACTTAAATGAAGATGAGACTGCTGCTATAAAGCAGAGAGCGACAGAAGCAGGAGTAACCATTGCAACGGTAATGTTGACAGCATATGGGTATGTATTAAGTAAATGGAGCGAAAATAAGAGGTTTTTAATAAATCTTCCAATGTTTAATCGTGAAGCTGAAGCAGAGATAGATGAGGTAGTTGCAGACTTTACAAATTTACTTTTAGTGCCAGTAGATTTTACTAAAACATTATCTTTTTATGAGTATTTAAAAGTGACAGATCAATATTTCAAAAATAGTATTGATCATTCGGCTTTTTCTGGGGTACAAATTCTTCGAAAACTAAAAAAAATAAGAAATGTGAATATAGAAGCACCATTTGTATTTTCTTGTAATTTAGGAGGACCATTGATAACATCAGAATTCCAGAAAGTGTTTGGGAATATTGACTATATGATTACACAAACACCCCAAGTACTATTGGACTTTCAACTTTTTGATGATAATGATGGACTGCATATTGTGTGGGATACAGTTGAACAGGCATTTCCTAAAGGAATGGTACAAGAAATGTTTGAATTTTTCATTAATATATTAAAGGAACTTTCAGCCAGAAATAATTCGTGGAATGATGAAATGACTTTTTATTCTTCGTCTCAAATGATACATCGTGCTGCGGCAGAAAAGTTTGAACCTAAGATAGAAGAAAAAACAACTTTACCAGAAAAAATCCTTGAGAAAGCGAAAGTAAATCCAGATAAGATAGCGTTAATTGACCCATTGACAGACACAAAATTATCCTATCAAGAACTTTCTATAAAAGCAAAAAAGTTGGCTGGATACTTAATGGCAAAAGGAGTAAAAAATCAAGATAATATTATATTGATTGCAGAACGCAAATTATCCAGCATAATTGCTATGATCGCAATACAATTATGTGGTTGTGCATATATTCCGATGAGAATATCACAACCTCGAAAGCGCCTAGAGATGATTATTCAGAATACCGATACTACAATTATTTTGGGAACAAAAGAGGATATTGAGAAAATTGGAAAGTTAGAAAATGTAGAATATATCGATATAATTGAAGGTATCTATAGAGGGAAATTAATAAAAAGTAATTTTGCAACGCCAGAAGGAATTGCATATATTATATTTACTTCTGGTTCTACAGGAGTACCCAAAGGCGTAGCGATATCTCATCAGTCTGTTATGAATACAATAGATACAATCAATAAACAATATTCGATTAACGAAATGGACATAGGTTTAGGCGTGTCCTCGTATGATTTTGATTTATCAGTTTATGATGTATTTGGGTTGTTGATAGCTGGTGGGAGTTTAGTAATAGTACCTGAGAGTGTGTGGCGAGATGCCCAAGAATGGAGTTCTATTATTGAAAAGTATTGCATTAGTGTATGGAACTCTGTACCAACTTTGTTAAAAATGCTTCTTACAGAGACAGAATTTACTAATACTAAACTTACAAGTTTGCGTAAAGTGTTTTTGTCGGGAGATTGGACTAGCTTAGATATTCCGGAAAGAATAGGAAAAATAATGCCAAATGCAAAATTAACTGTTATGGGGGGAGCTACAGAAGCGTCAATTTGGTCAAACTATATAGATATTGAACTTCCTATACCAGAAGAATGGAAGTCAATTCCATATGGTAAACCATTGAAAAATCAGTGGTATCGGGTAGTAGATTCGAAAGGGATTGACTGTCCTAATTATGTAAAAGGAGAACTATTAATTGGAGGTTCAGGAGTAACAAATTTCTATGTAGGAGATAGAAGTTTGACAAATAAAAAAATAGTAAGAGAATTTGGGAAACGATGGTATAAAACTGGAGATTTAGGATGCTTTTGGGAAGATGGAACGATTGAATTTATTGGACGAAAGGATAATCAAGTTAAAATTAGAGGACACCGAATTGAATTAGGAGAAATTGAAGCAAATATAAAAAAGTGCCCAGATGTAAATGACTGTGCTGTAATTGCTGTTGAAAATCAGGACGAATACCAACTGGCTGCATTTTTTACACAAGAAGATAAAAGACCTAATAACAAGCCAAAAAACAAATTGAAAGGATATTTTGGTGAGATAGAAAATGTGCAATATGACGTAGATGAAGATTTAGACTTTTTTCGATACTGTTATAAAGAAAGAGGAAAGTATATCCAAAGAATTCTAATGAATATTCCGGAGTTTGAAGAATATGTAGTTGATAAATACAAAGACTTAATTTTGCATCTTTATGAAGAAAGTAGAAATGTTAATGTTGGGCAATTAGAAATAGAAGAATCAAATGCAATAAAACTTGAAAGCTTTATGAGACCATATATAAATCACTTCAAAGAAATTATAAGTGATAGACTGAGGCAAACAGATATTGTTACGATGGATGAATTTGTATTACCAGGAAAGATTTCAGAATCAATGCAAGGAGGGAAATTTGTAAAAAATCTATTTACTAAGGTAATACAAGAATTACAGAAACAAATAATTAATAAAGAGCAAAAAATCCGTATTTTGGAAATTGGTGCAAGGTCTATTGAGACAACTTATCAAGTGCTATCAATGGTATCGAATGTTGAGTATACAATTGTTGATCCGTCGAAATACTATTTAGAACAGGCAAAAAAGGCATTGAACTGTTTTGAGGAGGTTAGATATTTGCAGGATAGTTGTGTGGATATTGCAATTTTTGCTTTGGGGTTAAAGCCATTTGATTTGATTATTGCTAATGACACTTTACATCAAATGTCAAATATCCCTGTAATTCTTAAAAATTTAAAAGGATATTTGGGAGAAAATGGGGTATTACTGATAGCGGAGATGGCAAAGGAATTTCCACTTGCTGATATGTCTGTGAATTTTCTAGCAGGAGAGTACGAAGATGAAAGAAAAGTTACAGGAAAGATGTTGTTGAATAAAGAGGAATGGAGAGCATTATTAAATAAAGAAAACTTTGATGTGGTAAATATATTGCCGAAAAGAGAAGATTCATTACTTTATGTATACTGTGTTTCAAATCTATACAAAAGTTATGAAGAAACTACGGCAAATATTCAGGACTTTCTTAAAAGTAGAATTCCATCTTACATGATTCCCCAGTATTTTTATGGGTTAAGAACGATGAGTATGACAACAAATGGTAAAATTGACCGTAGGAAGCTAGAGAAAATATTTATTAAACCTGAAAGGGAAAATGAAAGTGAGCTGTCTGATACAGAGCGTATAATGACAAAGATATGGGAAAAAATCTTGGGAGTAAAGGTTAATAAAGAAAGCAATTATTTCCAGGCTGGCGGAGATTCTTTATTGGCAACTAGATTGTCCACAGAAATTAGAGGACATTTTGGGGTGGATTTTTCTATAGAGCTGGTATTTGAAAAACAAACATTATCTGAAATGGCTATGTATATTGATGAGCTACTTACATCTAAAGAAACAATTAATAATATGGGAATGGAGGTACTAAAAGATAACCTAGAATTTATAGAAGATTCAGAACACAGATATGAGGCATTTCCTTTAACAGATGTACAACAAGCATATTGGTTAGGGGAAAATGATATATTTCAATTTGGTGGGAAATCAACACAGTGTTATTTTGGATTGGAATGTATGGATTTGGATTTAGAACGTGCACAAGCTGTTTTAAATGAAATGATAAAAACTAATGATACATTGAGATTGATTGTAAATTCGGATGGTCAAACACAAAAGATTCTTCAGTCCGTACCAGAATATATAATTCGTACATACAACGCAAGTGGAAATGAAAATAAAGAATCTATAATCCTAGAAATGCGTGAGGAAATGTCGAAGAAGGTTTACGAGTGGAATACATGGCCATTATTCGATATCCGATTTGTAAAAACTGATACTCATAGGGGATATTTAGGGATTAGTTTTGATAATATTTTAATGGACGGCTGGAGTATGTTCTTTATGCTAAAAGAGTGGAGTTATCTATACTATCACCCAGAAGAAAAAAGTCATAAATGTCAAATTACTTTTCGCGATTATGTATTGAATTATGAGAGGATTAGAAATAACGGCATGCATGAACGTGATTGGAAGTATTGGATGGATAAAAAGAAAGAAATATATCCAGCACCAGAATTACCTGTCCGAGCGAACGTAAAAGAGTTAGAAGGAGGATTTAAACGTTTTTCTTATAAAGTATCCCCACTACTTTGGAATACAATTAGAAAGATTAGTAAAGAATATAAAATTACACCGGCAGCATTACTATTATCGGCTTATGCAGAGGTTATATCTAGGTGGAGTGGGAATAATAAATTTAGTATAAATTTGACAAACTTTAATCGCATTGAATTTCATCCAGACGTCAAATATTTAATGGGAGATTTTACGGCGCTTACAATCCATAGTATTGATATGGATACTGCTGAGAATTTTGTGGAAAGAACAAGTATTCTTCAAGAAAAAATGTGGAAAGACTTAAGTCATTCATACGTCAGTGGAGTAGAAATTGAACGCTATCTGAATCGAACAAATTATTCAGGGATGATGCCTATTGTATATACTTGTGGTTTAGGCTTAGATAAAGGTCTAGAACGAAATTATGAAAAATATTTGGGTAAAATGAAAGAAGGACGTTCCTTTACGCCTCAAGTTTGGATCGATAATCAAGTTTCAGAAGAAAGTGGGGCGTTGGTAATTACATGGGATGCATTAGTAGACATTTTTCCAGCATATATGGTAGATGAAATGTTTAAGGCCTATATTGAACTTGTGGAGGCACTAGCTAAGTCTAATGATATTTGGGTAACAACTGATCGGGCCATTGTGAATGTACAAAATGAAGAATTACGACTAGATTTAAATTCCACACAAAGAAAAAGGTCTAATAAGACATTGCTGACAGGATTCCAGAACTCCTTAATTAAAGGGGCAGAAAAAATAGCAATTATTGATGCAGCGGAAGAAATAACTTATAGGGAACTAAATGAAATATCAAATGCACTTGCAAAACGTTTATATGATTTGGGGATCAGGAAAGGAGACGTAGTTGGAATATGGATACCTAAAAGTGCTGAACAGATAATATCAATGTTAGCTATATTGAAATGTGGTGCAATTTATCTTCCCTTAAAGTACGATAACCCATTTTCTAGAAACAAAGGTATTTTAGAACACTCGCAAGCTAAATGTGTAGTGACAGATGAAGTGTCTGTAAAGAAATGTGAGTTTTCGATTCCCATAGTTACAATTGTAAAGGAATATAGTACAGATGAAGTGCTTGTAGAAATACAACCAAATGATTTGGCTTATATTATATATACATCGGGAACTACAGGTATACCTAAAGGTGTAGCAATTACACATGAAGGAGCAATGAATACTATCGAAGATATAAATCGTAGAATCTCTGCCATTTGTGATGATAGGACTCTTGCTATTTCTGACATTAGTTTTGACCTTTCTGTATATGATATTTTCGGAATGCTTTCAGTAGGAGGGTGCATTGTAATTCCAGGATTTAAATATCAGCGGGAGCCAGTTAAATGGTTAGAATTAATTGAAAAATACAATGTAACAATATGGAATTCAGTTCCTATGTATATGCAAATGTTTGTTGAATATTTATATGGAATGGACATTAAAACAAAATGTACTTTAAGAACAGTATTGTTGTCAGGAGACTGGATTCCGATAGAACTCAAAAATCTTATTGTAGGAATTTGGGAAAAAGCAAAAGTATATGGATTAGGAGGTGCAACAGAAGCATCAATCTGGTCTAATATATATGAGATTAATGAGATAAATCCAGAGTGGAGGAGTATACCATATGGGAAACCATTGTCAAATCAACGCTACTATATTTTAGATAATATGTTGGCAGAACGTCCTAATAATGTGCCAGGAAACCTCTATATTGCAGGTGATGGGTTAGCTGCTTTTTATTGGAAAGATGATGAAAATACAAGAAGGAGTTTTTTATATCATCCTAAAACACAAGAAAGAATTTATAAAACCGGTGATTTAGCAATGTATATGGAAGATGGAAATATTTGCTTCCTTGGAAGAAATGATGGCCAAGTAAAGATTAATGGATTTAGGATAGAACTTGATGAGATTGATAATTATATTAGACAGAAGAAGGAAATTTTATTTTCAGCGTCTGTAGAGAAGAATGGAGGGATTTATACATTTATAACTGCAAAATCTGAAATAAATATAGGCAAGATTCATGAAGAATTAACCCAATTACTACCAGACTATATGGTTCCAAGAAAAATAACTTTAGTGTCTGAAATACCGTTATCTGCTAATGGAAAAGTAGAACGCAAAAAGTTAGGGGAATTAGTAGTTGAGAGTGAATATCAGAGGGGAAAAACACTAGAACGTGAATATAAGATAACCGATGATGAGCGGAGTATGTTAGAGAGTTGGAAGGAAATTCTTAATCTTGAAGCAGATTTTGCCAATGTAAATGAAAGCTTTTTAAATTTAGGAGGAGATTCTTTGAAAGCGATTAAGATAATTAATTCTGTATCGAAAAAGTATGGAATAGAGATTACTTTAAATGCACTTTATCAACATCCTACAATTTCAAAATTGGTAAAATTTATTAAAGAACAAAGTTCCAATGTAGATATGGGTGAGATTTAGAAAACTATTTTTAGGGAAATTAACCCTTTAAAGAAGAAGTAGTCGCTGATGGCAGTTGCAGCAAAACTAATAAGAGCCTTTTAGGGCATACTAACAAAAGGTGTGGAGTATGATTCGGCAAAGATGCTGGGAAATATTAAACGACCGATAGTATACATGTAGGCTGCGTAAGAAGTAGAAAAGGAACAATGTAGGCGGCTGTCAAGAGGGTGGTCACTGAACAAAGTAGAATGTAAGAGACAACGTTCGCTGGAAACAGTGCTGATACAGGAAGTAAGTCAATAATCAAAAATACAAAGAATGAGCCGGTAGTCGTCAGAGATATTTTCCATGGGGCATGACCCGGTTAGGGAACAAAGCTGACACCCTGGTTATGGATAGGTAGAACGAAGGAAGTGAGAATCTCTGGAGACAGAGATGATCTTGGTGGACATAGGGGGGGGGGAGCTGCCATAAAGGGATGGGTATACACAAGACCATGTAGAGCGGAAATAAAGACGTTCTATTTTGTGTACACTGCTCCCCTATTTCAGTACCTGATATATCGAAATATCCATGAATGCGGCTTATTCACTGAGATATGAAAGGTTAAAAATCTTGAAAAAAAACACTTGATTATATGAGGAGGAAATCGTCAATGGAAATTATAAAACTAATAAAGGATGTGGAACAAAAAGGTATCAAACTATGGGCAGATGGAGATAAGTTAAAATTCAAAGCTCCTAGCGGAATTGTTGACAATGAAATTCGTAGTAAACTTAAAGATAATAAAGAATTAATTTTATCATATTTAAAGAAAGTAAATTTACCGATACATGACGAAATAAGTAGATATGATTCATTTGAATTGACTGATATTCAGACTTCATATTTGTTCGGAAGCAGCAATGCTTATAAATATGGCCAAAGGGGGTGTAAGGTATTTGCGGTATTAGAAACTCCAGTATTGAATGAAACGAAATTGAAAGAAGCATGGACAACAGTGATAATGAAGCATGATATGTTACATACAGAGATATTCCCTAATGGAAAACAACGAACACTAAGGGAAGTACATGTTCCAGATATTCAGGTAATTAATATGTCTGAAAAAGATGATGAAGATGTAGAGAAAACATTACAAGAACTTGAAACAGAAAAATTACAAACTAATTTTTTCGCGGGGAAATGGCCATTTTTTAATATTGTATTGATCCATAGAAAAAATAAAGATACATTGTGTTTGACGGTAGATATGCTTATTGCTGACTTTGCTAGTATGAGAATTATCGTAAATGAGCTTGAAGACGCCTATTACGATAGACCACTTTATAAAAGTACTCTTACCTATAAAGATATTTTGGATTGGAGAAAAAATACTTTTTCGAAAAGTAAATTTGAAGAAGCTAAAGATTATTGGTTGAACCGTATGGAATCTATCCCAGAAGCTCCTGAATTACCGATGAAACAGATGGAAGGAGAAAGTGGAACAGTACTTGAATTTGAACAGCATAGTTTCAAAATACCGAGAGATACATTAAATAAATTGTCGAAAATTGCTAAAGACCATGAGCTTACTATTTCGAATCTTATTCTTACAGTATATGCGAAAATCATCGGGCTATGGTCTAAGCAACAGGATTTTGTAATTAATGTAACAATGGATGACAGACCGGATGTGCATGAAGATATTAATAATATTGTTGGAGATTTTACTATTGTAGATTTGTTAGAAATTCACAATGGAGGAAGGAAAAATTTTTTCAATCAAGCAGCTGAAATACAGAATCAGTTATTTACAGATCTTGAATATAAACAGTTTACTGGAGTACAAGTGATGAGAGAAATTAATCGCCGTATAGAAACAGCGAGGATTTTTCCTATTGTATATACAAGTACAATTGGAACTTTAATAGAAAAAAAGAGAGAGTTTCATTTGATTCATAAAATCACACAAACACCGCAGGTCTTTTTGGATTGTCAAGTTTCTACATTAGGAAATTCCATTATAGTTAACTGGGATGTGCGCAAAAATATATTTCCAGATGGTATGATTGACGACGCATTTGGTATGTTTTGCAATATGATAAAAAAGCTGGCAGAAGGAAGATATGAAGATGACAAATATATAGAAATGGGGCTTCCTTATGAAATGCTAAAGGCTAGAGAGAAAATGAATGAAACTGAAGGAATAATTCCGAAAGGGCTCCTTCAAGATAAAATTAAAGAGAATATATATAAATATCCCAATAGTATAGCCCTGATTACATCAAAGCAAGAATATTCTTATGAGAGTCTGGGGCGTTATGCAATGGCAATAAGTACATATTTAAGAAAAAATGGGGCGATTCCCAATAAGCTTGTTGCAATAAATCTAAATAAAGGCATTTGGCAAGTTGCGGCGGTTTTAGGAACTCTATGGGCAGGGTGTGCATATCTTCCTTTGGATTGTGAACAGCCAGAAGAACGGAAAAAAGAAATTCTCGCATCATCAGGAGCAGAATTTTATATTACGGCTGAACACTCAATTATGGAAGATATATGTGTTGTTAACGTTATGAATCTTCAAGTTCCAGAAACATTAATATTAGATGAAGTAAGGGTAAGGGAAAATTCATTGGCATATGTAATTTATACTTCTGGAAGTAGTGGAAAACCTAAAGGAGTTGCTGTTTCTCATCAAAGCGCCTTAAATACTATTTGTGATATAAACGAACGTTATAAGATTACAAATAGAGATAGAGTTATAGCTATAGCTAATCTGGCATTTGATCTTTCTGTTTATGATATATTTGGGACTCTTGCAGCAGGCGGAACATTAGTAATTCCGGATCCGAAAGAAGTAAAGAATCCTCACCATTGGGAAGAAATGATTTATAAATATAATGTGACTATCTGGAATAGTGTTCCTGCACAGATGCAAATGCTTGTGTTTTATATTCAGGGATTAAAAGAAAAAAAGGATTATATGTTGAGGAAAGTATTTCTTTCAGGAGATTGGATACCAGTAAAACTTCCGCAAGAAGTACAGAAAATTTTTTCGAATTGTGATGTCGTAAGCTTGGGAGGTGCTACAGAGGCAGCTATTTGGTCTATTCATTATGATATTGAAACAGGCGAACAATTTAAAAATTCAGTTCCATATGGTTTTCCTTTAAAAAATCAATATTTTCGTATCCTTAATGAAAATATGGATGATTGTCCTGACTTTGTAACTGGAGAATTAATGATAGGAGGTATAGGGCTTGCAGAGGGATATTTTAATAATGTAGAACAAACTGATCAAAGTTTTATAACTCATCCTCTTACTGGAGAGAGGTTATATCGAACTGGGGATAGAGGGTGCTATACTGCAAAAACTGGAATTGAATTTCAGGGAAGAAAAGATAATCAAGTTAAAATAAACGGATATCGAATTGAATTAAATGAAATTGAAAGCAGAATACAAGAAGAAAAATATGTTAATCGTTGTGCGGTTGTAGCTTTTGATAATTCTATCGTAGCATTTTTACGTCCAGAATCAATATCTCAAAAGAATATTTCGGAAAATGAACAAGAAATAGCACAAGCTATTTTTGAAACAGGTGAGAAGCTTTTGCAGACAATTGATGAAGGATTATTTAATGAATGGAGTAATGCAGCAGACGAAACGGCTATGCTTGATATGATGCAGTGTTTATATACTCAAGGGATTTTTGTAGAAAAAAGAGAGTATTCAATAGAAGAAATTTATAATCTGTTACATATACATCCTGCCTTTAAAAAGCTTGTCATAAGATGGCTTGAAGCTTTATCTGAGGCGAAGATGATAGATAGAGTTGCAGAAAATGGAAAATATATTGGAATAAACAAGAATATTTTAGCTAGTGATGCACAACAAGCTTGGGAAAGGTGGAATAAAATAGAAGAAAACTTGCATTATGGGAAAAAACTCATGGATTATTTCGGAGAAATGAGAAAAAATTTAATTTTGATGTTAAATGGAACTGTGGATCCGCTTGATATATATTTTCCGAAAGGCAATCAGGAAAATGCTATAGCTGCTTATCATGATAATATAATTAGTAAAATTATGAATCAGATTATGGGAAGAGCATTGGTAGCCATTCTCGATGAAAAGACGAAAGAGATAAATAATAAAAAAATAAGGATACTAGAAATCGGTTCAGGAATTGGTGGAGCCAGTCGAGATTTAATACCATTAGTAGATAAATATAATGTGGAATATATTTTTACAGATATTTCTCAGTATTACCTTAATGAGGCTAAAAAGACATTTAGAAATTATGATTTTATTGTATACAAAATGCTGAACATGAATCAGTCTTTTGTAGAACAAGGAATTGAGAGCGAATCGATTGACATAATTATCTTTAGCCAAGCAATTCATAATGCTGAAAATATAGGACAAGTTTTAAGCTATGTACGTGAGGTAATGACAAGGAGAGGAAAAATTATTATTGCAGATACTACGGGTGAAAGAAAGGCACTCCTTACATCAGTAGCGTTTAATATCAGAACTGGGGATACATTTTTTTCCATTTCGGAGTATAAGAAGTTATTCGAAAATGAAAATATATCTTTAATTTCAGTATTTCCTAGCGAAAACGGTAAACTTTCAGAAGCGAAGCAAAATGTATTTGTAGGAACATATTTGCCGGATAGAGAGAGAATTGATTTAAACAAACTGCAGCAAACTATTGCTTTGAAGCTGCCAAATTATATGATGCCCAATAAATTTATAGTGACAAGAGAACTTCCGTTAAATAGAAATGGAAAGTTAGATAAAGGAAGTCTATTCAATTTATTGCAAAAAGAAAAATTGTCTTGTAGAACTGTTGAAGGGGAGTACCCGGTTGATAGGTTAGAAAAGACTATAGAAAGAATTTGGGCTAAGGCGTTAAATAGAGAGCGTTTATTTAGAAATGAAAATTTCTATCAAGCAGGAGGGGATTCTTTATTGATTGCTCAAGTAGTAGCGGATATGAAAGAAAATATTTTAGAAGCAAGAGAATGGGAATGGGATTCTTTAATGCGAGAAATTATTGAAACACCTACAATTGAAGATATAGCTAAAAAGCTGAAAACAAATAAAGAAATGTCAAATATTCAAAATGAAAAAGAGGATAACGTTATTACATTTTTAGAAGGGAACAATAATAAAAAAATTAAAGTTCTTTTTCATGATGGTACTGGTACTATTTATCCATATCAAAACTTAATCCCTTATTTGAAGAAGACAGCAAGGGATGGAGAAACAATTATAGGGGTATTTAATGATAGTGCAGAAGAATATGAACGTATGACAGCCGATGGAGTAATTCACGGACTAGGTATAAAATATGGAAAAATTTTGTGCAAGTTAAATTTTGAAAAATATGAATTAATTGGATTCTGCTTTGGAGGAATGGTTGCAGTAGAAGTTTCAAAATACCTACAGCAGGAAGGAAAATATGTGCTACCAGTGAGGACAATTGATACACCTTATTGTGACAAAAGAATTTCAAGTGAACTTTTAATGGAAAGGACGTTTGGTATGTCATTAGGTATTGATATGAGAAAATATGGATATTACAATGATGAAAAACTACTGTTAAAAGCACTTAATGAATTGCTTGAGAAAAAAGATTGTATTACAGATGATACACTTTGTTCTTTGGAGGGAGAATATAGCGATTTAGGTAAAAGTTTTAAGGAAATGATTAATAAGGGACACAAAACACGACTTTCTGACTTGTATGAAGAATATATAAATTTATCCGATAATAATGCAGGGGTTTCGTGGGAAAAGTTTGAAGCTACATTTAGAATCAATCATATTTGCTTTGAAGCAATGGGGAAATATGATGAATTATTTATTGGGAATGTTGTTGATATGTATTGCAATAATGAGGAAATGAATTTCTTTCCTATGCTAGGAAACAAAGGAGGAACATTTTGGCCAGAACGAGTGGTAGGTAACCTTGAAGAAATTGCAATTGACGGGAACCACAATACCTGCCTAAAAGAACCAATAGTCGAGAAGGTAGCAACAATTATAGAGAACTTATAATATATTGAGGATACTATTATGAATAAATTACGTGTAGTTGTATGTGGAACTGTATTTGGTCGGTATTATTTAGAAGGAATCAGAAAAATTCCAGAAAGATATACTCTTACAGGAATTTTTGCACGTGGTAGTACGCATTCGAAGCAAGTAGCAGAGCATTATGGAGTACCTTTATTTACAGATATTGAAATGATAACTAAAGAAAATGCTGATATAGCATGTGTTGTCGTTAGCTCTGCAATTATTGGAGGAAATGGAACGGATTTGGCTTTGAATTTTTTAAAAAAAGGAATTCATGTAATTCAAGAACATCCTGTGCATTTGAGAGAATATCAGAAGTGTTTACTAATGTCAAGTAAGAATAGATGTAAATATAAATTAAATACATTTTACCCAGATTTACTTTCAATTAAACATATGATTTGCATAGTAAATAAAATGCGAGAAAAACTTCCAATAATTTTTATACGTGCTGAATGTAGTGTACAACTTTTATTTCCAATGCTCGATATTATTAGTCAAGTTTTAGGAGGTCTTGAACCATATCAAATGGAAAAATTATCGGGAAGTTTACCACAGCGCTTTTCAGTATTATCCGGAACTATTCGCGGTGTGCCAATTATGCTTACTATTGACAATCATATGGACTTAAAGCTACCAGAAAGTAATTTGACAATGTTTCATAGAATACAAATTGGAACTCCTAGTGGGACGCTCATGTTAACTGATACACATGGAAAATTGATTTGGATACCGATATTAGATGAAAGACTGAAAAAATTACAACATGGGGATAATAATTATTTGGCAGAGATTCCAATACAAGAGGAATTGGGAAACAATAAGCCAGGAACTCTTGGAGATATTTTTCTTAAATATTGGCCGCAGTGCATGGCTAATGTATTATATGACTTTTATGATGATATTAAAGAGAAAAGATATATTACGCAGGAAAATCAGCAAATGATTAATGTGTGTAAGCTATGGAATACTGTAGGAAATTTATTAGGACCATATAAAACTGATGTTGAACCATTAAATGAACCGGTTGATTTGGATGAATTTTTGAAAGGTATAAACAATGAATGAAAAGAAGAAAGTTGGGATTATTGGGTATGGTGGAATATTAGGACAAGGCTTGTTGAAAGAACTGGGACAAAATTATAACTTGCGTTTAGGCCAGAGACATATCAACAAAAAAAAGAGTGTAGATAAAAATATAGAAATCCAAGCACTTGATTTATTCCAGGAGAAACAGTTACAGAATTTTCTTCAAGGGCTAGATGCAGTGGTAAATTGTGCAGGTCCTTCTTGGCATTCGGGAAATAGGGTTGCACTAGCAGCTGCTGATGAGAAAGTCGTATATATCGATGCATTTGGAGCTGACTCAATAGCAGAATGTTTAAAAAATGCGACAACGACTTGTATCATTGGAGCAGGAGTCTTCCCAGGCTTTTCGGGAATTTTTCCACAATATTTATGTCAAGAGTATGGGATAACCAATATCGAGAGTCTATATATGCTATCATTTTCTTCTGAAAAAGGTAGTGTAGGTTCAGTGACAGATTTAATACTGAGTTCCATTGAAGGATTTGGGAAGACGGATCATTTCTACAAAGGAGGACAACTAAAGAAAGTTCAGAAGGAAAGAAAAATATTCAAGGGGTTTGAGCCAGAGCTTATTTTTCGAGAGTATATTAATAGAGAAACAATTTCTATTGCACAGCGTCTCGGAGCCAATGAAGCTCATTGGATAAATGTCCGAAAGGAGGATAATAATAGTTCAGATGAAATGATTAAACAATTTACTATTAACTATTGTTATGAGAAAGATATTCGAAAATTGATGAAAAATATTCAAGAAAAATATTTATCAACTCAGGACAAGTCCTATGAAGAATACAGGATAGGGTGCTATATAGAGGGAAGATGTGCAGATATACCGACGTCTATTCAGTGTGTAATTTATCTAAAGGATAGTGTTGATATAAACGCAATAGTATTGACGCAGGCGTTAGCACAAGCGTTAGAGGAAAAGGAGTGTGGTTTTAAATATGCGTATGAATTTGTAGATTTAGACACTGTTATGAAGCGTGTAAAAAGAAGCAGTAAGCTTATAAAAATAGAAAGTGAATATAGTAAACGAGAAATATCTGAAATAGAAGGCGAAATTTAGAGGAGAAGATAATGAATTGGGAAAATTTAAAAAATATTATACAAAAAGTTCAAAATACAGAAAGGGAGGAATTGTTACCAATCAATATAAAAAATTTTAATGAAAAAATTCGTACAGCTGTACTTGATTCAATCTGTAAATCATTAGAGAATAGCAACGTCCTAAGCAATTACAAAGGAATTCCTAGTATTCAAAAATGGTTGATGCTATTAGAGAAAGAAGGATTAATAAAAAAAGAAGGAGAGCATTGGGAAATTTTAGAAAAAGAAAAAAACGACAAGTCAATATGGGAAGAATTAGAATCATGTGACTTTAGTTCAATAATTCCTATAGAAGGCATCATGTATATTAAAGCACATGCAGATCAGTTTGTTTCACTTTTACAAGGAAAATTTAGCGGAATGAATTTACTTTTTCCTGAAGGAAGGACAGACATTGCAGAGAAAATTTATGGTGGGACGGCTATTAATAGATTCTTGAATCGATCTATTGCCGGAATTGTATCTGCATTGTCAGAAGAACATCCACTACATATTTTGGAGGTGGGTGGAGGAGTTGGAGCAACTACTATTGAAGTTTTAAAAAGATTAGAAAATAAAAAGTTTAATTATCTATTTTCAGATGTTTCTATGTTTTATTTAAACAATATTAAACGAAAATTTCCCACCATTAATACTGCAATTCTAAACTTAGATAATATAGAAAATACAAGTATAGAAGAAAAATATGATGTAATAATAGCAGCGGGAGTTTTAAATTCAGTAAAAAATATTCCAAATACTGTCAGGAATCTAGTAGGAATGTTAGATAAAGAAGGGATATTATTGATTACCGAACCTGTTCAAGAACGTATTGAAATTGATATGACACAAGGATTTATTCAACAGGAATTTTCAGATTTTAGAAAGAGTACTGGACGATGGTATTTAGAGAAAAACGAGTGGATAAGGTTGTTTGATGACTTAGATTGCAAAACAGAATGTATTCCTCAGGATAATGATGGGTATGCAAAATTGGGTTTTGAATTAATTGTGGTACAACCATATGTTCAGCAACAATGTGAATATTGGATATAAATAAGATTAAATAACAATATGAGGTGAAAAAATGAATAATATAAAAAATTTTAACACAAATGAATTTAATACGAAAACAAACCCGGAAATTATGAAGAATATAGGTGCTTGCCAGGTATTATGTCATGAACTAAATCAGGTTAGTATTATGGACTATCAAAAACGGTTAGAATTAGTAAAAAGGATATTGGGGAAAATAGAAGAAAATTGTCAGATCTTAACACCGTTTCACTGTGCCTTTGGATTTAATATCAAAGTTGGAAAAAATTTTACGGCAAATTATAATTGTAGCATATTAGATGCTGCAGAAGTAAAATTTGGTAATGATGTAATGGTTGGACCTAATTGTAGTTTTTATACATCAGGACATGATTTGGATCCGCAAAGGAGAAAAGAAGGATGGGGATATGCATATCCAATTATTGTGGGAAATAACGTTTGGTTTGGTGGAGATGTTGTGGTTGTAGCAAGTAAACCGGGAGGAATTGTGATTGGAGACAATAGTGTAATAGGAGCTGGCAGTGTTGTTACAAAAGATATTCCGGCAAATTCAATAGCAGTTGGAAATCCATGCAAGGTTGTAAAAAAGATACAGTCAAATGAATAGAAGCCGCTGATGTTATTAATCTTGCGACTTAAATAAAGCGAAAGGGATGATTATAGGTATGAACATAACTGCATTTGTTTTTGGCTCTACAGGTGATGTTTTTCCATTTATTGTATTAGGAAAAGAGTTAAAAAGAAGGGGACATAATTATGCCGTTGCTACTTTTGATGAATTTAGGAATGATGTGGAAAGAGCAGGATTAACGTATAAATATGTTGAAGGTAATATGCAATTTATGATGAGTACATTACTTACGGAAAGAAAAGGAGACAAAAAGACAGACGGACTTAATGGACTTAAACAAGTATTGATGAAACATAAAAATTTATATAGAGATATAAAAAATGCGTGTGAAGGGACAGAACTGATAATATATATGCAGTTTGGAGCCCTAGCATATCATTTCGCTGAAAAGTACCATATTCCTTGTATACGTACTTTTGTATATCCTTCAGATCCTACACGACAGTATTCAGTATTAGGAAAAGTAATGCCTAGAAATACATTTAAATGTGAACTGGGATACAGAATAGGGGCTCTGTGCATGAATATTGCTTCCATAGAAACTGTGAATGAATGGAGAAAAAGATTAGGACTTAGAAAGTGGCATTATTTAAGCTCTTATAAAAAGATAAATAGAGAACAGATTTTGACGCTATATCAATATAGCTCATACCTTGCGCCAAGAGATTTAAAATGGAAAAGCCATATACATATTACAGGGCCATGGATTGAAAGTAAGGAAAAATGCTATAAACCTGATCCAAATCGTAAACGCACCATAGTGCGTACTATCAATTGATTAGCCACTCATCAGAGTGGCATATTTTATAAGTTACTTTCTACATTTCTCTGGCAACTTATCTGACCAAGGAAGCAGATCCTCACAGAAACTTGTATCATGATCTTCCATATGTTTTGGAATCTCTGTGAGTAAATATTCAAAATAATCGTATGGTTTCAGATTGTTTGCTTTTGCTGTTTCAGCAATACTATAGATGATTGCACTTGCTTCAGCTCCTGCAATGGTATCAATCATGACCCAGTTTTTCTTGCCAACACAGAATGGGCGGATTGCCTGTTCTGCGGCATTATTGTCTAGTGGGACATCACCATCTTCAAGAAACACACGCAAATATTTTTCCTGATTCAATGAATACGTGAATCCATTTGCTGTTTTACTCTTTGGCATCACAGACAACAAGTTTTGTTTTGCCCACGCAAAATAAGCATCTACCAGAGGCTTCACAGTCAGCTGTCGATGTTTCAAACGTTCCTCAGAACCTAACTCCTTGAGTTTATTATCCTCACGATAAATCGCTTGGATTTGTTTTAATGCAAGATATGCAAGTGACATTTTCTGACTCGCCTTCGGCAAAGCCTTTACCGCTTCATCAAAGCGACGTCTCACATGTGCCCAACATCCGGCAATCTTCAGGTCTTCACGTTCTTCTGCAATCGTGTGGTAAACCTGGTAGCCATCCGTTATACAGACTCCACGAAATTCCTTTAGGAAGGATCTTGGATGGTTTGCATTACGAGTAGGTTGATACTCATATAGGACAATCTGCTTATCAAGATACATCATTCCTGTTCGGTAAACCCACATGTAGTGCTTTGTTCCGGTTGTTCGGTCTTCCTTTGAAACAAGAACCGGAGTTTCATCGGCTTGAAGCACATGATATTCATATAACTTTTCGTGTAGGTAATCATAGAAAATCGACAAGTATCTTTCTGCACAAAGAATCGTCCAGCGAGCCATATCTGCTCGATCAATGTTCACTCCCATTCGTTGGAATTCTTGTTCTTGACGATAAAGCGGAACTGCATTTATATACTTTGCATTCCAAATTCCAGCGAGCAATGATGCTGATACAAGGCTGTTCCTTAATAAGTAAGCTGGATGATCTGCCCTTTTGAAATGGTTATCCTTCTTTGACTTATAGACTCCCACATGATGTTCCTCAATTTCAACTTTCATTGGTGTAAAACGGTAACGATTATATACTTCATCTTCTAATTGATACCAGCCGTCTTCTCCGAATTCAGCAATCAATTCATCCTCTGTCATCTTGTGTTCTACAGGGATGACTGGAAGATTCCGGATATCAGCAATACGTTTCCCTTTTGTCTTCTTTCCACGTTTTTTAACAGGTTCTTCTTCGGATTCATCCAGTGCTGCAACAGCCTCTGCCTCATTGAAAAAGACGATATTCCCATCAACCTCCATGAAACAAATCTGGTTATCTACACCTAGTTTCTCAGAAGATTTGCCGAAACGTTTGTTGTTCAATACAGCGACTTGCTCCAACAATAACTGCAACTTCTGATCAATATCCTTCAGTTGTGATTGTTGAACCAAAAACAGTTGAACAAGTGTAGACTTGTCAAAATGATTTAATTGTTCTTCTGTATATTCCATCGCCATAATGACACCCCTTTTCTAAGTATTATTATAGCGGATATGGCAGAAAATTGCGAATTTCATCCCCATCTGAAT
>OJSQ01000146.1_pt1 | contig 102386 bp, 87 predicted proteins | sample 1599551 | NCBI WGS metagenome assembly OJSQ01 (sample SAMN04168659, study PRJEB22393) | human gut metagenome | biome: human gut microbiome; feature: stool | host: Homo sapiens | collected 2014-05-12
AAGAAAGCCGGACTGGCTGCCCGGCTTTCCTGTCCTAATTTATTGTAATAGGAGGCGGGGAACATGGCAGGCTATGTGCTGCATTTGAGCACCGAGGAGAACATCACGCTCTCATCGGCGACGGTCAAGCGATTGATCGCGGGTGGCAGCGGCGACGCGGCGCTGCTGTACCTCGCCATCCTGCATGCGCGCGGCGCGGCGGACTCCGGCAAGCTCGCGCGCGAGCTCAAGTGGGACGAAACGCGTCTTCGCGCGGCGGAGCAGGCGCTCTACGAGATGAAGCTCGTCGGCGCGCCGGAGAAGAAGGAGGAAGCGCCCCTTCCGCCGCCCCAGCAGCTCAGCGAGCCGCCCGAGTACACGCGCGAAGACATCGCGCGAAAGCTGGAGGGCGACGGGCGCTTCGCCTGCCTTCTGCGCGAGGTGGAGCACAAGCTCGGCCCGCTCTCGACCCCGTCGGTCAAGAAGCTGTTGGGGCTGTACGAAAACCTCGGCTTGCCCGCGGACGTCGTTTACACGCTCGTCAACTACTGCATCGCGAAAAAGGAGCAGCAGTTCGGCGAGGGGCGGCTGCCCAACATGCGCGAGATCGAAAAAGAGGGCTACGTCTGGGCGCGCAAGGAGCTCTTTTCCATCGAAAAGGCCAGCGAGTACATGAAGCGCGAGCAAGCCCTGCGCGGCAGGTACCCCGAGTACATGGCGGCGCTGCAAATGCAGGGCCGCGCGAGCGCGCCGAGCGAGGAGAAGTATCTCTCCGCGTGGGCGGAGATGGGCTTTCCCGCCGATACGGTCAGCGAGGCTTATGACCGGACGATCCTGCACTGCCACGAATTCCGCTGGCCGTACTGCAACGGCATTTTGAAGCGCTGGCACGAAAAGGGCCTGCACACGCTCGCCGAGGTCAGGGCCGAGAACGCCAGGGAGCAGAGCAAGCCGAAGAAGAACACCAACGACGGCGGCAACGCCTGGATGAAGGAATATTTGAATCAGTAACGAAAGCGGGGGAGAAGGATGTCTTACGATGGGCGGCTGATGCGCCAAGCGCTGGCGCGCTTCGACGAGGACAAGCAGCGCCGCGCGGAGAATTTCCGCGCGCGTGAGCGCGCGGTGTATACCAAGTGCCCGCGCATTGAGGAGATCGACCGCGAGCTGTCGCACACGATGGCGAAGATCATCGCCTCCGGCCTGCGCCGCGGGACGGACCCGCGTCCGGCCATCGAGGCGCTGCGGGAGGAGAATCTCAACTTGCAGCAGGAAAAGCGCCTTCTCCTGACGCGCCTGGGACTGCCGGGCGACTATCTCGAGGAAAAGCCCAAGTGCTCGCGCTGCAACGACACGGGCTTTCTCGGCAGCGAGGTCTGCTCGTGCCTGCGCGGCTATTACGCCAGGGAGCAGAACAAGGAGCTCTCGGGCCTTTTGGACCTCGGCTCGCAGTGCTTCGAAAATTTCAACTTCGACTACTATTCGTCCGTGCCGGACGAGGACCTCGGCGTGTCGCCGCGCACGAACATGGAGCGCGTGTACGACATCTGCCAGGACTACGCGCACGAGTTTTCGCCCAAGAGCGGCAACCTGCTGCTGACCGGCGGCACGGGACTGGGGAAAACGTTCCTCTCCGCGTCCATCGCGCGCGTCGTGAGCGCGAGCGGCCACAGCGTGGTCTACGACACGGCGGGGCACATCTTCGCCCGCTTCGAGGCGCAGAAGTTCGGCCGCGACGACGGCGAGAACGCCGACACCGCCGTGAGCCGCGCGCTCGGCTGCGACCTGCTGATTTTAGACGACCTCGGCACCGAGCTGATGACGAGCTTTGTCCACAGCGCGATGTATCAGATCGTCAACACGCGCCTCATCACGGGGAAGAAGACCGTCATCTCCACGAACCTGAGCCCCGACGAGCTCGGGCGGCGCTACGGCGCGCCGGTGCTGTCAAGATTGCAGGGAGAGTATCAAATGCTGCTCTTTTTCGGCGAAGACATCCGCCGGCAGAAGAGAAAGTGAATACAAAATGTAAAAAAGGCTCCGCAGAATACTCTGCGGAGCCTTTTTTCTTGCTTTTTACGGCTTGTGGATCACGGCGACGGCGCAGGGCACGCGGCCGGGACAGTAGGCATAGTCGACATCGTCGTAGCCCGCCGCGGCGATAAACTGCTTATACGTGTCGAACGTGAACTGACGGTCATCATCTATGCGCTGATCGTGGCCATCCTGATCATCTTCGTATTGTGACGATAACGAGAAAAGTGGAATAGAGCGGCGGAAGGGGGCAGCACTGTCTCCTTCCGCTGCTCTATTTATTGAAGAAAAAGGGGAGGGGTCAGGGCTCTGTTAAGAAGACGAAAAGATGCTGTAAAGCGGCGGTTAATCATGAAGGAAGACTTGCATTTCCTGCGTGCAGGTGGTATAAATAAGTGCTGCATCCCAAGCAGAAATTGGATGATAGAAACAAAAGGGGGTAGGGCGCGTGGATAAGAAAAAGCGAACGCGCGAGCTGATCGTGTTCGCCGTGATCGTGCTGGCGCTGCTGGCCGGATGTTTGCTCACGCCGTCAGGCGGCGAGAGCGAACCGATCCAGGAGGTCATGCGTGACGCGGTGCTGCACGAGCAGAACAAGGTGAGCCTGTTTGGCCTGATCGAGGTGAACCCGGGGCTCATCTCCGCCTACATCGTGACGGGTATTCTAATAGTATTCGCCCTTGTGTGCCGGCTTTTTGTGATCCCAAAATTCAAATATGTGCCCGGCAGGTTCCAGCTCATTTTAGAGCAGATCGTCGGCATGTTCGACGGCCTGGCCGAGGGCAGCAGCCCGCACCGCAATAAATTCCTGCGGGCGTACATCTTCACCGCCGGTGTTTACATCTTTGTCAGCACGCTTTTTGAGCTGCTCGGCATTCAGGTGGTGACCACCTCAGGCCACGCCGTCAGCCTGCCCGCGCCGCTGTCCGATATCAACGGGGCAATCGCGCTGGGCGTGATGAGCTACGGCGTGATCCTCTTCGGCGGACTGATCGCCGCGGGCGTGGGCGGATTTCTGCACGCGCTCAAGGATTTCTCACTGCCGATCTCGATGAGCTTTCGACTCTTCGGCGCGCTGCTTTCCGGCGCGCTCGTGACGGAGCTTGTGTATTACTACGCGGCGCTTTCCTATGTGCTGCCGGTCATCGTGGGCGTGATGTTCACGCTGCTGCACGCGCTGATCCAGGCGTATGTTTTAACAATGCTGGTTTCGACGTTCTACGGCGAATCGACCGAAAAGCACGAGAAAAAGCCCAAGGCAAAAAAGATGAAAGAATCCCGCAGCGAAACGGCTGCCTGAAGAAAGAGGTAAAATTGCCATGAAAACGATGAAGAAATTCGCAGCGCTGATGATGCTGCTGTGCGCGCTGATGATCTGCACCATTCCGGCCCTCGCCGCAAACGAAAGCGGGAGCGACAGCAACGTGACTGAGACCGTGAGCGTCACGGCCGGCAGCAACGACAACGACGTGACCTCTGCCAAAGCGATGGGTTCGGGCGTGATGATCGGCATTGCGTGCCTTGGCGGCGCGCTGGCCATGGGCATTGCGGTCGGCAAGTCGAGCGAGGCCATGGCCCGCCAGCCCGAGGCCACAAGTCAGATCAGAACCACGATGATGATGGGCCTTGTGTTTATCGAGACGGTCATCATTTACGCCCTGATCGTGGCGATCCTCATTATCTTCGTCCTTTGATGAAGAACACTCCCAAAAAGGAGGGGCTTTGAATGCCGCTTAATATCAATTTGCAGCAGATCCTGCTGCATGCGCTGAACTTTGTTATCCTGTTCGGCGCGATGTATTTTCTGCTCTACAAGCCTGTGAAGAGCTTTATGGACAGCCGCAAGGCGCACTATGAGAAGATGGACGAGGACGCCAAGGCCGTGCTTGCCGAGGCCGAGAAGACGAAGGCCGGCTATGAAGCGCAGCTCAAGAGCGCCGACGAGGAGATCGCACGCCGCAAGCGCGAGGCGAACGAAGCCTTGCAGCACGCGGTGGACGAGCGCCGCGCGCAGGCCGAGCAGCAGGCGGGCGAGATCGTGCGCAAGGCGCGGGAAGATGCCGCGCGCGAGCATGAGCGCGTGATGGAGCAGGCCAGGGGCGAAATTTCCGAGCTGATGAGCGCCGCGGCGGAAAAGCTGGTGCTCTCCAGCACGTCGGACGCTTACGACAAGTTCCTGGACACGGCGGAGGAGCGCAAGGACAATGGCTGAGCGCACGGAGCATTTAGAGGCCGTACTGCTCTCTGCCGTGCGTCCGTCGCAGGAGCAGGAGAAGCGATTTCTGGCCTTCCTCGCCGAAAAGTACGGCGAGGGCACGACGCTCACCTGGCAAAAGAGTGATGACTACCCCGACGGTTTCCGCCTCGAGGTGGGCGCGGAGGTCTACGACTGGAGCGCGGGCGGACGCCTGAGCCAGTTCAAGGACGCGCTCGAAAAGCTCGCTGCCACGCAGGGCGACGTCATCCCGCTGCTGAAGGAGACGGTGCTCTCATGGACGCCGCAGGCCATGGCACAGGAGGTCGGCACCGTTCTGACCGTCGGCGACGGCATTGCCCGCGTGGACGGGCTGGAGGGCGCCGCCTATGGCGAGGTGCTGCTTTTCGACGGCGGCGTGCGCGGCATGGTGCAGGACTTATCCGAGGACAGCGTCGGCTGCATCCTCTTTGACGACGACGCGAGCGTCTGCGCAGGCAGCACGGTCCGCCGCACCGGACGCACGGCGGGCGTTCCCGTGGGCGAGGGATTCCTCGGCCGCGTGGTCAACGCGCTCGGCGTGCCCATCGACGGCGGGGGAGACATCCGCGCCGACGGCTACCGCGCGGTGGAGAGTCCTGCCCCCGGCATCATCGACCGCCAGAGCGTCGATACGCCGCTTGAGACGGGCATTCTGACCGTCGACTCGATGTTCCCCATCGGCCGCGGCCAGCGCGAGCTCATCATCGGCGACCGCCAGACCGGCAAGACCGCTATCGCCCTCGACACCATCGTCAACCAGAAGGGCAAGGATGTCATCTGCATCTATGTCGCCATCGGACAGAAGGCGAGCTCCGTCGCCCAGCTCAAAAAGACGCTGGAAACGCACGGCGCGATGGATTATACGATCATCGTCAACGCCACGGCGAGCGATCCCGCGCCGTTGCAGTACATTGCGCCCTACGCGGGCTGCGCCATGGGCGAATACTTTATGAATAAGGGCCGCGACGTGCTGATCGTCTACGACGATCTTTCCAAGCATGCCATTGCGTACCGCGCGATGAGCCTTCTTTTGGAGCGCTCCCCGGGCCGCGAGGCGTATCCGGGCGACGTGTTCTATCTGCACTCCCGCCTGCTCGAGCGCGCGGCGCATCTGAGCGAGGAGAAGGGCGGCGGCAGCATCACGGCGCTGCCGATCATCGAGACGCAGTCCGGCGACGTGTCGGCCTATATCCCGACGAACGTCATTTCCATCACCGACGGTCAGCTCATTCTGGAAACGCGCCTGTTCTTCTCCGGCCAGCGTCCGGCGGTGAATGTGGGCCTGTCCGTGTCCCGCGTGGGCGGCGACGCGCAGACCAAGGCGATGAAAAAGGCGGCCAAGACCATCCGCCTCGACCTTTCGCAGTACCGCGAGATGGAGTCGTTCACGCAGTTTGCAAGCGACCTTGACGAGTCGACGGCAAAGCTTTTATCCTACGGTCAGGGCTTGATGCGCATGCTGCGGCAGAAGCAGTTCCACCCCTACAAGCAGTATGAGCAGGTCATCCTGCTCGTCGCGGGGCTGAACCATGTTTTTCAAGAGATCGTGCCGGAGCAGCTTGACGCGTTTATCCCCGCGCTCTTGCAGCACTTTGGCGAGACGCAGGGCGCGCTGTGCAATGCCATCGAGCAGACCGGCCAGCTCAGCGACGATCAGCAGTCGCAGATCATCGAGATCGCAAAGGAATTTGTGCAAAACTATTTTTCCAAATAAAAAGTGAGGTGACAGGTACATGGCGAGCATGAAGGAGATCCGCGAGCACATCGCGAGCATCCAGAGCACGCAGAAGGTGACGAACGCGATGTACCTCATCGCCTCGACCAAGATGCGGCGGGCGAAAGAAGACCTTGCCAAGACGCGCCCGTTTTTCGACGCGGTCTCGACGCAGATCGAGCAGATCTTCCAGCACGCGGGCGAGATCGAGAGCCCGTACCTCTACCGGGGCAACGCGGACGATCTGGCCCAGCCGGGAACGTACGCCTATCTTGTGGTGACGGCGGACCGCGGCCTCGCGGGCGCCTACAACCAGAATGTTATTCAGGAGACGATGAAGCGCCTTGAAAAGCACCCCGACAGCCGCCTTTTTGTGGTGGGCGGCAACGGGCGGCACTTCTTCTCCGGCCACGGCGTGCCGGTGGAAAAGAGCTTCCTCTACGATGCGCAGAGCCCCACGCTCCGCCGCGCGCGAGAGATCACGGCGAAGCTTTTGAATCTCTTCGACCGGGGCGAGATCTCCAAGCTCTTTATCATCTACACCGACCTTGGCAACGGCGTGGACATGGACGTGCGCACCGTGCGCCTGCTGCCGCTGGAGGATGAGCACTTTGCCAAAGAGGAGACGGAGGAAAAGCCCATCCGCTTTGAGCCCTCGGCAGAGGAGGTGCTCGCCAGGGTCGTGCCGGCATACATCACGGGCTTTTTGTACTCGGCGATGGTCGACAGCTTTTGCGCCGAGCAGAACGCGCGCGCCTCTGCCATGGACTCGGCCAACCAGAACGAGGACGACATGCTGCGCGAGCTGCAGCTCGAGTACAACCACGAGCGGCAGGGCGCCATCACGAGCGAGATCACGGAGGTCTCCGCCGGCGCGCGCAGCAAGAAGAACCACATGAAGAAGGAGGCGCAGCATGCGCACAGGTAAGATCATTCAGGTATCGGGCAGCGTGGTGGACGTGCGCTTCCCGCACGGCGAGCTGCCGCGCATCCGCGAGGCGCTGTCCGTCGAGCTGAACGGCAAGCGCCTTGTGATGGAGGTGGAGCAGCATTTGAGCGCCGAAACGGTGCGCTGCATCATGCTCTCCGGCAGCGAGGGCCTCAGCCGCGGCATGACCGTCACGGGCGAAGGCAGCGGCCTTCGCGTGCCCGTCGGCAAGGCGACGCTCGGACGGCTTTTCAACGTTTTTGGCGATACCATCGACGGCGGCGCGCCGATCGGCGGCGCGGAGCCGCGCCGCAGCATCCACAGAAAGCCCCCCGCCTTCGACGAGCAGAGCCCGAGCGTTGAGATCTTGGAGACCGGCATCAAGGTCATCGACCTTTTGGAGCCCTATCCGCGCGGCGGCAAGATCGGCCTGTTCGGCGGCGCGGGCGTCGGTAAAACGGTGCTCATTCAGGAACTCATCCACAACATCGCCGTCGAGCACGGCGGCTATTCGATCTTCACCGGCGTGGGCGAGCGCAGCCGCGAGGGCAACGACCTCTGGAACGAGATGCACGAGAGCGGCGTTATCGACAAGACCGCGCTCGTCTTCGGCCAGATGAACGAAGCGCCCGGCGTTCGTATGCGCGTGGCGCTGACAGGCCTTACGATGGCCGAATACTTCCGCGACGAGGAGCAGCGCGACGTGCTGCTGTTCATCGACAATATTTTCCGCTTTGTGCAGGCGGGCAGCGAGGTCTCGACCCTGCTCGGCCGCATGCCCTCCGCCGTCGGCTATCAGCCGACGCTCGCGAACGAAATGGGCGAGCTGCAGGAGCGCATCACCTCGACCAAGAGCGGCTCGATCACGTCCGTGCAGGCGGTCTACGTTCCCGCGGACGATCTGACCGACCCTGCCCCGGCGACGACGTTCACCCACCTCGACGCGACGACGGTTTTGAGCCGTAAGATCGCCGAACAGGGCTTATATCCCGCGGTCGACCCGCTCGAATCGTCCTCCCGCATTCTGGAAGAGGATATCGTGGGCGAGCGGCACTACCGCATCGCGCGCAGCGTGCAGGCGACCTTGCAGAAATACCGCGAATTGCAGGATATCATCGCCATCCTCGGCATGGAGGAGCTGAGCGACACGGACAAGGTGACGGTCAACCGCGCGAGAAAGATCCAGCGCTTTTTGGCCCAGCCGACGTTCGTGGCCGAAAAGTTCACGGGCCTTCCGGGCGTCTATGTGCCGCTTGAGGAGACACTCCGCGGCTTTGAAGCCATTCTCTCCGGCGAGATGGACGGCTATCCCGAGATGGCGTTCTACAACGTCGGCACGCTTGACGACGCGCTCGCCAAGGCGAAGAAGATGGAAAGCGGGGAAGTGTGATGAAGACCTTTCCTCTCCGCGTCCTCGCGCCCGAGCGCACGTTTTTTGACGGGGCGTGCACATCGCTCACCGTGCCGAGCATCGACGGCATGTACGGCCTGATGGCGCAGCACGAGGATATCGTGCTCGCGGTCGCTCCCGGCAAGCTGACGCTGCGGGACGCCGACGGCGTGGAGCAGATCGCCGCCGTGTCCGAGGGCGTGCTCAAGATGGAGCACGGCGAGGCGCTCGTGCTGGTGGACACGATCGAGCGGCCGGAGGAGATCGACCTCCACCGCGCCGAGGAAATGGCCGCCGAGGCGCGCGCCGAGCTCAAGGCGAAGCGCAGCGCGCAGGAGCAGGCCATTGCCAATGCCCGTATCGCCCGCGCGATCAGCCGCATTCACGTCAAGCACGACGGGAAATAAATGAGAAAACGAAAATTCGCACCGCAAGGTGCGAATTTTTTGATCTCTCCGCCGATTTTCGCCCGCTTTTGCACACTTTTTGTGCTAAAAGTGGAGAAAAAGGAGGGAAAATCCATGGAAATGTCCGCAAGAAAGCCGCTGCTCCCGCGCCGCGTGCTCGACCTGCCCATCGACGCGCTGCGCCCTAACCCCAACCAGCCGCGCATCGAGTTTGACGAGGCCTCGCTGCGCTCGCTGAGCGACAGCATCCGCCGCTATGGCATCCTCCAGCCGCTGACCGTCCGCCGCACGGACGAGGGCTACGAGCTCATCGCGGGAGAGAGACGGCTGCGCGCGGCAAAGCTCGCGGGACTGCGCGAGGTGCCGTGCCTGCTCGCGCGCTCGAGCGAGGAGGAGAGCGCGCTGCTCGCGCTGATCGAAAACCTCCAGCGCTGCGATTTGCACTACTTGGAGGAGGCTGCGGCCATCGCGCGGCTGATCGCGACCTACGGCCTCTCGCAGGAGCAGGCGGCGGAAAGGCTGGGGAAATCCCAGTCCGCTATTGCCAACAAGCTGCGGCTGCTGCGCCTGTCGCCCGACTGTGTGCGCCTTCTGCGCGAGCATGACCTCTCCGAGCGGCACGCACGGGCGCTGCTGCGCCTGACGGACGAGGAAGACCGCCTCAAAGCCTTGCAAGTTATCGCCGCACGCGGCTACAACGTCGCGCAGAGCGAGGCGTATATCGAAGAGCTTTTGAAGCTCAAGCAGAAAACGCCCCCGCCGCGCCTGCCGACCTACATCGTCAAGGATGTGCGCATCTTTTTGAACACCATCCGCCACTCGCTCGGGCTGATGCAGCGCGCGGGCGTCGAGGCCGACATGCAGCGCGAGGACACGGACGATGGCATCCTTTTGACCATCCGCATCCCGAAACGTGCAAAAGAGGCCGGATAATCCTGCAAAATTGTCACCAAATTGTGATTCTTTTTCTCACAAACTGTGGTATACTGAAACGACTGGCAGGGAAGCCCCTGTCCGGAAGATCGGAAGAAACAGGAGGAGCCAGCATGGATGAAATGAACGGCGCCTTTGAGGAAAAGAAGAGAAGAAAGGGTGGCAAGCGCCTGATGCAGCCGGAAAAGGCCGCAAAGGCGGCCAAGGAGCCCCGCGCGGAAAAGCCGCCGCGCGTTCCACGTGAAACATCGGGAAAGACCGGCAAGGTCGTCGGCATTGTCGCGGGTGTGCTCGTGGTGGCGTACTTGGGCCTTGGCGCGTGGGCGTCGGCCAGCCATAAAATTTATCCCAACGTAATGATGGGCGATACCAACTACGGCGGGATGACCGAGCAGCAGGTCGCCGAGCAGCTCAAAGCGAGCGTCGCGCAGGCGAAGGGCACAGATGTCGACTTTGTCCTGCCCGACGGCACGGAGGTCGCGCATGTTTCGCTCGACGAGATGCCGGAGTATGTCGACTTCGACGGACTTGCCAAGCATATCTACAACGTCTACGGCTGCAATGACAGCTTTCTGACCGCGGGCGCGAAGTATCTGCGCGCACTCTTCAAGCCGCAGGATGCGGCGCAGGTGGTCGACGCGGCCTACTCGCCCGATTTGATGGAGAATCTTGTCGACACGGTGTGCGACAGCATCAACTGCGACCCCGTGGAGTTTGCCATCAACGTGACAGAGGATGGCAAGGTCAGCGTGACGAAGCCGCAGGACGGCCGCGCGACGACTGATACCGCAAAAGACCAGATCGGCGTATACTTAAACGGCGCGTATTTGAGCGGCGGCGACCCGTCCGAGATCGTGCTTGAGCCTGCGAGCGAGGGCGGCGTCTACGATGTCATCCCTGCACAGGAGGTCGACCTGAGCGCGCAGCGCGAGGCCGTCATCGGCCAGAAGGTCAACGCGACGTATGACAAGGAGACCGGCGCGGTCACGCCAGGCCACGCGGGCGTGGAATTTACGCTTTCTGACCTTGAATCCGCCTACAACGCCGCGGCGGCGGGGGAGACGGTCGAGTTGCCGAACGCCACGGTCGAGACGCCGGACGTCACGGCAGAGCAGCTCCAAAAGGTCCTGTTCCGCGATGTGCTGAGTACCTACACCACGAAGGTTGGCGGCGCGTCCGGCCGCCGCGCGAACGTCAAGCTGACGGCCTCGCGCATCACCGGCTACATATTGAACTCCGGCGAAACGATGAAATACGGCCCGCTCGTCACGCCCTTTACCGCGGCGAACGGCTACAGCACCGCGCCCGGTTACTTGCATGGCAAGACCGTCGATATGGTCGGCGGCGGCGCGTGTCAGGCGAGCTCCACGCTCTACGCCGCGGCGCTCTACGCCAACCTTGAGATCGTGCAGCGCACGAACCACGGCTTTGCGTCCGACTACATCGGCCTCGGCCTCGACGCGACGGTCGCGCAGGGCGGGCCCGAGTTCGAGTTCCGCAACAACACGATGTACCCCATCAAGGTCATTGCCGAATATTACACGAGCGGCGGCAAGAACTACCTGAAGGTGTCCCTCCTCGGCACGAAGGTCGACGACAGCTACGTGAAGATCAAGACCGAAGTGCTTGAAACCATCCCGTTCACGGAGGAGATCGTTGAGACCGACGAGCTCGCCCCCGGCGAGCGCAAAGTCGAGCAGACCGCCTACACCGGCTACAAGGTCAAGACGTACCGCAACGTCTACTCCGGTGACGGCAAGCTCATTTCGTCCACGTTCGAGGCGAGCAGCAATTATAAGGCGCGCAACCGCATCGTGCTCGTCGGCAAGTCCGCGGCGGTCACGCCGACGGATCCCGCCACACCTGTCGATCCCGGTACGACCACGCCGACCGACCCGACAACGCCCGTTGACCCCGGGACCACGACTGACCCGGGCACCACAACTGACCCCGGCGTGACAGACCCCGGCACGACCACAGAGCCGCCCGTCGAGCAGGAAAAGCCCAGCTGGCTCGATACGGGGCTCGACCGATAAAAACAGCAGAACGAGAAAACGGAGAGGCATTGCCTCTCCGTTTTTACGTTGTTCAAGTGTTATTCGCCGTCCGAGTCCATGTAGAGCTCTTCGGCCTTCTGCTGCGCGGCGATCAGCAGCGCGCTGGCCTCACCATAGTTCTGCCTGTCCATTTTCTCCAGCGCGTCAGTCACGGCGTTGAAGAGGAGCAGATACATTGCCTTGTAGTCCGTCATAGAACCACCCTCGAAAATTATATAACGTTTTGTTATATAGCACAATATAACATTTTGTTTTACGTATACTTCTTTACAGAATCTAAACACGAATTCTGGATGGAGTGAAGCAAAATGTATCGACGCATTCGAGACTTGAGAGAGGACAGCGACCTGACACAAAAGAGCTTGGCGGACTATCTGAGCTGCTCGCAGGTCTGCTATTCCAACTACGAGACCGGCAAGCGCGACGTCCCGAGCGACGTGCTCATCAGGCTCGCACGGTTTTACCACACGAGTGTGGATTATCTTGTGGGGCTCACGGAGGAGCGGGCTCCTTATCCTAAAAAGAAATAGTACATAGTGCCATGTTCTCGCACGGGTGCGAGGGGGATGCAGCGCGGCAGCGCTGCTTTTGTCCCTGCACTGCGCAGGGGGGGGAAGGCAGCGCCTTTGGCGCTGCACGAATCAAAGGGGATATTCTCTTTCGCAAAAGAGAATATCCCCTTTGGAACCCCAAGAGAAAGGCTTTGATTGGCAGTTTCGGGCTTGAACGACTTTTATGCCTCCGGAATGGGACTGCCTGCGCGCGGCGTTGCCGCGTTAGAACTGCAAGACGATTTGCCTCTGCTTCTATTATCCGCTGCCGCTCTGCTGATCTCGTAGAAGTGCGGACTAATTTCCGTCTACTGGGGCACTCATCAATGCGGCGAGCGCAGCAATGCCGCATTCGGCACGCAGTCTGCCGCCGTGCTAACGTCACTCGCGCCTCACGATAGTAAGGCGCGGTTGCAAGCGGTAACGACTCGCAGGGATTCATGGCGAAGCCATGTACACCGCACTTACATTGCGCAGCGCGTGCAGCTCTTCGAGCTGCAAACTGCCAATGTGCGGGGTCAAGGGGCAAGGCCCCTTGCGTTCTCTTGGGGGATCAAAAGGGGGCCATTCTCTCACGTGAGAGAATGGCCCCCTTTGCCCGTTCCCCTGCCAGCAGGGAAACAACACGCTTCCCCCGCAGGGGGAAATTACTGTTTTTTCCTGATCAGAATAAACGGCGTGCACTGGTCATCCTGACCCGCGGGGTTATCGCGGATGATCTCACACAGCTGCTCGTCGGTGAGGGTCACGTTGTCGCCCTTGCCGAGGATGTCGCGCGTGAAGTCGTTCGCGTCGACGATCATCGCGCGCACGCCGGTCTTCTCATAGATCTCGTTGCACACGCCCGAGGGATTTTCCGGAATACGGATGCCGTAGTCGCCGTAGACGGGGAACACGTCGGGGTAGAAGCCGTCGAGGCCCGTGACCTCCATGCCGACCATATCGTAGAAGATGCCGTGCTTGCCGACGAGCTTGCCAAAGCCCGCGCAGATCGCGGCCCAGAGGACCTTCCACGCGCCGCACTCGTCGATGGCGAACTGCATCTTGCACACCTCACCCACGCCGATGCCGGCGCTGTTGTGCTGGATGGCAAAGCGGCTGAGGAATTTCGCCAGCCACGAAATTTTCATATCCTTGCGGTAGACCACTCGCTTCTGGCACAGGGCGATGATCTTTTCGCTGATGCTCAGCAGGTCGCCCTCCTCGTAGAGGGGCTTGACGTAGCGGTTGACGAGTTCGATGTAATCCTCGCCGATCTCGACAAAGTGCGTCTGGATGGCGTGGCGCAGATAGACGCCCGTGGACGTCTCAATTTCAACGTTTTTGGAGCCGTTTGCAACAAAATCCATGAAAAAAGCCTCTTTCGTGCAGTATTTAGATCGATAAAATATGAACCGATGGTATTGTACCACAAAATCCGCAAAATGCTACTGTAAATTGCAAAAATTCAGAAAAGAAAAAAGCGCGCCGTCCGCGGCGCGTGCTTGACGCGGCGGACGGCGTGGAATGACGAAAGACGAAAAGGCGGAGCGCTTACTTTTCGGTGATGACCTTGATCACCTTTTCATAGCTCTCCTGGGCGATGGGTACAGCGTGCGCGAGCAGCGCCTCGCCCTTCTGGCAGCACTCGTCGCGGAACGCCTTGTCCTTTAAGGACGAGAGGTTAATGAGCACGTTGAGCCATGCGCTCTCCATCGCGGTTTTGAGCGTGAGCGCGGCAATACCGAGGTCGCTGACGACGTTCGGGTTCGTCGTGCCGACGAGACCAGCGCACAGGTCGATGGCCTCGGAGCAAATTTCCATCATTGTCAGCGGCACCAGCGTGCAGTTGCGGAAGCTCGCCTGCACCGCGCCGCGGCGGATGGCCTTGTGCTCATCGTCGTCCTTCGGGAGGGCCAGAGATTCGATCAGGACATCGAAGACCTCGCTGTCGCGGTTCATCACGTCGATGAAGCGCTCCTTGAGCTCATTGCCCTTGGCAATGGCGTCCAAAAGGCGCTCGCGGTCGTTTTCAAAGCCCTTCTTGTCGAGCGTCAGGCCGTTGACCATCATCGTCAGCGCCACGCCGACGCCGCCGGCAAGGCCTGCCACCGCGCCGCCGCCGGGGGCGGGAGTGCCCGCGCCGACTTCGTTGATGAGCTCGGTTACTTTCATATCTGCGATCTTCATAGTGCCCTCCCTGGGTTAAAATTAAAAATTCATCAGGAACAGGCGGAGGCGCGCTCCACCTGTTCCTGGGCTTGTACAATTAAAACAGGCCGGTGATCTTGCCGTTTTCGTCGACGTCGATCTTCTCGGCGGACGGGACCTTGGGAAGGCCCGGCATCGTCATGATGTCGCCGGTCTTGGCGACCAGGAAGCCCGCACCGGCGTTGACCTTGAGGTCGCGGACGGTGATCTTGAAGCCGCGGGGCGCGCCGAGCTTGCTGGCGTCATCGGAGAAGGAGAACTGCGTCTTGGCCATGCAGATGGGCAGCTTGTCAAAGCCGAGCTCGGTGAGCTGCTTAAGCTGCTTCTTGGCGGAAGCGGCGATGACCACGCCGTCGGCGTGATAAACCTTCGTGGCGATGGCGTTGAGCTTGTCCTCAATGCTGTCGTTGACGTCGTAGACGAACTGGAAGTGGTTGGGCTCGTCGCACAGGCGCACGACTTCCTCAGCCAGCGCAAGGCCGCCTTCGCCGCCCTTGGCCCACACTTCGCTCAGGCGGACGTTGACGCCCAGCTCGCGGCACTTGCTCTCGACGAGGTCGAGCTCGGCCTTGGTGTCGGTCGGGAACGCGTTGATGGCGACGACGCAGGGGAGACCGTAGACGTTCTTCACGTTGTCGACGTGCTGGAGGAGGTTGGGCAGGCCCTTTTCAAGCGCCTCAAGGTTCTCGCTGTTGAGCTCGGCCTTGGGCACGCCGCCGTGATACTTGAGCGCGCGAACGGTCGCAACGATGACGACAGCGTCGGGGTGGAAGCCCGCGGCGCGGCACTTGATGTCGAGGAACTTCTCGGCGCCGAGGTCGGCGGCGAAGCCGGCTTCCGTGACGGTATAGTCGCTCAGGCGCATCGCGGTCTCAGTGGCCTGGATGGAGTTGCAGCCGTGGGCGATGTTTGCGAACGGGCCGCCGTGGATGAACGCGGGAGTGCCTTCGAGCGTCTGGACCATGTTGGGCTTGATGGCATCCTTTAAGAGCGCGGCCATCGCGCCCTCAGCCTTCAGGTCGTGCGCGGTGACGGGCTTGTCGTCATAGGTGTAGGCGACGACCATCTTGCCGAGGCGCTCCTTGAGGTCGGCGAGGCCGGTCGCAAGGCAGAGAACTGCCATGACTTCGCTCGCGACGGTGATCTCAAAGCCGTCCTCGCGGGGTACGCCGCTGGCCTTGCCGCCAAGGCCGTCGATGATGTGGCGGAGCTGGCGGTCGTTCATGTCGACGGCGCGCTTCCACACGATCTTGCGCGGGTCGATACCGAGCACGTTGCCCTGCTGGATGTGGTTATCGAGCATGGCGGCGAGCAGGTTGTTCGCCGCGCCGATGGCGTGGAAGTCGCCGGTGAAGTGCAGGTTGATATCCTCCATGGGGACGACCTGAGCGTAGCCGCCGCCGGCAGCGCCGCCCTTGACGCCGAACACGGGGCCGAGAGAGGGCTCGCGCAGGCAGACCATGGTGTTCTTGCCGAGCTTGTTGAGCGCGTCGGCAAGGCCGACGGACGTGGTGGTCTTGCCCTCGCCCGCGGGGGTGGGGCTGATGGCGGTGACGAGGATCAGCTTTGCCTTGCGGGGCAGCTTGCGGATCTCGCTTAAGTCGAGCTTGGCCTTGTAGTTGCCGTAGAGCTCGAGGTGCTTTTCGTCAATGCCGGCCTTGGCGGCGACGTCGACGATTTTTTCCATTTTATGTGCCTGGGCGATCTCAATGTCGGTCATGGGGAATACCTCCTAAATAATTATGTATTTAAAAGCGGAGAATTGTCTCTTATTGACAAAATCAATTATAGCCGAACGATAGAGAAAGGTAAACTGTTTTGCAAGCCTCTTTTTTCCAAAAACCTTAAAAAATTAAGCGTTGGTTCGCGTGCCTTAAAAAGGAAAAACGGGAGATTTTTGGACGAATTTTTAACGCTTGCGGCAAAGGTCAAAACAAGAAAAGCGAAAGTTGCCAGCGCCCGGCTTTCATTTCACTCTGCCGCGTCACAGCGTGATGCGCATGGGCTCATCCAGCGTGACCTCGCCGCCGATGCTCGCGGCGATGACGTTTCCGCCTTGGCGCTCGACGCTTGCGCGGACCGTGCCCGCGGGCTGCCGGTATTCGCACGAAAAACCGCCGTTTTCCATGCGTTCGCTCTGTGCGACGGCGCAGGCGACGCTGCCGCTGCCGCAGCTGCCCTCCCAGACGAGGGAGCCTGTCTCGATGACCTTGACGAGCGGGATCATGCTGCGCTTTTCCGCATCGAGGAAAATGACGCCGCAGGCGTCAAGCCCTGCAATTCCGGAAAAGATCGACTCCGCCGCGCGGAAGAACCCTTCGCTCGGCTCCACGCCCTCAACGACGAAGTGGGCGATGCCTGTTAAGTCGACGAGCGTGCCCTCGTGACCATTCACCGTGACACGCTTCACGCTGCGCGGACAGGGCATTTCAGCGCGCGCTGTGCCGGATTTCAGATCGACCTGCGCGGTGACGGCATGGTCGCAGCCGCTCACGCGCAGTCTGACCGAGGAAAGGCCGCCCTTTTGCTGGGCAATATACATGCCGTAGGCGCGCGTCGCGTTGCCGCAGAATTCGCCGCCCATCATCTCCATGTGGCCGTCGACGTCGTCTTCCGACGGGCAGGCGTAGCCGACCTGCTCGGCCTTGAGTGCGGGGATCGCCATGATCTTCTCCGCGATGGCCGCGCGCTGTGCCTTTTCGACCGGATCGAGCACGAACACCGTAATGTTCCCCGCCGGGTCCGCCCGTAAAATGTTCAGTTCCATAGTAAGTTCCTCCTAAAAAAAGAAGGTGTAAAGCCAAAATAACTTTACACCTTCTTTTACATCCTGTCAATTCGTGTCAAAACACAAATCTTTCAGCATTATTGGCCCCAAATCGGTAGCAATAACCATTTTTGAGACGCATCACATTTGCGGCTGCGCACGCCGCAAACAATTTGGATTGTCCCGGAGGACGACATGTGCGTCCGCAGGGACACCTTACAAATATTTTCGCGGTGAGCGAAAATATTTGAAGCCCCTATTTCATTTGGGCCGATGGCCCAAATGAAAGGTCTCAAAATTGCGTCGTAGACGCAATTTTGACTTATTCAAAGTCGGGGATATACTCCTTGACGATATCCAGCAGCTCGCCGGAGCGGATCATCGCTTCCACCGCACGGATGTCGGGCCAGATCTCACGGTCGATCTCATAGAAAGCGACCTTCTCGCGCACGTGCTGATAGAGAGCCTCATGCAGCGGGGTCATGCCCTGGCCGTGGGTGTTCAGGCGGCGGCGGATGTCGATGGCCTGGCAGGCGGTCATCAGCTCGTCGGCGAGGACGTCCTGCGTGTTCTGCAGGATCATCTTGGCCTTACGGGCAGCGGTGGTACCCATGGAGACGATGTCCTCCTGGTTGGCGGAGGAGGGGATGGAGTCGACGGAAGCGGGGTGAGCGTAGATCTTGTTCTCGCTGACCATGGAAGCGGCAGCGTACTGAACGATCATGAAACCGGAGTTGACACCGGCCTCGGTGGTCAGGAACGCGGTCAGGCCGTTGGACAGAGCCGGGTTGACCATACGCTCGGTGCGGCGCTCGGAAGCGTCGGCCAGCTCGCTCGCGGCGATGCCGAGGAAGTCGAACGGCAGGGCCATGGGCTCGCCATGGAAGTTACCGCCGGAGATAACGGCCTCGTCATCAAGGAACATCAGCGGGTTATCGGTGACGGCGTTGAGCTCGATCTCGACCTTCTCGCGGACGTAATCGAGAGCGTCACGGCAGGCGCCGTGCAGCTGCGGGATGCAGCGCAGGGCGTAAGCGTCCTGAACGCGGTCCTTCTGGCAGTTGTCGAGGATCTCGGAGCCGTCGAGCAGCTTGCGCATGTTCGCGGCGACGAGCATCTGGCCCTTCTGGCCGCGCACCTGATGGATGCGGGGGTCGAAGGCGTTGCGCAGGCCGGTCAGGCCCTCGAAGGACATGGACGCGATCACGTCGCCGAGCTGGGCGGCGCAGATGGTGTCGTACAGCGCGAGAGCACCGACGGAGGTCATCGCGCAGGTGCCGTTCGTCATGCCGAGGCCTTCCTTGGAGACCAGGGTGTCGAGCGTCTTGATGCCAGCCTTGGCCATGGCCTCAGCACCGGGCATCTTCACGCCCTCGTACATGGCCTCGCCCTTGCCGAGCATGGGGAGCGTCATGTGAGCGAGAGGAGCCAGGTCGCCGGAGGAGCCGAGAGAGCCCTTCTGCGGGACGACGGGGGTCACGCCCTTGTTGAGCATCTCGAGCAGCATCTCGACGAGGATGGGACGAACGCCGCTCACGCCGCCGCACAGAGCGTTGGCACGCAGCAGCATCATGCCGCGGACGATCTCGTCAGCATACGGCTCGCCGGCGGCGGTGCAATGGCTGAGGATCAGGTTGGTGGAGAGCTGATTGCTCATCTCCTTGGGGACGGCGACCTTCTGGAACTCGCCGAAGCCCGTGGTGATGCCGTAAGCGACGCGGCCCTCAGCGGCGATCTTCTCGGCCAGGGCGCGGGACTTCTTCATGGCTTCCAGAGCGGAGGGAGCCAGCTCGACGGTCGCATTGTAGCGAGCGATGGCGACGAAGGATTCGAGCGTCAGGCTGTGGCCATCGACGACGACATGCTTGATCGCAGTAGGATTCATGATCATGGTAGTGTCCTCTCTTTTCTCAAAGTTCCGGTGTGGCCCGGTCGGCGTGTCCGGTTGCCCGAACCGCCCAAGTGCAAGAAACGTGTCGAAGCGTTCCCCTTGCTTTCCGCGCATGCCCGTGCGTGGATGACGCTCCGCCTGTGGAAAAGTCCCACAGGATTGTTCTGGAAACAGTATAGCACATTTTTGTGCAAAATCAATAGTTTTTTGCCGAAAAAAGTTTTCTTTGTTGTGCGTTATCACCATATTTGGATAACACACTATCAGGGTACAGTGATAGAATTGGACAGAATAGATAAAAAAAGCGCCCCGCAAAAGCGGGGCGCCCTTCATTCTTTGTGGAAAGGTCACAGTTGTTCACTTCTTGTGCTTCTTGCCGGTCTTCGGTTCGGGCGCGGCATAATCCATGATGCGGATCGCCGGATTCTTCTTTTTGATGAACGCGTAGATCTCGTCGAGATCCTCACGCGGGAAGAAGAGAGCCTTTTCCGTGTTGCCGTGGCCGATGTGCAGGCGCACCATGTCGGCATGGCCGCGGTCCTCGCACACGATCGCGTTGATGTCCTCCCAGGGGTAGAACTCATAGTTGGTGGTGAACTGCATGTCGTAGTAGATCTCGAGACCGCGGTTCGTGAGAGCGGCGCTCTTTTTGGTCATCAGCGTCAGCAGATACAGCACGGAAAACGCGAGCGAGACGAAGGCGAGCAGCGGATTTCTGCTGCGGGTCGAAATGCCGAACAGCAGCAACAGAACGACCAGAATCCATCCGCCGGCCTGCACCCACTTTTTGCGTGGCTTGAGCGATGCCTGTGCGGGGTAGATCGGAGGCGGGACGGATTCCCAGGGAAGCGAATGTTTCACAGCGGTGATTCCTTTCTAAGTAAAGCGGGGGAGGGGGCTTACGCGTTGATCTTGGGGGCCTTGCCGGCGGCACGGCGAGCCTCAAGGTTCGCGATGGCCTTGGCGTGGGCTTCCTCGGGAGCACCGGCGGGCTTGCCGGCCTTGGTCTTGCCGAAGATGTTGGTGTAGGAACCGTCAGCCCAGAAGATGTTGCGGCCGAACGCAGCGGTCACATAGGCGAAGATGGGGTTGAGCAGGTTGACGAACGCATACGGGAAGAACACCAGCGGGCTCATGCCGAGAACGCCGGTCTGGTAAGCGCCGCAGCCGGTCCAGGGGAACATAACGGCCCAGAGGGTACCGGCATCTTCCAGAGAACGGGAGAGCATATTGCGGCCGAGACCGAGCTCGTCGTACTTGTCAGCATAGATGGGGGCGGGAACGCCGATGCCGAGGAACTGGTCGCACATGGTGGCGTCGCAGAAGATGGAGGTCAGCAGGGTGGCGAGGATCAGGCTGCCGACGGAGTGGATCTTGTGCTTCAGGCCGCCGAACAGACGCTCGACGCAGCCGCAGCGCTCCAGAGCACCGCCGTAGGCGAGCGCGAGGAGGATGAGGTTGATGGTCCACATGGTGCCGTTCATACCGCCGGCCTTGCCGAGGATGGAGTCAGCGACTTCGTTGCCGGTCTCAACGATGATACCGTTGTGCAGCATGTTGAAGATGTCGCCCAAGGCGCGGGAGCCGTAGATGGAGGTGGGCTGGAAGATCATCATGAAGATGGTCGCGGTGGCAACGGAGATGGCGATACCGACGAGGCCGGGCACGCGCAGGATGCACATCACGATAACCACGATGATGGGGATGAGCAGAACGGGGGAGATCACGAAGGCCTCGCGGAACGCGTCCTGAATGGACTGGGCGACGGTCGGATCGTAGGCGCTGGCGTCGATGTTCAGGCCCATGATGGTGTAGAGGATGAGGGCGATGAGCAAAGTCGGGCCGGTGGAGGAGACCATCGCGGTAACGTGGTCGAACAGACCGGTCTCGGCAACAGCCGCGGCGAGGTTGGTGGTATCGGACAGGGGGGAGAACTTATCGCCGACATACGCGCCGGAGATGATCATACCGGCGGTGAGGGCGGGATTGATGCCAAGGCCCGCGCCGATGCCGAGGAACGCAAGACCGATGGTGGCGGTGGTGGTCCAGGAGGAGCCGCACGCCATACCGACGATCGCGCAGAGGATGCAGCCGATGGGCAGGAACAGCTTCGGGGTCAGCAGATCCAGACCGTAGACGATCAGGGAGGGGATCGCACCGGAGGCCATGAAGCTCGAGACCAGGAAACCGACGGTGCAGAGGATCAGGACCGCTTCCATGGAAGCGCTCAGGCGCTCGATCATACCGGAGAGCATATCCTTGAAGTCGTGACCGCAGAAGTGACCGACGATGCACGCGACGACGATGGACATGACCAGGGGCATGTGCGCGTCATGATAACCGGATTCGGAATGACCGAGGAAGCAGTAAAGCATGAACCCGATCATTGCCACAATGGGAACTAACGCCAGCAGAAAACTGGGCTCCCGTGCGACTTTCTTTTCGTTTGCCATTGATAAAATACCTCTCTCTTCATAAAAATACTTGCCCGTCAGGAAGCGGGAAGCCGCTCCTCCCCGTGACGAACACGCTGCACACCGCACGCGGGGACGTGCGTTTTCTGTGGAGGGGTCCCACAGAAAAACAGACACAGAACTTAGGCAACAGCACCGTCGGGCAACGGTTTCTTGCACGCTGTTTCCCATGCCCTAATCTATTTGTGAACTAATTGTAACATACCTGTTCAGCAAAAGCAATAAAATTCGCGTAGATTCCAAAAAATATTTTAGTCAATTCTTCTATATCAGGATGACGTGATGTTATACTGATATGCTTCTGCGGCATTGCAATAAAGCAAAACAGGCAAAAAGGAGCAGGCGCTTAGCGCCTGCTCTGATCAAAATGACGAATGGCTTACTTTTCTTCTTTGGCCCGCTCGAGCAGCAGCTTATAGCCGTCCGCCCCGTAGCAAAGGCACTTATTCACGCGCGTGATGGTCGTGGACGAAACGCCGATCTTCTGCGAGATCTGCGTGAAGGTCTTGCCATCGGCGAGAAGCGACGCCACCTCGAAGCGCTGGGACATCGCCTCGATCTCGCTGAAGGTGCAGAGATCGTCGAAGAAGCGGTAGCATTCTTCCTCCGTTTTCAAAGATAAGATCGCCTTGAACAGGTGATCGGTCTCTTCGCTTTTCATTTTGCTCTGGTACATCCAACGTTCCTCCTCAACGATCCGATCGGATCGACTCCTGCCCGCGCGGTGTGGCCGCGGCGGACGCCGAATGACGGCTGCCCGGAAGCTGCTTGCGGGCAAACCTCGGTTTTCGGAGCTTGCCCGTTGATATTGTCTCTATGGTAACAAAAAGCGGCAGTTCCGTCAAGCGCAATTCGTGCTTTTTGGCGGATATCTTCATTTTTCGTGAACACTGTCCGCGACGGAAAGAAAAATTTTTGCACCGCAGGCGGCGAAAGCTATGGCAATTCCGCGCGGAAAATGCTATACTGTCTCGAAAGTGGAAAAAACGGCCGCGGACGCTTGACAATCCCTGCGCCGTACCGTAAAATATCTGTCAACCACTCCGATACGCTGCTGTGCCACCGCAGTACAGTACGCTGTCCATACATTCTATTAGGAAAGGACACACACTATCATGGCAACGATCAAAGCTCACACCTTATCCGGCTTTATGGAGCTGCTTCCCGCGCCGCAGACCCAGATGGAGCGCCTTATGGAGGTGCTGCGCTCGTCCTACGGCGTCTATGGCTTTACCCCGCTCGACACGCCCATCATCGAAGCGAGCGATGTGCTGCTCGCCAAGGGCGGCGGCGAGACCGAAAAGCAGATCTACCGTTTCTCCAAGGGCGACAGCGACCTGTCCCTTCGCTTCGACCTGACGGTGCCTCTGGCGAAATACGTTGCCCTGCATTATGCCGACCTCGCTTTCCCGTTCCGCCGTTTCCAGATCGGAAAGGTCTATCGCGGCGAGCGCGCGCAGCGCGGCCGCTTCCGCGAGTTCTATCAGGCAGATATCGACGTCATCGGCGACGGCGAGCTCGACATCACGAACGATGCCGAGATCCCTGCTATTATCTATACCGTCTTCTCCCGCCTCGGCCTGTCCCGTTTCCAGATCCGCATCAACAACCGCCGCATCTTAAACGGCTTCTACGCGATGCTGGGCCTTTCCGACAAGTCCGGCGATATCATGCGCACCGTCGACAAGATCGAAAAGATCGGCCCTGACCTCGTGCGCGCGATCTTGGTCGACGACTACGCCATCGAGGGCGAAAAGGCGGATGAGATCCTCGCCTTCATCGGCATCAAGGGCACGAACGAAGAGGTGCTCGCTTCTCTTGAAAAGTACCGCGGCCGCAACGAGATGTTCGACCAGGGCCTCGACGAGCTGACGACCGTCGCCAAGTACCTCGGCGCGTTCGGCGTGCCGCAGGAGAACTTCGCGGTCGACCTGACCATCGCGCGCGGCCTCGACTACTACACCGGCACGGTGTACGAGACGACGCTGCTCGACCACCCCGAGATCGGCTCGGTCTGCTCCGGCGGCCGCTACGATAACCTTGCGGAGTACTATACTGACCGCAAGCTCCCCGGCGTCGGCATTTCGATCGGCGTGACGCGCCTGTTCTATGTCCTCGGTGAGCAGGGCCTTCTGAATAGCGACATCTGCACCGCGCCGGCGGACGTGCTTATCCTGCCGATGACCGAGGACCTGAGCGAGGCCATCTCGCTCGCGACCGACCTTCGTGCCGCGGGCGTCAGCACGCAGATCTACACGGAAAAGAAGAAATTCAAGGCCAAGATGAACTACGCCGACAAGCTCAAGGTGCCCTACGTCTACTTCCTCGGCGAAGACGAGATCAACGCGGGCGTCGTGTCCTGCAAGGACATGCGCACCGGCGAGCAGGTGAAGCTCCCCCGCGCGGAAGCGGTGGAAAAGGCCAAGGCCTTTGTGGAGTCTGACCGCCAAAAGCCGGTCATTTGTGAAAAGTAAAAAAGTGGCAGCCCGAAAGGGCTGCTTCTTTTTTGCGCTCCCTCGGGGGAGCGGTTGCTTTCCGCGCAGAGCGCGGAGGGAAAATGCGGCGTGCGCGCCGCAGCACCAAAGGGGGTATTCTCTTTCCGAAGAGAATACCCCCTTTGAATCCCCCAGAGAAAGGCGAGGGGAGGGCCCCTCGACCCCCGACATTGCGGGTTTGCAGCTTGAAGAGCTGCACGCGCTGCGCAATGTAAGTGCGGTGTACATGGCTTCGCCATGAATCCCTGCGATTCGGCACCGATTGCAACCGCGCCTTACTCCGTGAGGCGCGAGTGACGGTAGCACGGCGGCAGACTGCTTGCGAAATAGCGGCATTGCTGCGCTCGCCGCATTGTGGAGTGCTTCGGTAGACGGAAATTAGGCTGTACTTCTACAAGATGGGCAGAGCGGCACCCGCAAGGGGTGTGCCGCATCCGTAAGGCGTCAGAGCCGCCAACGGCTGCGCAACAGCGGATAATAGGAGCAGAGGCAAATCGTCTAGCAACACCCAACGCGGCAACGCCGCGCGCAGGAAGTCGCATTCCGGAGGCACAAAGGTCATTCAAGCTCTGGACTGCCAATCTAAGCCTTTCTCTTGGGGTTCCAAAGGGGCCATTCTCTTTTGCGAAAGAGAATGGCCCCTTTGACTCGCTCCCACACGGTGTGGGGAACAACGATGCAGCGCTGCCGCGCTGCGCTAAGGTCCCCGCTGCGCAGGAGGGCGCAAAAAAAGGCAGCCTTTCGGCTGCCGATTTTTTCAGTCCACCGTGCGCATGAAGGACGTCGATCCCTTCTGAAATCTCACGTCCAGCTTCACGCGGTCCGCGCGCATATAGCTCGTGGTGTATTCATAGGTATGCCCATTCTCGGTCGTGGTGCGGCGCTGATGGAAAAACGCCGCCGAGCCGGGCGCGCAGTGCAGAAGCTGCGCCTCGTGCGGCGCGAGCACAACGGCCTCATACGTGTCCGACGCGGAAAACGGGATGACGCCGACGTGGTAGAGGAGACTGTAGAAGCTGTGCGTCTCCAAAAGCTCGCGCGTCAGGTTCGGATAGATGTACTCTGGGTAGTACGACGTCTCTAAAATGAGCGGCTCACCGTCGACGTTTCGCACGCGCGTGAAGCGATAGACCTTCACGCCCGGCTCAAGGCCCATGAGCGTCACGATCTTGGGAGAAGGCGTGATGACCGCGAAGTCGACCAGCGTGGACGACGGCGTTTTGCCCAGCTGGGAAATTTCCGTCGTGAACGAATACTGCACGCCCTTGCGGCGCGTGTTCGGGTCAGTGACGAACGTGCCCTTGCCGCGCTTTCGCACGACGAAGCCCTCTTCTTCCAGCGCGCCGATGGCCTGACGCACGGTGTTGCGGCTGATATCATACGAGCGGCAGAGCTCGGCCTCGCTCGGCAGCAGGTCGCCGACCTTGAGCGCGCCAGAGGTGATGCTACGCTTGATGATGCCCATGAGCTGGGAGTAGAGCGGAATTTCACTGTCAAGCGACAGCGGATTTTTGAGAATCGGATTCTGTTCCATGACGGGAGCCTCCCGAGAAATACGTTTTGGAATATTCCCATCATACCACATATCTTTGAGATGTTCCAGTACCTTTTTGCAATTTCTCCCTCATTTTGCGCGAAAAGACAGGGAAAAAGGCGGCCTTCGGGCCGCCTTTTTGAAATTTGACCGCTTCAGTCCAGAATTTCCTGCGCGCCGGTCTTCAGATTCACGCGCACAGAGTGCGTCACGAGCGGGTCGCTCGTCTTTTGATGGTCGATATCGTAGACGGCGGTGGTGTAGACATAGCCGTCGCGGATCGTAAGGTCGGCGAGGGCGTAGCTGGTGCTGCCGCTGCTGTCCTCCGTGACGCTGCCGTAAAACCAGTCCGCATCGCCGATGGCCGACCAGGTCTTGCCGCCGTCGGTCGAAAGGAGCAGATTGCCCGTCGTGGGTGGGAACGAGAGCAATTTGACAACGGTATTGCCGCTGATGGCAAAGGGCGCGGAGCCGTCCAGCTCCATGGTTCGCTTGCCGTCGGCGCCGTAAAGCTCCAGCATCGTCGTTCCCGTCGTTGCCCCGCCGATATGCCAACGGAGCGCGACCTGATCATACTCGACCGCCAAGGTCGCAATGGCGGGCTGGTCGGTCACATCGTTGTACGGCAGCTCACGAAGGGTTTCCACGCTGCCGCCCTCGTGCCAGCGGCAGAGCTTGCCGCCGGAAATGTACCAGAGATAGTCATCATTGTCGACATAGCTGTCGGCAGCCTTGATGAGCGAGTCGCGGCTGACGGCGTTCGTCGTGGTGGTCGAAGATGCGTCGGATGTTTCGGTGCCAGACTGGGCGCTGTTGAACCATGCGAGCATCGCGTCGTAAAGTGTCGCATAGTCGCCAAAATTGCTGACCTTGTAGTAACGCGCGTCGTCACGCTGATAGAGCATGACATTCGTGCCCTCGTAGAAGGCTAAATGCGAGGAATCGTTGTTGCTGAGCCAGAGCGTGAGCGTCTGTTTCCCGTCGTCCGGGGTAAATTCCTCGTTCAGCAGCGCGTAGCTACACTCGTCGAGCTTGACGGTGGGTGTGACGTTCCGCATATTGCAGTCGCTGACCGCAGCGCTGTTCTTACTGAGGTACATCCATGCCGCGCCGCCGTTCGACGCGAGCTGAAGATCGGCCTGAAAATCGGAATCGTCCAGCGCGGGATCAGCCGCCGCGTCGGCGTCCCAGTTCACCGTGAAGCTTCTGACCATCGCCCGGAGTACCTCGGCCTCGCTCTCAACGGCGCGGTCGCGGTTCCAGCCCCACTGATTCTCTTCCGTGCTGCCGTCGAACGTCCAGTGCGTTGTGACCTCGTAGCAGGTGCCGTCCGGCGCATCAAAGAGCGTGACAATTGTGTTGCTCATGCCCTCGTGCGTCACAAAGCGCCAGCCCGCGTCGGTCTTCTCGGCCTTTGCGCCGGTGCTTTCCCATTCCGCCTTCGCTTCGTCAAGGCTCTGCTCGAGCTTCTTTGCGTTGAAGTAGGAGCCGGTGTCGTAGCGGGAGTACCAGAACTCCGTCCCCGGATTGCACGCCCAGGCGGTGATCGGCGCATAGAAGTAGTAGCTGCCGTCGCCCGAAATGAGCCGCGCCTCGCACTGGTTGGCGCGGCCGTAGCCGTCCGCCGCCGTGTCGTTCAGCAGGTCGGGAATGAACATCTTCGGCAGATCAAGCCCCGCGTAGTCGACATAGAAGTCGTGCAGGTAATACTTTTCCTCTCCGCTGTAGCTGCATCCGTTGTACCACAGCCCGTCGTTGCCGGTATAGGTGCCGATGACCTGATAGCCGGTCTTCTCGCCGCTGGTGTAGTGCAGGACGGTGAGATAGTGCGTCCAGTTCTCGTTGAGATATCCGTCATCCGTCAGCTCCTGCCCGCCGACAATGTTGATCTGCGCGCCCGCCTCGTTCGTGGGCTTCATCTCATACTGGAAGTACCACAGCTCCAGCACCGTGCCGTCGGGGGAAAGGTTGCCGAGCGAATCTGCCTGCTCCAGCTGCGTCACGCGCACGTCGGCGACCGTGTCTTCGATCGAGCGGGACGCATATTCATTATTTTCCGACACGGAATAGGTCATCGTGCCTTTTTTGAGCTCCGCCACGCGCTCGGCGGCATAGTCGTCCATCGAGGCGTAGATCGTGTCGTCCTCCTTTTCCAGCCGGTAGACCATGCAGAAGCATTCACTGCCGTCTTCCGCATAGTCGGCGGAAAGGCCGAGATAGATTGTGCCGTCTTCCTGCTCAAGAAGATAGGCCTGATACGGCTGAGAGTCCTTTGCCTCTTCGCAGTAGCCGGTCCATGCGGATTTGTTGTGCTGCATAAGGTCGTCGACCGGAGAAGCGTCTCTGGTGCTGCCGAAGAGTGCGTAGAAGGACTGCTTTTCCAGCTTGTATTCCTCCATCGGGCCGTAGATAAGGGCATAGCCCAGATCGTTGAACATCGTGACGTATTTCTCCCCTGCGGGATTCGTCGCGGTGCGGAAGGTGGGGTATGCGCCATCCGTAAAGCCATCCGTAAAGCCGGGCGCTTCATATAAGAGCGTGTCGACCGTATAGCTCTTGTCGGCAAACGGGTCGTCATTTTTCTGCGCGCGCTCGCCCCAGCTGACGGCGCAGCCCGCTGTGAGTGTCAGCGCCAGCACGAGGGCGACAACGCCGAGGCCGCGCTTTTTCTGCGCGCCGAGGACGTTCGTGATGCGCCGCTTCAGGCGCTCGACCGTGCCGCCGAAGCACGTCGTCGCGGGCAGCGCCCGCACGCTGGACTGCACGGCGGCGAGCAGTGTCCGGCTGTAAGCCGCGCGCTCGGGGAGTTCGAGCCCGTCGGTCGCCGCGCTGTCACAGGCAAGCTCGATGTCCTCGTCCGCCTGACGCAGCATCAGATACACCACGGGGTTGAACCAGTGCATCGCATTGGCCGCGAGCAGCACGAGCTTTAAGAGCATATCGCGCCGCTTCAAATGGCACAGCTCATGGCGCAGGATGTAGCGCAGCTCCTGCACGTCGTAGCGCTCGTGGGGCAGGAGCAGCCGCGGGCGCAGCAGGCCCGTCACCGCGGGGGTGGAGATGGCCTCGCAGACGATCATCTCCGGCGCGCTCACGCCTAAGTCGCGCGCCGTGTCAGAGAGCATCGCGGCGTAGTCCGCGCGGGAGACGTCTCTCTTCCAGCGGCGCACCGTGCGGCGGAAGAGGGCGTAGGAGACACCCTGATACAGCAGGAACGCCGCCGCGCCCGCAAGATAGCCGTAGAATAAGATCGTCGTCACGGGGATGTAGCGCGTCGTCTTCTGCTCGGGATTCGTCACAGGGCGCTGGATGATCGTGTCGCGCACCTGTGCGGGGGACTGGCCGCTTTTTTCGGCCATGTCGCCAAACAGGTTGTCGGTCGATTGGATGGCTGTCTTATCCGTGCCGACAAAGAGGGTGTAGTCCTTCGGCGGCGCGGCCTGCACCGGCGCGTTTTTCACCGAAAAATCGACCGGCAGCAGCAAAAATGCCGCCAGCGCCAGCCACAGCCAGCAGCGCGTCTTCGCGCGGTAGCGCTCGCGCCAGAGGGGTTTGAGTACCAGCATCGCCAGAATGGCGAGGGAACCTAACAGGGAAGTTTTCAACAGATTCAGCAGAAATGTTTCCATGGTGCGTCCTCCTTATATTTCCGTTTAACGGCTCATATCGTCCAAAAACTGCCGCAGCTCGTCGATCTCGCTCTGTTCGAGCGGCTTTTCGGCGTTCAGCGCCGCGACGAAGCTGCCGAGCGACCCGCCGTAGAGCCGCTTCAGGACGCTGCGGCTCTCAAATTCGAGGTATCTGTCCTTTGAGACGAGCGGCGTGTACAAATTGTTCCGCCCCCCGCGGCGGCTCGAGAGGAATCCTTTTTCGCACAGGCGAGTAAGGTAGGTGTTGACGGTGTTGGCGCTCCAGCCGTGGCTCGCGAGCGCGCCGTCGAGATCGCCGCGGCTGACCTCGCCGCCGACGGCCCAGATAGCCTGCATCACGGCAAGCTCCGCGTCGGGCAGTCTCTTCTTATCGTCCATGGGTTGACCTCCTTAGATGATCTACTACATTTGCCGTTGATAACTATATACTACATATGTAGTAGTTTGTCAAGCGCCTTTTATGTCCTTTTTTGTTTTGCAGCGAAAATTGCAGAAAACAGGGGAAAGACATGACGGCAAATCGTCAAAATGAAAGATACTGTTCAATTATTTGAATAAGTTCTTGCAAATCTTTCTGAAAATCGCTTGCTTTTGTGCAAAGCGCAAGGTATAATGAAGAAACCGTATGAAATCATTTGGCAATTCAATAAATAAAAATTTGAGAGGAGATCTTTATCATGGCAAAGTTCAAAGTTTACTACACCATCGAGCTCAACGAGGTGGCCACGCACATCTTCGAGTCCAACGACTTTGAAGTGAAGCTGTGCAGCCATAACGACGAGGAGACCTACGTCAAGGAGCTCGCCGAGTTCCAGCCCGACGCCATCATGTGCCGCACCGAGCCCATCACCGCCAAGATGATGGACACCTGCAAGAACCTCAAGGTCATCGGCAAGCAGGGCGCCGGCCTCGATAACATCGACATGGACCACGCCCACGCCAAGGACATCACCGTTGTCTACGCGCCCGCCGGCAACGCCAACGCCGTCGCCGAGCACGCCGTCATGCTGATGCTCATGTGCGCCAAGCGTTTCACCTATGTCGACCGTCAGTTCCGCAGCGGCAACTTCCTCGTCCGTATGGGCATGGAGCACACCTATGAGCTCGGCGGCAAGACCCTCGGTATGATCGGCTGCGGCCGTATCTCCCAGCTCGCCATGCAGAAGTGCAAGTACGGCTTCGGCATGAACGTCATCGGCTACGATCCGTACCTCACGCAGGACAAGATCGGCGATCTGTGCGAGCTGAAGGCCACCGCCAAGGAGGTCTGGGAGCAGGCCGACTTCGTGTCCGTGCATCTGCCTGTCGTTCCCTCCACCGAGCACTCCATCGGCCGTGAGCAGTTCAGCTGGATGAAGCCCACCGCTTCCTTCATCAACTGCGCGCGCGGTGCTCTGATCAAGGAGAACGAGCTTGTTGAGTGCCTGAAGGACGGCACGCTGTTCCAGGCCGGTCTCGACGTGTTCGAGCATGAGCCCATCCAGGAGTCCAGCCGCGAGCTGTTCAACCTCGACAACGTCATCATGACCCCGCACATGGCCGCCACCACCGAGCAGAGCGTTCTGAACTGCTGCACCAGCGTTGCCAACGACATCGTCGCCGTCTGCAACGGCCAGGAGCCCAAGGTCAAGGCCCAGAAGCCCAAGTTCTAAGTTATTTCTGTTTCGTAGAAACTACTTATTAAAAGGGACGCCTCGAAAGAGGCGCCCCTTTTTTGCGCCCTTGGGCGCGGGGGGGGGACAGCCAGGCAGAGCTGCTGCTTTCCCTGCGCCTTTGGGTGCAAAACGATCCCGTGGTGCAAGATATTCTTCATTCTTGTTAAATAGTTAACGAAATGAAAGAAAAAAATCAAAATTGCCTATATTTTTCGCAACTTTGCAGTTGTTTTTTCATTTTTCTGTGTGTATAATCAAAATCGAAGAAAATCGGATCTCATTCCGGATTTACAAATTTTAAAGGAGAAGTCAAATGAAAGAATTGTACGTCGTCAACTGCTGCCGTACCGCTGTCGGTTCCTTCGGCGGTTCCCTGAAGAACACCCCCGCCGCTCAGCTCGGCTCCATCGTCGTGAAGGAAGCCCTCAAGCGCGCGAATGTCGCTCCCGAGAATGTCGATGAGCTGATGTTCGGCTGCATCCTGACCGCCGGTCTTGGTCAGAACGTCGCCCGTCAGGTCGGCGTGGGCGCCGGTCTCCCCTATTCCGTCCCCGCCTATACCGTCGGTATGGTCTGCGGCTCCGGTATGAAGTCCGTCATTGAGGCTGGCCGCGCCATCCTCGCCGGCGACGCCGATATCGTCGTCTGCGGCGGCACCGAGAACATGAGCGCCGCTCCTTATGCTGCTCCCGACGCCCGCTGGGGCGCCCGCATGGGCGACAAGAAGCTTGTCGACACCATGATCAAGGACGGCCTGTGGGATGCCTTCAACAACTACCACATGGGCACCACCGCCGAGAACATCTGCGATGTTTGGGGCATCACCCGCGAAGAGCTCGACGCCTTCGGCGCTGCCTCCCAGCAGAAGACCGAGGCTGCTCAGGCTGCCGGCCGTTTTGACGATGAGATCGTTCCCGTCCCCGTGAAGGTCAAGAAGGAGATCGTCGAGTTCAAGAAGGATGAGTTCCCCCGCGCCGGTTCCACCGTCGAGGGTCTTGCCAAGCTGCGCGGCGCGTTCCCCGTCGGCCCCGAGGGCGTTGAGGACGAGATCGTCCACACCTTCGAGCCCACCGGCATCCACGAAGCCGATACCAAGAAGCACGTCCAGCGCGTCACCGCCGGTAACGCCTCCGGCATCAACGACGGCGCTGCCGCCATCGTCCTCGCTTCCGGCGAGGCCGTGAAGAAGTACAACCTCAAGCCCATGGCCAAGCTCGTCAGCTGGGGCCAGGGCGGCGTCGACCCGAAGATCATGGGCGTCGGCCCCGTGCCCGCTTCCCGTCAGGCCATGCAGAAGGCCGGCCTGACCATCGACGATATCGACCTCGTCGAGGCCAACGAAGCCTTCGCGGCCCAGTCCATCGCTGTTGCACGCGAGCTGCACTTTGACATGAGCAAGGTCAACGTCAACGGCGGCGCGATCTCCATCGGCCACCCCGTCGGCGCTTCCGGCGCTCGTATCATCGTCACCCTGCTGCACGAAATGCTCAAGCGCGACGACGCCAAGAAGGGTCTTGCCACCCTCTGCATCGGCGGCGGCCAGGGCGTTGCCACCATCTTCGAGAAGTGCTAAAGCACCGCTAACCCCTGAAAATAAAAGGAGACCTCGAAAGAGGTCTCCTTTTTATTTTGTCCTCTGCACGGTGCAGGGGAAAAAGCAGCGCCCCTGCCGAGACGCAAAAAGGAAGCAGCCCTTTCGGGCTGCCCCTCACGCGCCCTCGCGGGCGCAAACGCCGTACAGTGCGCCGCGCTGCGATTTAACCCTCCGCCTGCGCTGCGACGATCGCCTCGTAGATCGTCTGCGGGTCGAGCTTATCATAGTCCGCGCTCGTCGCCATCGCGGCGGCGTCGACCTGCTCGGCGATGAAGTTCGTGAAGTACTCCTCGCGCACCTCGTCGGCTGCGGCGGACTTGTCGAGCGGCAGGCGGAGCAGGATGTGATAGCCGAGGCTGGATTCGACGACTTCACTCACCTCGCCCTCGGAAAGCGCGTAGGCGGCGTCTTCAAACTCCTGCACCATCGAGCCGGTCGTGAAGGTGTAGCCCGTGGGATGGCTCTCGCGGCCGGGATCCTCGCTGTACTCGTCGGCGAGCTCGGCAAAGTAGGAGGCGATGTCGTCGCCGGTGTAGGAATTGAGCTTTTCGACGAGCTCCTCAGCGAGCGCTTTCTTTTCGGCCTTCTGCTCGTCGGTGAGGGCTTCGCCGGTCGTCACGTCCTTCGTCGCAAGCAGGATGTGGTCCGCCGTGATGTAGCCCTGCTCGGCGGCGTAGACGGCGAGGTCCTCGTCGGAGGCGTAGAGCGCGCTGCCCTCGGTATTGTAGAGCTCATAGAGATCCTGATACAGGTAGTTCGAGCGCGCGACGCGGTCATAGGTCTCGCGGCGCATGCCGAGCTTGGCGATCTCGGCCTCAAAAGCTTCCTCGCTGCCGTACTGGTCAATGTAGCTCTGGTCGCTCTCGGCCATGGCGGCCTCCTGCTCGGCGGTAAGCGTCACGCCGTACTTGCTGGCGAGATTTTCAAGCACCAAGTGCTGCTTGACGGACGAGAGCACGCTTGCTTTCACATAGTCGGCGACACTCATGCCGTCGGAGAGGGTGTCGTCCCAGTTGATGGACGAGCCGGTGTAATACTGCATGTAGCTGTTGAGATACGACACGTCGTAGCCGATCCAGTATGCGACAAGGTCGGCGCTCGCGCCGTTGCCGTTCAGGCTTGCGACGATCGCGTCGGGCGCGACGCCGGTCGCTTCGTAGCAGAGACCCTCCTGCATCGTGCCGGAGGTGAAGCCGTTCGAGGGCGAGAGCGACACGACGGCAAAGGTGAGCGCCGCGGTGATGGCCGCCGCGCCAAGGAACGAAAGCAATCTCTTTTTGATCATAATGTTACCTCTTTTTCGTTTTCTTCCTTATTCACACGCAGGTCTCCGACCAGCGTCAAGGCTGTATCCAATGCGTCCTCGCCCAGCGAAAGACGCAGCAGGAGCTTCGGCTCCGTCCCCGTGGCGGAGAGCGTGAGCCGACGGCGGTTCTTCGGCAGTGAGCAGAGGGCCATCACGGCCTCCACGGGGACTGCCTCGGACGCGGCAAAGGTGAAGGTGATCTCGCTGCCGCGCTGCGAGATATCGCTCACACCGATCTGCACGGCCTCCGCGCGCAAAAGCGCGACGTCCATGAGCTTGAGGACCGGCTGGGGCGGCTCGCCGTAGCGGTCGATGAGCTCGTCGAGCAGCTCCTGCGACTGCTCGGCGGTGCGCAGCGCCGCGATGCGGCGGTAGATATCCATGCGCTGCTCGCCCGAGGGAATGTAGCTCTCCGGCAGGTTGGCCGAGACTGTGAGGTCTGCCGAGCATTCGGTGCGCTGCGGCGCCTTTTCACCGCGCTGCTCGAGTACGGCCTCTTCCAGGAGCTGCAAGTACATATCGTAGCCGACGCTCATCATGTAGCCCGACTGCTCGGGGCCGAGCAAATTGCCCGCGCCGCGAATTTCAAGGTCGCGCATCGCGATGCGGAAGCCCGAGCCGAACTCCGCGTATTCGCGGATGGCCGTCAGGCGCTTGGCCGCAACCTCGGTGAGGATCTTGCCCGCGCGGTAGGTCATATAGGCATACGCCCGGCGCGCGCTGCGGCCGATGCGGCCGCGTATCTGGTGCAGCTGAGCGAGGCCGAGGCGGTCGGCGTCCTCGATGATGAGGGTGTTGACATTCGGAATGTCGATGCCCGTCTCGATGATCGTCGTGCAGACGAGCACCTGAATTTCTCCGTCCGAGAGCTGCTGCATCACGGACGACAGGCCCTTTTCGTCCATCTTGCCGTGCGCGACGCCGATGGCGACATCGTCGCCGAGGAGCTTTTTGAGCTGGGCGGCGCAGCGGTCGATGGTCTCGACGCGGTTGTGCATGTAGTAGACCTGCCCGCCGCGCGCGAGCTCGCGCCGGATGGCGTCGGCGATGACGCTCCAGTTATGCTCGAGCACATATGTCTGCACCGGCTGGCGGTCGACGGGCGGGACCTCGATGGTCGACATGTCGCGGATGCCCGAGAGCGCCATGTTGAGCGTTCTGGGGATGGGCGTTGCCGAGAGCGTCAGCGTGTCGACCTGACGCGAGAGCTCCTTGAGCTTTTCCTTGTGCGTTACGCCGAAGCGCTGCTCCTCGTCGATGATGAGAAGGCCAAGGTCCTTGAAGTGCAAACTCTTTTGCAGCAGCGAGTGCGTGCCAATGAGTAAGTCGATCTTTCCCGCGGCGGCATCCTGCAAAATTTGCTTCTTCTGCGCCGGCGTTTTGAAGCGCGAGAGCACTTCGATGCGCACGGGGAACGAGCGGAAGCGGTTCAGCGCCGTCGCGTAGTGCTGCTGGGCGAGCACGGTGGTCGGCACTAAGATGGCCGCCTGCTTGCCGTCGAGCACGCACTTCATCACGGCGCGCAGCGCGACCTCAGTCTTGCCGTAGCCGACGTCGCCGCAGAGCAGGCGGTCCATCGGCGTCGAGCGCTCCATGTCGGCCTTGATCTCGGCGATGGCGCGGAGCTGATCGTCGGTCTCTTCGTAGTCGAAGGCCTCTTCAAATTCCTTCTGCCACGGGGAGTCGGGCGAGAAGGCAAAGCCCGGGCGGCGTTGGCGCTCGGCATAGAGCGCGATGAGACCCTTGGCGAGGTCCTTTGCCGCGGCGCGCGCCTTCGTCTTCGCGCGCGACCAGTCCGTGCCGCCGAGCTTACTGAGCTTCGTGCGTATTTGGCCGTCCTCGTCCTCGCCATGGCCGCCGATGTATTTCGACACCATGTCGAGCTGCGTCGCGGGGACGTATAAGCTGTCGTTGCCCGCATAGCAGATCTTGATATAGTCCTTGTCCACGCCGTCGACGCGCATGCGCTCGATGCCCGCAAAGCGGCCGATGCCGTGGTGGACATGCACGACGAGATCGCCGGGGGAGAGGTCTTCATAGGAGCGCAGCGCGGCGCGGGCCGACGTCTCCTTCTTCGGCCGCGCCTTTGCGCGCTTGCCGGAGAGGGGAGCGGTCAGCTGGCCCTCGGTCAGGATGACGAGCTTTAATTGTGGATATTCGCTGCCCGCGCTCAGCGCGCCGAGGCCGATGACGGTCTCGTGCGGGGCGGGGAGGCGGTCGTTTTTCAAGTTGAGCTGCGCGCGGATGTTCCGCTCTTCCAAAAGGCGCCGGAAGTTTTTCGCGCGCGTTTCGTTGCCGCAGAGAACGAGCACGCCGCAGCCTGCGCCAAGATACCGCTCCATGTCGCCCGCGGCGGTCTCCAGGCTGCCGCCATACGACGGCAGCGATCGCGCGTTCATGCTGAGGATGGCCCTCGGCGGCAGCAGATTGCGCGACGTGGGGAGAGAATCGAGCAGCAGCACGGGGAACGCGCCCATGCGATGGCTCAATGCCTCCTGACTCAGCGCGAGCGCGGCAAATTCGCCGCACAAAACGCCCTCTTCGATGAGGGGCTTCACGTCCTCGGAGAGCTCCCAGTGGTAGTTCTTGCTGCGTTCCAAAACGCGCATGCCGTCGCTGACGGCAATCAGCGTGTCGGGTGAAAGATAGTCGAGCGCGCAGACTTCGTCGGGGTAGCACGCGGCGAGATACCGGTCCATGCCGCCGAGCGGCAGGTCGTTACGAAGGCGCTCGATGTCGCTGCGCAGCGTTTGGACGATGGGGCTGTCTTCGGCCTTTTTCGCAATTTTCTGCGCGGCGCGCCCAAGGCGCTCGAGCATTTTTTCGCGTCCGCCGTCCGAGAGGGCGGGCAGCACCTCCGCCGCGGGCAGGACGGTCAGGGATTTGACGTTCTGCGTGCGGCGCTGGGTCGTCACGTCGAATTCGCCCATCGCGTCGACCTCGTCGTCGAAGAATTCGACGCGCACGGGCGCGCTCAGCGGCGACCAGACGTCGAGAATGCCGCCGCGCAGCGCGAACTGGCCGACGCCCTCGACCGTTTCCGCGCGCGTGTAGCCGCTTTCGACAAGCTTTTTCGAGAGCGCGTTCAGGTCAAAGCGGTCGCCGAGCGAAATGTCCGTCACCGCGCCGCGCAGCGCGTCGGGCGGGAGCGTTCGCTGCATCAGGCCGTCGACCGTCGCGACCAGGATTGGCGCTTTTCCGGCGGCAAGACTGCACAGCGAGCCGATGCGCTGCTGCTCCCAGCCGTGGGAGGCGAACACGCGGTCGCGCAGCTGCCATTCGCGCGCGAACAGCAGGCTCACGTCCTCGCCGAGCAGCTCGTGCAGGTCGCCCGCCATGCGGTTTGCCTCGTTTTCGTCCGCGCAGACGATCAAAAGCGGGCGCTGTGTCTTGTGCCGCACGGCAGCGGCAAGCTGCGCGCGGTGCACACCCGAAAGGCCCGACACGGCGATGGGCGATGTGCCCGCGTCGAGCGAGAGCAGCAACTCGCGCACCTCGGGAAGAGATGCGAGCGCTTCATTGAGTTTGTTCATCCCCTGCGCCATACCGTATCCCTCCTCCCGCAGCGCACAAAAGGGCAGATCCGCCGCAGCCGCGGCGGGTCATGCCCGTGGTCGTCAGTCATTTTATTATATAGGCTTTTGGCAAAAAGTCTATGTCGATTTTTTAAATTTTGGCGGCAAAAAACGCTCAGCCGTTGAAGCGGTTCTGCGCGGTGAGCACGCCGTCGGTGATGATGCACTCCGCCGCGCCGAGCGCGCGGTCGAGCACACCGTCGATGACCTTGCGCTCATTGGCCGTGAACGGGCCGATGACCCAGTCGACAATGTCGTGCTCCGGCGCGCCGACACCGACCTTGACGCGCGGGAAAGCGTCGGTGCCGAGGTGCGCGATGATGTTCTTGAGGCCGTTGTGTCCGCCCGCGCTGCCGCTGCCGCGCACGCGGAGCTTGCCGAGCGGGAGCGAAATATCGTCGGAGATGACGATGACGTGGTCGGCGGGAATTTTATAGAACCGCGCCGCCTCGCCCACAGCCTCGCCGGAGAGGTTCATGTAGGTCTGCGGCATCATCAAAAGCACATTCGCCCCGCCAAATTCGATGACCTCCGTCAGCGCGCGGAAGCGCAGGCGGTTACAGCGCAGATCGCGCTTGTCGATCAGGCGCTCCGCGGCCATGAAGCCGATGTTGTGGCGGGTGTTTTCATACTGCTTGCCGTAGTTGCCCAAACAGACGAGCAGCCATTCCGGCGGGCCGGATTTTTTGAAAATCATGAAAATGTTCCTCACTTTTTGCGCCCGTGAGGGCGCGGATGCTTTTTCGCACAGGTGCGAAAGGCTTTGCGGCACATGTGCCGCGTGATGCGACCCCCATTTTCTTTCCCGAGAAAGAAAACGGGCGTCGCCCGTCCAAAAGAAAGGCGTTTGCATTGGCAGTTTGAGGCTTGAAGAACTGCACGCGCTGCGCAATCGGGTGCGGTGTACATGGCTTCGCCATGAATCTTCTGCGATTCGTAACTACTCGCAACCGCGCCTTACTGCCGTGAGGCGCGAGTGACGGTAGTCGGGCGGCAGACTGCCTGCCGAATGCGGCATTGCTTCGCTCGCCGCATTGTAGGGACTGGCGGTAGACGGGAATTACTGCGCACTTCTACAAGATGGGCAGAGCGGCAGCGGACAATAGAAGCAGAGGCAAGTCGTATAGCAGAACCAATGGCGGTGAGCGTCAGCAATACCGCCACGCAGGCAGTTGCATTCCGGAGGCAAAAAGCCCCTTCGAGCCCGAGACTGCCAATCTAATCCCTTTCTCTTGGGGGTCAAAGGGGGATATTCTCTTTCCGAGGAAAGAGAATATCCCCCTTAACCGCGTCCCCACTTAAGGTGGGGGACAAAATCGTTTTAACGAATTAGTTAAAAAGCTTCGCGATAGAAATTTCCTGATATGTGCGCTCGATCGCTTCGGCGAACATCGGCGCAACGGTCAGGTACTTGATGCGGGACTTGGCGAGCTCCTCTTCGCCGGCAGGGGCGGGGATGGTGTCGAGCAGGGCCAGCTCTTCGATGCTGCTCGCGGCCAGGCGCTCGAGCGCGGGGCCGGAGAGAACGCCGTGGGACGCGCAGGCGTAGACCTTCTTCGCGCCGCCGACCTCAACGATGGCCTTGGCCGCGTTGCAGAGAGAGCCCGCGGTGTCGACCATATCGTCGAAGAGGATGCACTCCTTGCCCTCGACGTCGCCGATGACGTTCATGACCTCGCACTGGTTGGCCTTCTGGCGGCGCTTATCGACGATGGCGAGGTTCATGTGCAGCTTCTGGGCGAAGGTGCGGGCGCGGGCGACGGAGCCGACGTCGGGGGAGACGACGACCATGTCCTCGCACACGGAACCGAACTTCTTGGCGTAGTAGTCGACGAAGATGGGGTTGCCGAAGAGGTTATCCACGGGGATATCGAAGAAGCCCTGGATCTGGTTGGCGTGCAGGTCCATCGTCAGCACACGGTCGACGCCCGCGGCGACGAGCATGTTGGCCACGAGCTTGGCGGAGATGGGGTCGCGGCTCTTGGCCTTGCGGTCCTGACGGGCATAGCCGAAGTAGGGCATGACGGCGGTGATGCGGCCGGCGGAAGCGCGGCGGCAGGCGTCGACCATGATGAGAAGCTCCATCAGACTGTCGTTGACGGGCTTGCAGGTGGACTGAACGAGGAACACGTCGCTGCCGCGCACGGTCTCGTACAGGGAGACGGAGGCCTCGCCGTCTGCGAAGCTCTTGACCTCGCTCTCGCCGAGCTTGGTGCCGATGATCTTGCAGATGTCCGCTGCCAGTTTGGGGTTTGCGTTGCCGGTGAAAATCTTGATGTCCTTACCGTGAGAGATCATGTTGATGTACTCCTCTGTTTATAAAAAATTTTTCTGAAGTTACTTTTTCTCGTGCGCCGCGCGCCACTGTTCCGCCCAGCCGGGCTTGTTGACCTGACGCTCGCGCGCGATGGCGAGGGAATCGGCGGGCACCTCGTCGGTGATGGTGGAGCCGGCGGCGATGTAGCTGCCGTTTCCGACCGTGACGGGGGCGATGAGGTTTGTGTTGCAGCCGATGAAAGCGTCGTCGCCGATCGTGCAGCGGAACTTTTTAAAGCCGTCGTAGTTCGTCGTGACCGTGCCGCAGCCGAAGTTGATGCGCTCGCCGCAATCGCTGTCGCCGACGTAGGTGAGGTGCGAGATCTTCGTGCCGTTGCCGATGACGCTGTTTTTGATCTCGACAAAGTCGCCGACTTTGACATGATCGCCGATCTTCGAGTTCGGGCGGACATAGGCAAAGGGACCGACGGTCGTGTGCGCGCCGACGGTGCTCTCATTGAGCTGCGAGGCGTTCACCTCGGTCTCGTCGCCGACCGTGCAGTCGCGGATCATGGCGTTCGGGCCGATGGTGCAGTTCTTGCCGATGACGGTCCGGCCGCGCAGGATCGTTCCCGGCAGGATGACCGTGCCGCTGCCGATCTTGACGCGGGGGTCAATGTAGGTATTGTTGGGGTCCATGATGGAAACGCCCGCGGCAAAGTGCTTGCCGGCGATCTTGCGGCGGCACATGTCCTGTGCGGATCTGAGCTCCTCGTCGTCGCCGACGGGCAAAAAGCCCTTCGTGATCTCCGCCCCCTTGGGGAAGGCGGCGAAGGCGCCGTGCTCCTTGAGCACCTTGCAGCACTCCTTCGCGTCCGCGGAGTAGACCGCGCCGCCGGAGAACACGCCCACGGGCAGCACCGCGCCGTTGACGATGAGCACGCTGCCCTTTTCATCCTTGAGGAGCGTTAAAAGCTCTTCCCCGTGTCTGGCACCGTCGACGTAGACAACATCGGCGTTATCGGGGACGTAGGGGCGCATCATGTCGTGCGCCCGTTTGTCAGACACAATAAAAAACCGCTCAATGCCCCGCCCCATCAGTTCTTCGACCATCCACGTGAGAATGGGGCAGAACAAAATGGGCCTCAGCATCAGCGGTGCTTGTTCTTTTGTCAGGGTCATATCGTCCGGCATAAAGAGAACTGCCAACTTCTGATCCATCGGAGCTCATCTCCTTTCAATTCTACTCTCTATTAACGACATTATAGCAAAGATGCCCGAAAAATCCACCGTTTCTCACAAAAAAAACAAAAAATTTTTGATTTGGCGGCTTTACTTTTGTATTTTCAAAATTTCGTTTCAAAAGACTGCATTTTAGGTTGAATTCGCAATATTTTTGCGGTACAATGATAAAACTTTCGCATGGAGGAGGTGCTGTCATGCTGAATATCGTGCTCGTCGAGCCGGAGATCCCGCAAAACTGCGGCAATATCGCGCGCACCTGCGCGGCGACGGGGGCGCATCTGCATCTCATCAAGCCCCTCGGGTTCGATATTTCCGACCGCGCCGTCAAGCGCGCGGGGCTGGACTACTGGTACCTTGTGGATATCAGCGTGTACGAAAATTTAGCCGACCTTTTTGCAAAGCATCCCGAGGCGGAACGCGACTGCTGGCTCGCCACGACCAAGGCTCCGCAGGACTACTGCCAGGCGGAATTCAAGGACGGCTGCTGGCTCTTTTTCGGAAAGGAGACCGCGGGCCTGCCGGAGCCTTTCCGCGTGGCGCACTATGAGCGCTGCATCCGCCTTCCGATGCGGAAGGAGGCGCGCAGCCTGAATCTATCGAACTCCGTGGCGATCCTGACGTATGAAGCGCTGCGGCAGACGGGCTTTCCCGGTCTCAAGCACGAGGGGGAAATGCTCGAAAAAACGTAAGATCCCAAATTCGTTTTAACTGCGTAACCAAATCGTATGTGTATATTATGAGGAGGAAACAACATGAATTATAACAAGAAGACTGTTCTCGATGTGGACGTGAGCGGCAAGAAGGTGCTGCTGCGCTGCGATTTCAACGTGCCCCAGGACAAGGAGACCGGCGAGATCACCTCGGATAAGCGCATCGTGGCCGCGCTGCCGACCATCCGGTATCTGCTCGACCACGGCGCGGCGGTCATCGCCTGCTCCCACCTCGGCAAGCCCGAGGCGAAGTTTGACAAGTGGGTGAAAAAGCAGACCGAAAAGGGCAAGGACCCCGCGACGCTGACCGAGGAGAAGTGGAAAAAGTCCCTCGACAAGCTGACGCTTGCGCCCGTCGCCAAGCGCCTGTCCGAGCTTTTGGGCAAGGATGTCATCTTCGCGCACGACGTCGTCGGTGAGGACGCCAAGGCCAAGGCCGCGGCGCTCAAGGGCGGCGAGATCATGCTGCTTGAAAACACCCGTTTTGAAGCGGGTGAGACCAAGAACGACCCCGAGCTTGCCAAGGCCCTTGCCTCGATGGCGGAGCTGTACGTCTCCGACGCGTTCGGCACGGTGCACCGCGCGCACGCGTCCACCGCGGGCGTGGCCGCCTATCTTCCCGCCGTGTCGGGCCTGCTCGTTGCCAAGGAGCTTGAGGTCATGGGCAAGGCGCTCGACGATCCCAAGCGCCCGTTCGTTGCCGTGCTCGGCGGCGCAAAGGTCAGCGACAAGATCGCCGTCATCAACAACCTTTTAGACAAGGCCGACACCGTCATCATCGGCGGCGGCATGGCCTACACGTTCGCCAAGGCGCAGGGCGGCGAGATCGGCAAGTCCCTGCTCGAGGAAGACAAGTGCGCCTACGCGCTCGAGATGATCGAAAAGGCCAAGCAGAAGGGCGTCAAGCTCCTGCTGCCGGTCGATACCGTCGCGGCGACGGAGTTTGCCGCCGACGCAGAGCCCCACGTCGTCGACGCGATGCACATCCCCGCGGATATGATGGGCATGGACATCGGCCCCAAGACCGTCGAGCTCTTCTGCGCGGCGACCAAGGGCGCGGGCACGATCGTGTGGAACGGCCCCATGGGCGTTTTTGAGTTCCCAACCTTTGCGACCGGCACGAAGGCCATGGCCAAGGCGCTCGCCGAGAGCGGCGCGGTCACGATCATCGGCGGCGGCGACAGCGCGGCGGCAGCCGAGCAGCTCGGCTTTGCCGACAAGATCACGCACATCTCCACCGGCGGCGGCGCGTCGCTCGAGTTCCTGGAAGGCAAGGAATTACCGGGCGTTGCGTGCCTTTTAGACAAGTGAGAAAAATCTCTATTGATTTTCATATATTCGCATAGATCTTAGATTTAGACAGTAACAGGAGAAAAGACCCAATATGAATCGCAGATACCGTAAAACCATCATCGCAGGCAACTGGAAAATGAACAAGACCCCCAGCGAGACCAAGGCCTTTGCCGAACAGTTCAAGGCCATCCTTCCCAAAACCAAATGGTGCGACATCGTCGTGTGCGCGCCCACGGTCGACCTTTCTGCCGCCGTGCGCGCGTTCAAGGACAGCCGCATCGCCGTCGGCGCGGAGAACGTCTACTTTGAAAAGAGCGGCGCCTACACCGGCGAGATTTCCGCCGACATGCTCGCCGACCTCGGCGTGCGCTATGTCATCGTCGGCCACAGCGAGCGCCGCGCGCTCTTCGGCGAGACGGACGAGATCGTCAACAAAAAGGTCCTCGCCGCGCTCGAGGCGGGGCTGAACCCCATCATCTGCGTGGGCGAGAGCCTTGCCCAGCGCGAGATGGGCGTGACGATGGAGCTCATCGCGCTGCAGGTCAAGTCCGCCCTCGCGGGCGTGAGCGCCGAGCAGATGCGTCGCTGCGTCATCGCCTATGAGCCCATCTGGGCCATCGGCACCGGCAAGACCGCCACGGGCGAGCAGGCGGCCGAGGTCTGCACCTATATCCGCTCGCTCATCCGCGCGCAGTATGGCGCGCGCATCGCCCGCAGCGTGACTATTCAGTACGGCGGCTCGATGAAGGGCTCGAACGCCCACGAGCTGCTCTCGCACGAGGACATCGACGGCGGCCTGATCGGCGGCGCTTCGCTCGACCCCAAGGCGCTGATGGAGATCGTCCACGCTGCCAACCAGGAGTAAGGAGGAAAATCGATGAATAAGACTCCCACCACGCTGATCATCATGGACGGCTTCGGCCTGTCCAACGATACCGTCGGCAACGCGGTGCGCGCGGCCAACACCCCCGTGCTCGACGGCCTTTTTGCCGAGTATGCCCACACGACGCTCCAGGCCTCCGGTCTTGACGTGGGCCTGCCCGCGGGCCAGATGGGCAACAGCGAGGTCGGCCATACCAACATCGGCGGCGGCCGCGTCGTGTTCCAGGACCTGCCGCGCATCACCCGCTCGATCGAGGACGGTACGTTCTTTGAAAATCCCGCCTACAACAAGGCGATGGACGACTGCATTGAAAAGGGCTCTGCGCTGCACCTTTACGGTCTGCACTCCACCGGCGGCGTGCACTCCACGCTCGACCACCTCTACGCGCTTTTAAAGATGGCGCACATCAAGGGCTTAAAGCGCGTGTATATCCACGCCTTCCTCGACGGGCGCGACACGCCCCCGACCTCTGGCCGCGACTTTGTCGCAAAGACCATGGAAAAGTGCCGTGAGCTCGGCGTCGGCAAGATCGCGACCGTCATGGGCCGCTATTACGCGATGGACCGCGACAAGCGCTGGGACCGCCTCGAGAACGCCTATGATGCGCTCGTCTACGGCGAGGGCGTGCAGGATCCCGACCCCATTCACGCCATCGAGGAGAGCTATAAAAACGGCGTGACGGACGAATTCGTCGAGCCCATCGTCTGCGACAAGGACGGCATGATCTCCGACAACGACTCGGTCATCTTCTTCAACTACCGCCCCGACCGCGCCCGCGAGATCACGCGCGCGTTCGTCGACCCCGCGTTCGACGGCTTCAAGCGCGAGTTCTTCCCGCTCACCTACGTCTGCAACACCGAATATGACGCGACCATGCCGAACGTGCTCGTCGCCTTCCCGCGCATCAGCGTGAAAAACGGCCTAGGCGAGTATCTGAGCAAGATGGGCATGACCCAGCTGCGCATCGCCGAGACTGAGAAGTACGCACATGTCACGTTCTTCTTCAACGGCGGCGTCGAGGACCCGTATCCCGGCGAGGACCGCGTGCTCGTCGCGTCCCCGAAGGTCGCGACCTACGACCTCCAGCCCGAGATGAGCGCCTACGAGGTCGCGAGCAAGTGCGTCGAGCGCATCGAGTCCGGCAAGTACGACGTCATCATTCTGAACTTTGCCAACTGCGACATGGTCGGCCACACGGGCGTGTTCGACGCGGCTGTCAAGGCCGTCGAGACCGTTGACGAGTGCGTCGGTCAGGTCGTGGAGGCGACGCTCAAGATGGGCGGCATTGCGATGATCACCGCCGACCACGGCAACGCCGAGCAGATGCTCCAAGCCGACGGCAAGAGCCCGATGACCGCGCACACGACGAATGTGGTGCCCTTCATCCTCTGCGGCGCAGGTACCGAGCTGCGCCCCGGCCGCCTCGCCGACATCGCGCCGACGATCCTCGACGTGATGGGCCTTGAGCAGCCCGCGGAAATGGACGGCAAGACGCTGATCGTCCGCTAAAAAATCGAATCTGCCATGTTTAGAAAAAGCTCTGACGGTACACACTACCGTCAGAGCTTTTTTGCTCGCAATTTTCGCACGAGCCGCAAAGCGGCGGAAAGGATGAAACATGGCAGGATCGAACGGCCGCGCAAAGCGGCACTTCTTCGGCGGGACGGGCTTATACATAGCCCTGTTCCTCGGTGTGACGGCGCTGGCCGTCGCGGGCTATTGGACGCTGCTGCCGAAAAATACGACGGACAAGGACGCGGAGAATGTCTCCTCACAGGTAGAGCTTCCCGTGCAGGACGAAACGCCGCAGATGCCGGAAGCGGAGCTGCCGCAGGAGGCGGCAAAGCCGGCAGAGCCGGTGGAGGAGCCGCCCGAGGACCTCACCGTGATGGATGAGGCCACGGGCGTGGAGGACACCGTCCCCGCGATGGAGAGCGAGACGGACGCGCAGCCCGTCGCCCCGCGGCTCGTGGTCGCGCCGCTCGTGGGGGAGGAGGTCGCGGCGTTTTCGGTCGACGAGCTCACGTATAACGAGACGCTTGGCGACTGGCGCACGCACGACGGCATCGACATCGCCGCCGAGGTCGGCACGCAGGTGATCGCCGCGTGCAGCGGCGTTGTGACGGCGGTGCGCGACGACGACATGATGGGTACGCTTGTGACCATCGCGCACGACGACGGGTACGAGACGACGTACGCGAACCTCCGCAGCTCGCCGGGCGTCGGCGAGGGGCAGTATGTCTCCGCGGGCGAGGTCATCGGCGCGGTGGGCAGCAGCTCGATCGCCGAGTTCTCGATGCCGGCGCATCTGCACTTTTCGGTCAGCAAAGATGGGGTACCCTGCGACCCGAAGGAATTTCTAAATTAAAAATAGAGGCCGCTCAGTTATGGCTGAGCGGCCTCTATTTTTAGGGAGATCACAGCCCGCTGTGCGCATAAATCGCCCGCCAACGGCGGGCAATTTCCACACTTGCGGGCTGAGAGGTGTTTTTTGTCACGCACATGTCGCGACAAAAAACGATTTCAATTTATTTCGCGCCGTGCGCGGCGCGAAAATCTGCGATGCGTTTGGCGTGATTTGCGGGAGTTACTTCTTTTTTGCTTTGGGGGTGGGAGAGAGTTCGTTGAGCAGGGTGAAGCCTAAGATCAGGGCGCCGCCGATGACTTGCATTGCGGTCATGCTCTCGCCCAGCAGGGTGACGGAGACGAGGACGGCGACGAGGGGGTCGATGTAGCTTAAAATCGCGGCCTCCTGTCCGGGCAGCTCCTTGAGCGACGAGAAGTACAGGCAATACGTGATGCCCGTGTGGACAAGGCCGACGATGAGAAGGTTCCCCCAGCCAACGGCGTTCAGCGAGCTGAGTGTGATGCCATTTGTCGAGAGCACATAGGGGATGAGCACGACGATGGCGGACAAAAACTGCAAAAACGTGCGGTGGATGCCCTCGACCTGATGGATGGACTTGTTGAGCAGGATGACGGTCGCGTAAAACACCGCCGCGCCGAGGCCAAAGAGAATGCCCTTGAGGTCATCCGACCCGCGCGTGTCGCCAATGCCGGTGATGAGCACAAGGCCGAGCGTGGACATGACAAAGCAGAGAAATTTCTTCCCTGTCAGCTTTTCATGGAAGAGGATGGGGCAGACGAGCGTGACGATGACGGGCGCGAAGTAATAGCTCAGTGTGGCGACGGAAACGCTCGTATAGCGGTAGGCCTCAAATAAAAGGATCCAGTTGACGCCCATCGCCGCACCGGAGAGAAGCAGCAGCGGCACCTCCTTTTTGATGCGCGCGAAGGGGATCTTCTGCCTGCTGACAAGTAAGTATACGCCGATCAGCAGCGCGGCCAGCACGGCGCGGTACAGCGCCAGCTCGCCGGACGAGACGGGAATATTGCGCACAAAAGGCCCCAGCGTGCCGAAGACGGTCATCGACATAATGAGCATGAGACGGGGGTCGGCCTTTTTCATAAAAATTCCTCGCGATCTGACAGAACATGCAAACGGTAGTTGCCGACTATCATAGCACGCGGACTTCCCGCCGTCAATCGGGAAAGTAAAAAGAGAGGGGCCGCCCAAAAGAAAACCTTTCGGACGGCCCGGAGGAGAGAGATGGGAGTGCTAACGCGTCAATACGCGGAGCAAAACAGCAAATTCGCCAAGCCCGAATATGGACAAAAGCGCCACGCCGCGAAGCTGCGGCTTTTTGACGCGAATCGGTGTGATGTACAGCACACCGAGCAGAAACAGCCCCAGCGCGTAGACGACCGCGCAGTTCAGGGAAAAGTGCAGCGAGAGCAGATAGAAGAGCGGCGCGAGCACGGCACTCGCCGTGACCGGCACGCCGAGGTAGTAGGCGCGGTGCTCGCTCATCTGGTCCTGCCGCTCCTCTTCCGTCACGTTGAAATAGGCGAGGCGGATGAGCGCGCAGAGCGCGAAAAACGACATCGTCGCAAGGAACCAGAGTCTATCGCAGTCCATGCTCCAGCCGATGGCGGCGGGCAGCACGCCGAAGCACACGAGGTCGTTGAGCGAGTCGATCTGGATACCGAAGCGCTTTTCCTGTTCGGTGCGGTCCTTTTTCGTGCGGGCGATGCGCCCGTCGAAGGCATCGAGCAGCCCCGCGAGCATCAGGCACAGCATGGCGTCGAGAGGCTCGTTTTGCGCGGCGGAATAGAGGCCGCCAAGCCCCAGCAGCAGCGAGAGATAGGTTGCGATCACGGTGTAGTCGTAAACTCCGATCATAAAAAACCGTCCGATCCTTTTGGATTGCAGCACCATTATACCAGACGGCGGCGGGGAAGTATCGCTAAAATGCTGACAAGGTTATTGGCTGTGGTGTGAACGCTCAATGACGCGCGCAAAGCGCGCTTCGTCGTAGATGACCGGCACGGGGTAGACGGGGTTTGCCTCCTGCGCGGCCCAGGTGGCCATGAGGGGGATGTCCTCTTTGCGGATACAGTCGAAGCGGTCGGGAATGCCCATGCGGGTATTCATCGCGCGGATTTCGGCAATAAACGCCTTGGCGAGAGATTCTTCGCTCTCGCCCTTGAGGCCGACAAGTGCGGCAAGACGGGCAAGGCGCGGATAGGCCGCTTTGCCGTAATCTTCGAGCACGAGGGGAAGCAGCACGGCGTTTGCAAGGCCGTGGGGTACACCGTAAAGCCCGCCGAGCGTGTGCGCGATGGCGTGCACATTGCCGACGCTTGCGCGCGTGAACGCCGCGCCTGCGTCGAACGAGGCCTGAAGCATCGCCGCGCGGTCGGGGAGCGACGTGCCGTCGCGGTACGCGCGCTCCAAATGCGTGAAGATGGTCACGACGGCGTTTTCCGCGAGCAGGCGCGTTTGCTTCGTGTTGTAAAAGCGGCTCAGGTACGCCTCGACCGCGTGCGTCAGCGCGTCCATACCGGTCTCCGCCGTGATGTGTGGAGGCAGGCCGACGGTCAGCGCGGGGTCTAAGATCGCGTAGCGTGGAATGAGGCAGAGGTCGGAGATCGCATACTTGTGGTGGTCACTGCCGGTGACAACGGCGGCGATGGTCGTCTCCGACCCCGTGCCCGCCGTCGTGGGCACGGCGATGAGCGGCGGAATGCGGCGGCGGACCTTTAAGAGTCCCACAAGATGCGAAAGCGGCTTGTCCGGCCGCGCGAGGCACGCCGCGGCGGCCTTGGCTGCGTCCATCGGCGAGCCGCCGCCGATGACGAGAAAGCAGTCGCAGCTATCAATCTTGTACTGCGCGGCGATCTTTTCGACCGTCTTGACCGACGGATTCGGCTCGACCGAGGAGAAGATGGAGAGCAGGATGTCCTGCTCGTCAAGTTTTTCCTGCAAGGCGCGGAAGTGCTCGTCCGCGCACTGGCGGCGGCTCGCGATGACGAACGGGCGGTGCAGGCCGTTTTCGCGCAGAATGTCTGCGGCACGCAGTAAACTCCCCTCGCCTGAAAAGACCTCCGGCGTGCGCCAGGGGAGAAAGCGCGCGCCGACGGCAAAGCAGCACTGGAACGCGCGGCAGAAAAACGTGCTTAGCATGTGTCCGTCCTCATTTCTTTCAGGAATGCACTCAGTATACCACGGAAAAACGCGCAAAAAAAGGGCCGCGCATTGGCCGACTCCGCATAAGAAAACATGCGCCGTAAAAGGCAAATTTTGCACGGACTCCTTCGTTGCGCCGTCTTGCCATGCGTCAGCATGCCCGCACCGTCGCGCCTCAGCTCCGCACAAAATTTGCTCTTTTTCGGTGCAAAGCAGTTTTGCCAATGAATCTTTGAGATGAAATCAGCTGAAAAAATCTCCCCATACTGGCGTATGGGGAGATTTTTTCGGTTGTATTTCAGCCAAAAAGGCGCAGGCAAAACCGCATGTTTTCTTATGCGGAGTCGGCCTTCGCGCAGCCCTTCTATATGCTTTCTGAACGGCTTACTCCTCGTCGTCCTCGGTCTCGATGATGCCGTAGCCGCCGTTGTTGCGGCGGTAAACGACGCAGATCGCATCGCCGAAATCGGTGTTGCGGAAGACGAAGAAGCTGTGGCCCAGCAGGTTCATCTGCAAAATGGCCTCCTCCACGCTCATGGGCTTGACGGTGAAGCGCTTGGTGCGCACGATGTCGAACGTGCCCTCCTCGTGGGCCTCGAACTCCTCGGGCAGCTCCGGCATCACGGCCTCGGCGCGCAGGTTCTTGGCAAGGCGGGTCTTGTTCTTGCGGATCTTGCGCTCGATCTGGGCCGTGGCCTCGTCGATCGCGCCGCGCATGTCGCCGTCCGGGTCCTCACATACCGCGCGGAACAGCGTGCCGTTGGCGCCGCGGAGCATGATCTCGGCGACACAGCGGTTCTTCTTCTCGACGGAGAAGGTGACAGAAGCCTCGGGCTCCTCCTTGAAAAACTTCTCGAGCTTGCCGACCTTTTTCTCGGCATAGGCCTTGACGGAATCGTTCAGGGAGACTTTTTTGCAGGTGTAGGTGAATTTCATAGTGTTGGCTCCTTTCGTTGGTGAGGAAGGAAAGAGAGGGCGAAGGGCTCTTCTGTTTCCTTTTCTATATCATAGCACAAATGAACGAAAATTTCAAATGAACGATATATGAATTGAGCATTCTTGTGCATATTGACAAAATGTAGGGCGCACGACGCGAATTGACAAAAGGCGGCAGAATGCGGCAAAAGCTCCCATTGACGTTTTGGCGGACGGGCGGTATCATAAGCCTCGGAAGCTTTCCAATATCCCACCCATTTGAGCCGCGGGCCATCTTGGCCGGCGGCTCCTTTTTATTTCACGCAAGAAAAAAGCGCCCTCAACGGGCGCTTCAATAATGTTCTCTTTTTAGTTGCTGACGTCATAGAACGTCTTTTCTCCCGGCGTTACGTAGCCGAGCTGATCGCGGGCAAGCTCCTGCAAAAACTCAGGGTCGTCGGCCTTTTCGAGTGCCGAGGCGAGCGCGTCGTTCTCCTGCTTGGCAGTGTCAAGATCGCTCTGCAGCGCGGTGAGCTGGCTGCGCGCGTCGTCGATCTGGCTCCGCAGATGAATGAGCTGCACCCCTACCAGTGCGATCAGAATTGCGATGACGAGCATCGTGAGAAGGCTGGTGCGCTTTTTGCTTTTTTTGGCCTGCTCTGTCATGCCGATGAGCCTCCTTTTTCCTTGCGCGGCGCAGCGAATAACGGGCGCGGCGCTCATACGACTTTATTATAAGCCGGTTTCTGGAAAAAAGAAAGTATCTTTTGCAAAGTTTGGCAAGTTTACCATAAACTTTTTGGAGCCACCGCAGCGGCGCCGCCGCTAATCGCGCAAAGGAGAACAGCACCTCCGCCCAGAAGGCCCATAGCGGACGGAAAAGCCGTGCGCAGAGCGTGAAGTAGCTCACCGCGCCAAAAAACGCCGAGCAAAGCATATAGAGCCGCAGCTCGCCCCCGCCGATGCGCAGCGCGAAGAGAAACGTCAGCAGCGCGAACGCCGCGCAGTAGAGGAGATCGAGCGCGCTCGTAAAGCGCCGCTTCGTCGCCCGCCGCAGCCGCACGGCGCGCAGCAGGTCATAGAGGAGAGAAAGGATGAAGCCGAGCAGGAGCGAGGCGAGAAAGCACCGCGCCTGCTCGGAGAGCGACACGCCCACGGTGCCTCAACCCCCGAACAGGCGCGAGAGCAGGCCGCCGCGGCTTGACGGCGCATCCTCAAAGGCGATGGCGTCGATGCGTCCGTCGACATGCAGCTCGCCGCCGTCGAGGCTCAGCTTGCCGATGTGCAGGCTGTCGCCCGTGACAACGAGCACGCCGAGCGACGTGTTCATCACGATCTCGGTCTCATCGAAGCGGTCGACATCCTCTACGCCGGAGACCGTCAGGCTCTCGCGGCCGGATAATTCGATGCGCTGGGGAGAAGCGGGGGAAGTGTCGTAAGTCATAGTCAGAACCCGTCCTTTCGCTTTGGGCGCAAAGAAAGCGCCCTCCATACGATAACGTATGAAGGGCGCACCCCAAATAGTACGGTTTACTGTGCGTTCACTTCACGGTAGAGGAGCGAGGCCTCGCTCTTGCCGGCGGTCTCGGATACATCGAGCACCTCGACCGCGAGCACGCGCTCGCCGAAGTGCAGCGCGATCACGTCGCCGGCCTTCACGTCGTACGACGCGCGGGCGACCTTGCCGTTGACGGTCACGCGGCCGCCGTCGCAGGCTTCGTTGGCCACGGTGCGGCGCTTGATAAGGCGCGAGACCTTGAGATATTTGTCAAGACGCATGGAATTCGTCTCCTTTTCGGAAAAGTGCGGGATCAAAGGGGCTCCACCAACTCAAACGGCGGCGCATCGCGCCGCCGTTTTGATGATGAAAGAGCTTGACTGGGGAATTACTCCGCGACAGCGTCCTTGAACGCCTTACCAGCCTTGAAGGTCGGGACTTTGGAAGCGGCGATGGTGATGCTCTCCTTGGTCTTGGGGTTGCGGCCGGTGCGCTCAGCGCGGTGCTTGGTCTCGAAAGAGCCGAAGCCGACGAGCTGGACCTTCTCGTCGTTCTTCAGGGAGTCGATAATGGTGTCGAGGGCAGCGTTGATCACAACCTCGGACTCCTTCTTGGAAATGCTGGCTTTTTCCGCCACGGCAGCAATGAGTTCAGTCTTGTTCATCGTTTGATCCTCCTGAATAGTGTCCGGAGACGGGGCCTCCGGGGTGTATATGAGCAAAAAGCGTTGCCGCTTTTGGTCATCTGAGTTGTTCCTTGGCGTTGTTCCACAGCGCCATCAGCTCATCGAGCGGGAGAGCGGACATATCCTCGCCGCGCGCATTCACCGTCTCTTCCACCTTGCGGAAGCGCGCGGTGAATTTTTCGCAGGTCTTTGAAAGCGCCGCCTCGGGGTCGACGCCGCAGAAGCGGCCGACCTTGACGGCAGCAAACAGCACGTCGCCGAGCTCTTCTTCAAAGTTTGTGCCGTTTTCAATGGCGGAGCGCAGCTCCTGCGTCTCCTCGTCGAGCTTGTCGAGCGCGCCGGAGACATCGGGGAATTCAAAGCCCGCCTTCGCGGCCTTGCTCTGCAGCTTGTCCGCCCGCCAGAGGGCGGGGAGTGAACGGGCGACGGAATCCATCGCGTCGGCCGTGGTGCGCTGGCCCTTTTCCTGCCGCTTGAGCTTGTCCCAGTTGACGAGCACCTGCTCGCTGTCGTCCGCCCGCGTGTTCGAAAACACGTGCGGGTGGCGGAAGATGAGCTTTCGCACCACGTGGTCGGTCACATCGTCGGTCGTGAAGCGGCCGGCTTCCTCTTCCATGTGGATGTTGAAGAGCACCTGCATCAGCACATCGCCGAGCTCTTCTTTCATCAGCTCGGGATCATCGAGGTCAAAGGCCTCGGCGGCCTCATAGGCTTCTTCAAGGAAGTTGCGGCGGTTCGACTCGTGCGTCTGCTCGCGGTCCCACGGGCATCCGCCCGGCGCGCGCAGAATGCGCAGGATGTCAACAAGGTCGTCATATGTGTAGACAGCTTTCTCAGGATAATTTATCATATATTCCCTCTCATTGCAAGGTGTTTTGCGCAATTTCCCTGATTTTTCAGGGGTTTTCAGCGCACGTGCAGGATGCGGGCGAGCTTTTCGCCCTTGGGCAGCAGCGCGAGGTCGTCGCGCGTGACGATCCGCAGTGCGAGGACAAGCGCGACGTACACGATGACCGCCAGCACGACCGCAAGGCCGACGTTCACGATCTGCGTCGTGGTCGCGCCGCCAAGCGCGATATGGGCGGCGAAGAAGCGATAGGAGAATCTGGCGCACACGGCCATCACGAGCGATGCGATCAGCGGCTTGGCAAAGACCTTGAAGTAATTCGGCTTATCCTCCATCGTGCGGTAGACGAAAAAGAGGTTGAGCGACGATACGATCACAAAGCACACGAGCGTGCCGTAGGGCGCTGCGTGGATGTTGATGGACGGCACGGCGGTGAGGTTGTAGTTGAAGATGATCTTGACCACGCCGCCGATGAGCATCGTGAAAACGGGCACATGCACGCGGCCGTAGGACTGCAGGATGGAGTTTGAAATGAGCATCAGGCAGACGAACATGCTCGCGATGCCGAGCACGGCTAAAAGCGAGCCGCCGAGCTCGCTGTCATAGCGCGGGTAGCAGAGCTTCATAATGGGCTCGGCCAGCGCCCAGAGGCCAAGGCCCATCGGGAAGGCCATCAGACCCGTGACGCGCAGCGACGAGTTGATGACGCGGGACGTGTGCACGCGGTCGTTGCGCGCAAGGGAGGCCGACACCGTCGGGATGACGGAGATCGTCAGCGCCGTCATCATCGACGACGGCAGGTTGTAGAGGTTCATGCCCGAGGAATACGTGCCGTAGAGGTGGCGCGTCTCCTTGAGCGTGTAGCCCAGCGCGTTCTGGAGCTGGCCCTGCACGAGCGACGTGTCGATCAGCGTGATGATCGAGACCATCGAGGCCGACAGCGTGATGGGGATGGCAATCGAGAGCAGGCGCTTCAAGATCGCGCCGGAGGCATCCGGCGTGTCTGTGCCCGGGGTGCGCGGGCGGTGGCGCAAGTAGTCGATGAGCATGTAGACGAGCGCGAGCACCGAGCCGACCGTCACGCCGACGATGGCCGCGGCCGCGGCGATGTAGTCCTCGTACCCAAGGCTCACGACGTACATCGAAAGGCCAAGGCCGATGAAGAGCTTGCTGACCGCCTCGATGATCTGCGAGACGGCGGTCGGCGTCATGCGAAAGCTCCCCTGCGCAAAGCCGCGGAACGCGGCAAGGCAGCCGACGCACACAACGCCCGGGGCAAGCGCCTTGATACCGTAGGCGGCGTTCGGGTTATTGAGAAGCGCCGCGCACTTCTCGTTGCCGAACCACATGATGACAAACGAGAGGACACCGAGCGTTAAAAACGCGGCGAACGACACCTTGAGCACGCGCCGCGCCTGACGCTCGCGCCCGAGCGTCTTCGCCTCCGAGATCATCTTCGAGAGCGCCACGGGAAGACCCGCGGTCGAGATGGTCAGAAGCACGGCATAGATGTTGTAGGCGTTGTTGAAGTCGGCGTTGCCCGTTTCGCTCAGGATGTTCGCGAGCGGAATTTTGAAGAGCGCGCCGATGATCTTCACGATGACGACACCGGCGGCCAACACCGCCGCACCGCCGAAAAAGGACTGTTTCTTTTCCGTAGCCATTAAAATTTCGACCTTTTCCTTCTTAGCTGAAATAAACTGTTTTACAGCCGCTCGAGGCAGCCGAGGATGAGCGAGGAGAAATGCGGGGCCGACTGCTCGGCCATCTCGTTGACCTCCTCGCCGGAGAGCGGCTGGGGCAGCACGCCCGCGGCCATGTTGGCGCACAGCGTCACGCCGAGGATCTCATACCCGCAGTGCGCGGCGGCGATGGCCTCCGGCACGGTGGACATGCCCACGGCGTCCGCACCGAGCACGCGCGCGGCGCGCACCTCAGCGGGGGTTTCAAACTGCGGGCCGGGGAAGTACATGTAGACGCCCTCGCGCAGCGTGAGGTCCTGCTCCCTGGCGACCTCCTTCGCGAGCTCACGCAGACGGGGGGAGTAGACGTTGGACATATCGGGGAAGCGTGTGCCGAACTCGTCGATATTCGGCCCCCAGAGCGGGCCAAAGTCGAAAAGCTTGATGTGATCGGAAATGAGCATCAGATCGCCCGCGGAATACTCGGTGTTCACCGCGCCCGCGGCGTTCGTCACGATCATCGTCTTTGCGCCGAGTAAGCGGATGACGCGGCAGGCGTAGGCGGCGTCCTCCATCGTGTAGCCCTCGTAGCAGTGCATGCGGCCCTGCATGACCGCCACGCGCTTGCCGCGCAGCTCGCCGAAAACAAAGCGGCCCTCGTGTCCCGGCGCGGTGGACGCGCGGAAGTGCGGGATGTCCGCATAGCTCACGCAGGTGCGCGCCTCGACGCGGTCGCCGAGAAAGCCCAGGCCGCTGCCGAGCACCAGCAGTACCTCGGGACGGAAATCGCCGAGGTGAGACGCGATCATATCCGCGCTCTCGCAGTAATCATCATAGGTGAAGTGCGGCTTGACCGCGTCGGCGGTAAAGAAATCACTCTTATTCATCGTTATTCTCCTTGTTCGGCGTAAAAGCGGGCGAAGTCCATCAGGTTCGCGCGTCGCTTTTCGGGCCGGTCGATGTATTCGCGCGGGTATTTGGCGTTGAACGCGCGGCGGATCTGCCCGCCGCCGACCATCTTGGTCGAGCCGCCCGCGCCGAGCGAAAGGATGGAGTGCAGCTCTTCCATGATGTAGATGTTGTAGAGGCCCGTGCCGCCGGGCTTCGTCCAGCCGACATTTTCAAAGCTGCCGGACATGTACTTCTGGCGGTAGAGATAATAGGGGGCAAAACCATGTTTACGCAGCGTGGGGTCGGCATAGTCCAGCATTTGCGCGACCTCGTCCGCGCCGGGGATGCGGCTGCCTTCGAGCATGATGCGGCTGCCCTTTTTGAGCGACAGCGTGTGCACCGTGATGTTGTCCGCGCCCATCGAGATGACCTCGTCGAGACTCCTGGCAAAGCCCTCGGGCGTGTCCTCGGGCAGACCTGCGATGAGGTCCATGTTGACGTGCGGGAAGCCCGCGGCGCGCACCTGCTCCATCGCGCGGCGGATGTCGTCCGCCGTGTGGCGGCGCCCGATGGCCGCGAGGACGTTGTCCTCCATCGTCTGGGGGTTGATGGAAACGCGCGTGGTGTTGTGCGCGCGCAGCACGCGCAGCTTTTCTTCGTCGATCGTGTCAGGGCGGCCCGCCTCGATCGTGAGCTCGGCGAGACTTTCAAAATCAAAATTCTGCTCCAATTTTGAGAGCAGACGGTCCATCTGGCCGGCGGTCAGCGTGGTCGGCGTGCCGCCGCCCATGTAGAACGACTTGACGTTCAGCCCCAAATCGCGCACGAGCTGCCCCGCGGCGGTGATCTCGTCGAAAAGCGCCTCTAAATACGGCTCGACGAGCGAGAACGACTTTTCGACGCTCTGCGCCACGAAGCTGCAATACGCGCACCGCGTCGGGCAGAAGGGAATGCCGACATAAAGAGAAGTGTCGTTCGGTTCCAGCTCCGCCGCGGCGCGGATGCCGGCGTCTGCCGCCTCAATGGCGAGGCGGGCGCGCGCGGGCGTGACGCAATAGAGCTCCTGCAATTCCTTTTCCGCACGTTTTTTGCCGCCCTCGCGGATGAGCGAGAGCGCGACCTTGCTGGGCCGCACGCCGGTCAGGCTCCCCCACGCGGGGGAGATGCCGAGCAGGTCCTTCGCCGCGCCGAAAAAGCTGATGCCGACGGCGTGACGGCGCTGTCCTTCTTTTTCATACTCCGTGCCGGAGAGGGGATAGTCGTAGCTGTGGGCGGCGGACTTGCCGTCCATGCCCAGCTCCGTCGTCACCTGCACGCGCTCGTCCTCTTCGGTGAGCGTCACGCGCGCCCAGCGCGTGTCGGCGGTTTTGTCGACCGTGCCGTAAACGGGCTTTTCGCCGGGGAAGAGCGTGAGTAAGCTCTGCTCCAGCGCGTATTTTTCATCATGCCCAATGAGCTCAAGTTTCATGTGGTTTCGTGTCCTTTATCGCAGCGCATGGCGCAGATACGGGTTCATCGCCTTTTCACGCGCGAGCGTTGTGGAATTCATGTGGCCGGGGTAAACAGTGTAGTCGCCTTCGATCTGGGCGAGACGGCGCAGCGAGGCGAGCATCTGAGCGTCGTTGCCGCCGGGGAGGTCGGTGCGGCCCATCGAGCCTGCAAACAGCGTGTCGCCGGGGAACATCGCGTCGCCGGCCAGCAGCGTCACGCCGCCGAGCGTATGGCCCGGCGTGGCGAGAACTTTGATCGTGAGCGAGCCGAGCGGCAGCGTATCGCCCTCGCCATAGTATTTGAGATCGGGGACGAGGTCGGCCATCGGGTAGTGGTAGATGCCGGTGGAGTGGGCGTCCGCCTCGCCGATGTAGACGGGCACGTCCGGCAGCGCCTTTTTGAGTGCAGGCACGGCGAGCGTGTGGTCGCGGTGTCCGTGGGTCAGCAGAATATATTTGAGCGTGACGCCCTCGCTTTTGACGAGCGCGAGCAGTTTTTCCGCCTCGTCGCCCGGGTCGATGAGCGCGGCGGACTTCGTTTCCTCGTCGATGAGCAGGTAGCAATTCGTCTGCAGGGAGCCGACGACAGTGGTGATGACTTTCATGAAGAAATAACCCCTTTCTTTACTGCTTTTTCGGTGCGTCTAAGTCGGCGGAGTCCACGATCAGCGTGAACGGCCCGTCGTTGAGCGATTCGACCTCCATGTAGGCGCCGAATTCGCCGGTTTCAACATGGTAGCCCTTTTCGCGGCAGATCTCTACGAACTTTTCATACATCGGGATGGCGATCTCAGGCCGCGCGGCGCTTAAAAATTCGGGACGGCGGCCCTTGCGGCAGTTGCCGTAGAGCGTGAACTGCGAGACGATAAGAAGCTCGCCGCCGACATCGTCGAGGGAGAGGTTGATCTTGTCGTTCTCGTCGTCAAAAATGCGCAGCGAGCAGAGCTTGTCCGCCATCTTGCGGCATTTTTCTTCCGTGTCGTCAGGCGCAACGCCCAGCAGGATCAAAAAGCCCCTGCCGATCTTGCCCTTGAGCTCTCCGTCGATCGTAACGGAGGCGTGTTTAACCTTAGTCAATACTGCTCGCATGATGATTCTCCTTTTTATCCCCAAAGGGGCGGCGTTTTGGTCCCCACTGCCGTGGGGAGCGCGGGTCAAAGGGGGTATTCTCTTCTCGAAGAGAATACCCCCTTTGTATCCCCCAGAGAAGGACGGGGGGAGTCCCCCTCGACCCCCGACATTGTGAGTTTGTAGCTTGAAGAAGTGCTCAGCCTGCGGAATCGGGTGCCTGCCAAGTGATGAATCTAAACGACTTGGTGTGCTTCTATCTTCGCTGCCGCTTTGCCTGCGATTCGTTACCCTTTAGCAATCTCCGTCTACTTCGGATTGGTGCAATCTTGTGCTTGCCTGCCAAGGCGGCATTGCTGACGCTCGCCGCGATATCGTATTATCGGTAGACGGCGATTAGGCTGCACTTGCGCAAGATCAGCAGAGCAACAGCGGGTAGTAGAAGCAGAGGCAAATCGTCTTGCAAAGCTGACGCGGCTCCGCCGCACGCAGGCAGTTGCATTCCGGAGGCATAAAGGTTGTTCGAGCTTGGGGCTGCCAATCAAACGCCTTTCTTTTGGACGGTCACACCGCCCGTTTTCTTTCTCGGGAAAGAAAATGGGGGGTGTGGTCCTGCCGCCCGCAGGCGGCATTTCTCTCCGCGCGATGCGCGGAATTTAGCCCGCTGGGCGGTCCACCTTCATCACTCCGCTGATCTGATGCAGCCGGCGCATGACCGCCGCGAGATGCTGCGCGTCGGAAATAAAAATACTGAGGTGAATGACCGCAAAGCCGTCGGCGGTCGTCGTCGCGTTGATGGACGCCACGCGCGTCTGCGAGGACGAGAGCGCGGCGGAGACGTCGAGCACGAGGTCGAGGCGGTCCTTGGCGTAAATGTCGAGCGCGGTCTGATACGACTCCTTGACGTCCGTGCCCCAGCTGACCTTGATCCAGCGGCCGCGCTCCTCGGGCTTTCTGCGCTCAATGGCGGCGTTGGGGCAGTCGCAGCGGTGGACGGACACACCGTAGCCGCGCGTGATGAAGCCGACGATCTCGTCGCCGGGGACAGGCGTGCAGCACTTGGAGAATTTGACAAGGCAGTTCGACAGCCCCTCGACCACGATGCCCTGCTCGCTCTTCGTGCGCTTGGGGACGGCGGGACGCGTCGCGCCGGAGTTGTCCACCGGCACGGTGGCGGCGCGCTCCTCCTTGCGCTGCTTTTCGAGCTTGACGATCTCGTCGTGGATGCGGTTGACGGCCTTCTGCGCGGAAAATCCGCCGTAGCCGATGGCGGCGTACATCTCATCCATCGAGCCGAACGACGTCTTCTTGAGAAGCGCGGCCTCAATGTCCGTGCCGAGCACGTCGCTCATCGGGATGCCGAGGTGCTTGAGCTCTGCTTCAAACGAGATGCGGCCGTTGATGATGTTTTCCTCGCGGCGCTCCTTTTTGAACCACTGGCGAATTTTGCTGCGTGCCTCGCTCGATTTGGCGATCTTGAGCCAGTCGCGGCTGGGGCCGTGCGCGTTTTTCGAAGTCAGAATTTCGACGATGTCGCCGTTTTTGAGCTGATAGTCGAGCGGGGCGATGCGCCCGTTGACCTTCGCGCCCGTCATGCGGTTGCCGATGGCCGAGTGGATGGAGTAGGCAAAGTCGATGGGCGTCGCGCCGGCGGGGAGGTTCGTCACGTCGCCGCGCGGAGAGAAGACGAAGACCTCGTCGGCGAACATGTCGACCTTGAGCGTGTGGACGAATTCCTCGGCGTCGGTGTTCTCCTGATTTTCAAGCAAACGGCGCACCCATTCGTAGTTGTGCTCGCCTGCGTTGCCGGAGATGCCCTGTTTGTACTTCCAGTGCGCGGCGACGCCGTATTCGGCGATCTCGTGCATCTCTTCGGTGCGAATTTGGACCTCGAACGGGATGCCGTCCGCACCGATGACGGTGGTGTGGAGCGACTGGTACATGTTCGGCTTGGGCGTGCCGATATAGTCCTTGAAACGGCCCAGAATGGGACGGTAAAGGTCGTGGATGATGCCGAGCACGTTGTAGCAGTCGGCCACAGTGTCGACGATGACGCGGAACGCGAAGAGGTCGAGCACCTCGTCCATCGTCTTATTCTGCGCGTACATCTTGCGGTAGATGCTGTAGGGATGCTTCATGCGGCCGTAGACCTTGAGATACGGGACGTGCTGGTCCTTCAGGCGCTCTTCGATCTGCGCCTGCACGCGCTCCATAAAGGCCTCGTGCTCGGCCTCCTTGGCCGCGAGCGAGCGGGTGATCTCGTCGTAGCCGACGGGGTCGAGATACTTGAGGGACAAATCCTCAAGCTCCCACTTGATGCGCTGCATACCGAGGCGGTGGGCGATGGGCGCGTAAATTTCCATCGTTTCAAGCGACTTCTGCCGCTGCTTTTCCGCCGTCTGGTACTCCATGGTGCGCATGTTGTGCGTCCGGTCGGCCAATTTGATGAGAATGACGCGGATGTCCTTGGCCATCGCCATGAGCATCTTGCGCAGGTTCTCCATCTGCTCTTCTTCCTTGCTGGCGTACTGTACGCGCGTCAGCTTGGAGACGCCCTCGACCAGATCCGCGACCGCGGGGGAGAACTCCTTGGCGATCTCGGCATACGTGGCGGAGGTGTCCTCGATGCAGTCGTGCATGAGGGCGGCCTCGATGGACTCTGAGTCGAGCCGCAGCTCCTCGGCGATGATCTGCGCGACGGCGAGCGGGTGCGTGATAAACGGCGAGCCGTCCTTTCTGAGCTGACCGTTGTGGTGCGTGTCGGCATAGCGGAAGGCCTTGTCGATCTGGGCAAAGTCTGCGCTCGGGTTGTACTGGTGGATCGTCTCGACAAGGTGGTCGTACATGCCGAGCACGAGCGCCGCCTGCTCGCCGGTCTCCACGCAGGTGCCGGGCGCGACGATCTGGAGGGGAGCCGAAGCGGTATTCTCTTTTAATGCTTTATCCTGTGCTGTCATATCCGAATCGTCTCCTTTAATTACGAAAGAAAGCCGTGCAGGGCGGAAAGGTAGGGGCTCTTGTTAAGCTCAACCTTTTTTCCGTCCGCCGTCAGGCGGAGCGTGAGGGTCGTGTCCTTGCGCTCGATCGAAAGAAGCCCGCGCTCGGCGAAGACCTGCAAACACATCGCCGTGCGCAGAAACGTCTCCGCGCCGACCATTTCCGAGCTCAAATGCCGCAGCAGCGGCAGCATGGGCTCGCTGACGCCGTCAGGCCCGACTTCGCGCTCCAGAACGCGCCACGCGCGCACGAACTGGTCGCGCGAGGGGAGCGCCCGCGCCGCGTCGCGCGGGGAGAGCGTGCCGCCGCTAATCAGCTCGCGGCAGAGGGAAAGCGCCTCATTCTCGCGCCCGCTGGGGTCGAGCGAGGGGCGCAGGTCGATGAGCTGGAGCTGGATGGAGCGCTGGGAGCGGAACTCGTTCACCTGCAGATAGAACGCCGCGTCCACACGCATACCCGCGCACACGCCGCACTCGTCGGCGGTGACGGAGAAGAAAATGCCGTCGAAATTCACGCGGCTTTTCTGTAGTTTCAGCTTTAAGTGCCGGTTCTGGCCCACGCCCTGCACGCTCTCGAGCGTTGCGCCGCGCAGGCAGAAGACGGGGCGGTTGTTGCCCGCGCCGTAGGGCTCGAGGAGCGAAAGCGCCTCGACCTCCTCAAGCGTGATGAGTGAGGGGTGCTGCAAGTCGACGTCGACGTCGAGCATCGACACCGGCGGATGCTCGCCCGTGTGGGCGCGCACATACTGGTTCATCCGCGTGCGGAACGCGGGGATGTTGCGCTCTTCGATCGTAAAGCCCGCGGCGAGCTCGTGTCCGCCGAAGCTCACAAGAAGGTCGGAGCACGCTTCGAGCGCATTGAAGAGGTTAAAGCCGCCGTAGCTGCGGCACGAGCCCTTACCCGACCCGCCGGAGAGGTGGATCATAAAGCTCGGGCAGGAGAATTTTTCGGAAAGTCTCGACGCCACAATGCCCACGACGCCTTGATGCCAGTCCTCGCTGGACAACACGAGCGCACTGCGTTCGCTCTCGGGAAGGTCCTCCATCTGCTCGATGGCGCGGCGGAAAATGTCCTGCTCCACGCTCTGGCGCTCGCGGTTGAGCTCGCACAGCTCGCGCGCGAGCTTTTCCGCGCGGGCGGGATCGTCGGTGAGCAACAATTCCGCGGCCAGCTCGGCGCGGCCCATGCGGCCCGCGGCGTTGATGCGCGGGGCGAGCACAAAGCCGATCTGGATCGACGAGATGGGGCGCGACGTGAGCCCCGCCTCGCGCAGCAGCGCGTGCAGCCCCGTAAAGTCGCTGCGGTCGATGCTCTCAAGCCCGCACTGCACGATGGTGCGGTTCTCGCCCTCCATGCGCATGACGTCGGCGATCGTGCCGATGGCGGCAAGCGTGCAGTAGCGCGCAAACAGCGCATCCTCGCGCCCCTCGCCAAGGGCCAAAACGAGCTTGAGCGCGACGCCCACACCCGCCAAGTGCTTGAAGGGATACGGGCAGTCGGGCCGGTGGGGGTCAACGACGGCCACGGCGGCGGGGAGCTGCTCCTTGCACTCGTGGTGGTCGGTGATGACAAGATCGACGCCGAGCGTCGCGGCGTAGGCCGTCTCGTCCACGCCCGTGATGCCGCAGTCGACCGTGACGATCAGCGTCACGCCGGACTCGGAGAGTGCGCGGATGGCGTCACAGCCGAGGCCGTAGCCCTCCTCGATGCGGCGGGGGATGTGCATCGTCACATCTGCCCCGCGCGAGCGGAGATAATCGGTCAGAAGGCAGGTCGAGGTGATACCGTCCACGTCGTAGTCGCCGAAGACCGCCAGCTTTTCGCCGTTTTCAAGCGCCTTCGAGATGCGCGCGACGGCCTTGTCCATGTCCTTCATTAAAAACGGGGAGTGAGCGAGCGTCTTCTCGCGCTCGAGCGCTTCGGCGGCCTGCTCGCTCGTGGTGACGCCGCGTGCGGCCAGCACCGACGAGACAAGATAGGGGTATCCCGCGTCCATCAGCGTCTTGATGGCATCCTCCGGCGCGGCGGGGATCTGCCAGTGCTCGTACTTCATGTTTCGGCTCACCTTCTTTCTTTTGAGAACTTTTGGGCATACTATCTCAGGCAATACTGCCTCATCATACTAATACAATCTATTATTTTAACAAAGACCACCGCAAAGGTAAAGAGAAAATTTGACTATCCACGCGACTTTGTGCTACAATACGGCAGAAAGACCACCCAAAAGGGGGAAAATACCAATGAAACAGATCGCAACGCGCCTGACGGCGCTTCTTCTTGCGCTCGTGATGACCACGACGCTCGCGCTTGCCGCCAACAAATCCGGCTATTCCGACGTGCCGGACAAGAACTGGGCGAGCCAAAGCATCGCGCAGTGCAAGCAGTACAACTTATTGCAGGGCATCGGAAACGGCAAGTTCGGCCTTGGACAGAAGATGACGCGCGCGGCCTATGCCGCGGCGCTCTGCCGCCTGATGGGCTGGAAGACCGTAACGCCCGAAAAGGGCAGCTATACCGACAATCAGGATGCGAAAAAGTGGTATTATAGCGCCATTGAGACCGCGGGCGCGCACGACGTGTTCTCCGGCCACAGCACGACCTGCCGACCGAACGACCCCATCACGCGTGAGGAGATGGCCGCGATGACCGTCCGCGCACTGGGGTACAGCACGCTTTCCGGCACGGTGCAGGATGAGTGCCCGTTCACCGATGTTTCGACGAATCCCGGCTATATCACGCTCGCCTGGCGCATGGGCCTTGTGGTGGGTATGAACTTAACGACGTTCGCGCCGAAAAACGACACAACGCGCGAGCAGGCCGCGGCGGTGCTGCTGCGCGCCTACAACGGCCTCAAGGCCAAAGTCAGCGTGACGAGCGTGAGCGCGGCGCCCTCCGGCGCAGTGCCGGCGGAGAGCCTGACGGGCACGAGCGGTGCGGTGCCGCTGTCCCCGCGCGCGGCGGTAGAGCAGGTCTACGACGCGGCGGTCAAGGCCGGCAAGGGCGGCAGCGTGGTCATCAACGCCGTCCCCGCGGCGCAGAGCGTGAAAGGCGGCAAGGTGGGCGCGCTGCGCGAGCTGACGCAGGACGAACTGAGCGCGTATTTGAACGACAGTGCCGTGCAGAAATCGCACTCGAACCGCTTCGACAGCTCGTACCTTCTCTGTAAGGAAAAGGACGGCTCCACGATCGTCGTCTGGTACGAGAGCGAGGCGGACATCGCCGAAAAGACCGAGCTCTGCAAGCTCCTCGGCATCAAGAACGTCTACGTGCTGAAGTAAAACAAAAAATGACAGAGGGATATCTCATGCGAGATATCCCTCTTTTTTGCTGCGTTCAGAAGTTGTCGTTCCAGGAGTCGAAGTGCGGCGGCTCGTTTACCTGCGGCGCGGTGGCGAGCTGGTAGAAGCGGCAGGTCGAAAGGTTCAGATACGGCGTCAGGTAGACGCCCACGACCGCCGAGAGCACGCCGTAGATCAGAGCACCGAGCACCGCACCGGAGAGCGAGTCGGGCAGGTAGCTGATGATGACGTATTCGTAGAGCAGCGCGATAAGCACCGCGGCGATCTGATAGCCGATGAAGCTGAGCTGAAGCAGGAAAAGCTGCATCTTATAGCCATTTGTCTGCCGCTTGCTCAGGTTCAATGCCTCCATCACGCCGAGCTCGGGATTTTCACACAGGTTCAGCATGGCGAACGAGTAGCGGTAGGCCGCGATGATGCCGGGGATGACGAAAAGCATCGACCACAGGAAGATGAAAACGCCCTCGACGATGGAAAGCAGGATGACCTTCCCGGCAAAGGGGAACGCGTCAAAAAGGCTCTCATACGGCATTTCCTCACGGCGCAGGATGCCGAAGCAGTAGCAGTAATACCCTGCGTTCAGAACGAGCGCGACGAGACCGACGAGGATGCTCACAAAGCTGAACGAGAGCACTGTGAAGCCGCCGGCAGAGTCGATCATATAGCTCACGCCCGAGTTGATCATATCGAGCACAAGGGTGATGAGAAGATAGAAAAGCGTCATCCGGAAGGGATTGACCTCACCGGTGCGCAGCAGTGAGCGCGATTCTGCCTTGATCGCGCCGGTATCGAGCTGCATGGGCATAAAAAAGCTCCTTTCTTGCCGGAACGGGGAAAAACGGACGGCAATGTGCGGAAAATGCACGAAATTCATAAAAATAATAATACATAACTATACCATCGCGTCCGGGACACGTCAAGAAGCGGAAAAATGGGTGATTCCCTCCGCGGGCCGCCGAAAGGAAAATTGTTTGGCAAAATGCTGTTTTTGCGAAAAAATGACGCCGAAATCTGATAAATTATGTAGGAAAATGATGGTCATGAAGAATATTTTCTGGACAAGAGAAAAGAAAGGGGATATAATCTATCCGATTATGGAGCAGTGTTTCCGCTGCTCTGGCAGTATAAAGATGAGGTGAAGACTATGGCACAAGCTTTCTTTGGCGGCGTTCATCCCAATGATATGAAGGCTGCTACCAATGAAAAGGCCATCGAGCAGTTACAAGCCCCTGCTCAGGTGGTGATCCCCATGTCGATGCACTTCGGCGCACCCTGCACCCCGACGGTCTCCAAGGGCGACTATGTCAAGCTTGGACAGAAGATCGGCGAATTCAAAGGTCTCGGCGCTCCCATTCACGCAAGCGTATCCGGTACGGTCGCTGCGGTGGAGCCCCGTCCCTATTCCATGGGCGGCAAGGTCATGTCCGTTGTCATCGACAATGACTTCAAGGACGACTTGAGCGAGGAAGTCCATGCTCCGGCCGACCCCGACGCGCTGAGCGTGGAGGAAATGGTCGAAATGGTCAAGCAGGCCGGTATCGTCGGTATGGGCGGCGCAACGTTCCCCACGCACACGAAGATCTCCAGCGGCATCGGCAAGGTCGATACCGTCATCATCAACGGCGCGGAGTGCGAGCCCTACATCACCGGCGACCATCGCGCGATGCTTGAGCGCCCCGCTGAGATCATTGGCGGCTGCTGCTACCTCGCCAAGATGTTCGGCGTGAGCAAGGTCGTCATCGGCGTGGAGGACAACAAGAAAAACGGCATCGAGGCCCTCAACAAGGTCATCGCCGAGCAGAAGGCTCCCGTCGTGGTCGAATCGCTGCGCTGCCGCTACCCTCAGGGCGGTGAAAAGCAGCTCTGCCAGGCCATCACCGGCAAGCAGGTGCCCCCCGGCGGTCTTCCCGCGAACATCGGCTGCGCCGTGTTCAACATCAACACCACCATCGCCATCTACCATGCCATCAAGGACGGCATGCCCGTGGTGCGCAAGGTCGTCACCGTGTCCGGCAGCGGCGTTGTGGAGCCGAAGAACCTCGAGTGCCCGATCGGCACGCCGGTCTCGCTCCTGTTCGACGCCTGCGGCGGCCTGAAGGACGAGACGTTCAAGCTCATCGCCGGCGGCCCGATGATGGGTATGGCGCAGGCCTCCGCCGACTTCCCCGTGGCCAAGGGCACGGGCGCGGTGCTGGCGTTCGCCGCGAATGAGAACAAGGTCTCCGAGGACCCGACCTGCATCCGCTGCGGCCGCTGCGTTGAGGCGTGCCCCATGCACCTCGAGCCCCTGTACCTCTATTTATATGTGCAGAAGAACCGCATCGAGGATCTCGAGGCGGCGCACGTCATGGACTGCATCGAGTGCGGCGCGTGCTCTTACATCTGCCCGGGCCGCCTGCACCTGACGCATTCGTTCAAGGTTGGCAAGCAGAAGGTCAAGGAAGCCGCCGCCAAGGCCAAGGCCGCGGCTGAGGCTGCCAAGGCTGCTGAAGAAGCAAAGAAGGAGGCTTAAGAGATGCTGAATGATTATAAGGGTCTGAAGCTCATCGCTTCCTCCAACCCCCATATCCGCAACAATGAAGACACGCGCTCGATCATGCTCGACGTGATCATCGCGCTGTGCCCCGCGCTCATCATGAGCGTCATCCGTTTCGGCTTCCGCGCGCTGATCTCCGTGCTCGTGAGCGTGGTTTCCGCGATGTTTTTCGAGTGGCTCTACCGTAAGCTGATGCACAAGACGCAGACGCTCGGCGACCTGTCCGCCGCCGTCACCGGTGTCCTGCTCGCGTTCGTCTGCCCCGTGACGCTTCCCTACTGGATGCTGATCGTCGGCAACTTCTTCGCGATCTTCCTTGTCAAGCAGCTCTACGGCGGCCTTGGCAAGAACTTCCTGAACCCCGCGCTGGCCGGCCGTGCCGCGCTCGTCGCGTGCTACACGAGCCAGATGACCTCCTGGATCGACCCGGCCTCCGGCAAGGCACCGCTCTTCGGCGGCGCTGACGTCGTGACCGCGGCCACTCCGCTTGCGATGATGAAGGGCGGCGAGTTTGCCGAGGTGACGGCACAGTACAGCCTGTCCGACATGTTCATCGGCAACATCGGCGGCTCTCTCGGTGAGATCTCCGCGATGATGCTGCTCATCGGCGGATTGTACTTAATCTTCCGCAAGGTCATCTCCTGGCAGATCCCCGTTGCCTACATCGGCACGGTGGCAGTCCTCACGTTCCTCTTCCCCCAGGGCAACGATGCGATGAGCTGGATGCTCTACAACGTGCTCGGCGGCGGCCTGTTCCTCGGCGCGTTCTTCATGGCCACTGACTATGTCACCTCCCCCGTCACGAAGAAGGGCCAGCTGATCTTCGGCATCGGCTGCGGTCTCATCACGGTGTTCATCCGCTACTTCGGCTCCTATCCCGAGGGCGTTTGCTACTCCATCCTTGTGATGAACTGCTGCACCTGGATCATTGACAAGTACACCAAGCCCACCCGCTTCGGCGTAGATAAGAAAGCAGCGAAGGAGGCGGCAAAGAAATGAAGATCGAAGGTAAATTCATTTTCAAGGTAGCCGGTACGCTGACGGCGATCTCACTGGTCGTCGCGCTGCTGCTGGGCCTGACCAACATGCTGACCGCGGACAAGATCGCGGCCATCAACAAGCAAAAGACCGAAGAGGCGCTCGCCAAGGTCGTCTCCGCGGCCGACTGCGAATTCCCCCCGATGGAGGAGATCCCGCAGGCCATGATCGACGCCGCCAACGACCAGGGCGGCAAGCTGAGCGAGGTCTATGAGGTGCAGTCCGGCGGCGACACCATCGGCTATGCCTTCAAGGTCACCGCGAGCGGCTCTCAGGGCAACATCGTGATGATCGTCGGCGTGGACACCGACCTCACCGTCACGGGCGTTTCCATCGTCAAGGCTTCCGAGACCGCAGGCATCGGCTCCAAGGTCATGGACAATGAAGCGACCTCCGCAGGCACCGGCGCGCTCGATCAGTTCGTCGGCAAGTCCGGCGCGGGCACGCTCGTCGTCAAGCAGAACATCGACGCCGTCACCGGCGCGACGGTCTCCACCAAGGGCGTGACCAAGGGCGTCAACGCCGCTCTGGCTGCCGCCGAGGCCATGAACTGAGAAAGGGGGAACGATCTATGAATTTCAACAAACAGCTCAAAGACGGTCTGATCTACCAAAACCCCGTTCTGGTGCAGGTGCTCGGTATGTGCTCCACCATGGCCATTACCACGAGTGTTGCAAACGGCTTTGGTATGGGCATCTCCGTTCTCATCATCCTGACGCTTTCCAACATCTTTATTTCCCTTCTGCGCAAGATCATCCCCAACGAAGTGCGTATCGCGTGCTACATCGTCGTCATCGCGGGCTTCGTTACGATCGTTGATCTGTGCCTGCAGGCGTTTGTCCCTGACATCGCCGAGAGCCTTGGCGTGTTCATCCCGCTGATCGTCGTCAACTGCATCATCCTCGGCCGCGCCGAGGCCTTTGCCAGCAAGAACTCCGTTGCCGCCTCCGCGGTGGACGGCATCTGCCAGGGCATCGGCTACACGGTGGTGCTGCTGATCCTGAGCGCGTTCCGCGAGCTCTTGGGCGCGGGCACGCTGCTCGGCATCCAGGTCATGCCTTCTTCCTATGTTCCCGCCAGTATGCTCACGCTGCCCGTCGGCGGCTTCCTCTGCCTCGGCACGCTGATCGCCATCATGCAGTGGGCGCTTGCCAGAAGCGAGAAGAAGAACGCGGAAAAGAAAGAAACGGAGGGTAAATAAAAATGAGTGTGACTAAGTTACTTGCTATTTCCCTCGGCGCGATCCTGACGAATAACTTCATCATCTCGCAGTTCCTGGGTATCTGCCCGTTCCTCGGCGTGTCGAAAAAGAGCGACACCGCCATCGGTATGGGCCTTGCCGTTACGTTCGTCATGGGCCTTGCCTCGGCGTTCTGCTACGGCGTGAACATCATCCTCGTCAAGCTCGGCCTTGACTACATGCAGACCGTCGCCTTCATTCTCGTGGTGGCGAGCCTCGTGCAGTTCATCGAGATGTTCCTCAAAAAGTCCATGCCGACGCTCTACACGGCCCTCGGCGTGTACCTGCCGCTGATCACCACCAACTGCGCCGTGCTCGGCGTGGTGCTGCTCAACGTGCAGAACGACTACAACTTCATCGGATCCGTGGTTTACGGCATCACCGGCGGCCTTGGCTTCCTGCTGGCGATCTACCTGTTCTCCACGGTGCGCGAGCGCCTGGAGTTTGCCGACTATCCCAAGGCATTTGAAGGCTTCCCCATCGCGCTGATCACCGCAGGCCTGATCGCCCTTGCATTCATGGGCTTCTCCGGCCTGCAGGTGTGGCCCATGTAAGGAGGGAACAAAGAAATGATGAATGTAATTTTTGCTGTTCTCGTGCTGGGCGTGATCGCCGTCGTGTTCGGCCTGATCCTGTCCGTTGCGGCCAAGGCCTTTGAGGTCAAGGTCGATGAGCGCCTGCCCAAGATCCAGGCCTGCCTCGCCGGCGCAAACTGCGGCGGCTGCGGCTATCCCGGCTGCGCGGGCTGCGCCGAGGCAATTCTTGCCGGTAAGGCTCCCGTCACCGCCTGCGCGCCCGCTGGCGCAGAGGGCGCCGCCAAGATCGCTGAGATCATGGGCATGGAAGCCCCCAGCGGCGAAAAGCAGGTCGCGCATGTGCTGTGCAACGGCGGTGAGGCCTCTGTGAAGAATTTCGAGTATGTCGGTCTTCACGACTGCGTCGCCGCGACGAAGGTCGCCGGCGGCCCGACCGCCTGCTCCTTTGGCTGCATGGGCTTTGGCACCTGCGTTGCCGCCTGCCAGTTCGACGCCATCCATATCAATGAGCAGGGCGTCGCCGAGGTCGACAAGGAGAAGTGCACCAACTGCGGCGCCTGCCGCGAGGCCTGCCCGCGCAAGCTGATCGTCGAGGTGCCCTACAAGCAGAAGGTCTTCGTCAACTGCTCGAACAAGGAGAAGGGTCCCGCCGTCACGAAGGTGTGCGCCAACTCCTGTATCGCCTGCGGTATGTGTGAGCGCACCTGTAAGTTCGACGCCATCCACGTCGTCAACAACGTGGCCGTCATCGACTACACCAAGTGCAAAAACTGCACCATGTGCGCCAAGGCCTGCCCGCGCAACGCCATCGAGCCCATCCCGACCCCCGAGGAGAAGGAGAAGTTCAAGGCCGCGCAGAAGGCTGCCGCCGAGCGCAAGGCCGCTGCCGCCAAGGCAGCCGCCGAAGCCAAGGCTGCTGAAGCCGCGAAAGCCGCCGAAGCGCCCAAGGCCGAATAAAGGTTCTTTAAAAAAGAGGAACGCGAAAGCGTTCCTCTTTTTTTATTCTTCCAAAAGCGGCAGCGCCGCTTTTTGAGGGAGATACACTCCGCTTCGTGCCTTGCCGCCCAGAGGGCGGCTGCGACACGCGCTCCGCGCAAAGAGTAAATTCCGACGCGCATGTCGTCGGAATTTACGATTCTATTTTTTCCGTGCCTGCGGGCACGGAATTCTGCGAAGCTGCCGTGAAATGGAAAAGCGTCGCAGACTTTTACCCACAAGGGGTACGCGGCATCCGTAAGGCAGCGAAGCTGCCAACGGCTGCCCAGGACTGCCGCGCACGGCGGCAAATAATGTTAAATCTTTTTTGGCGCGACAGAAAGTGAATTGCCGCAGAGCAGCAAGAGAAGCCGCCCTGGGGCGTGTGCGTGCCAAAAAACTCTTCTCGCGCAGCGAGTGTCGAGCCGTAGGCGAGGCACAGAGCGGAGTGAAAACGCTTCAAAAGGCAGGCCTTGGCCTGACTGTTGCGTAGTTCACAAACTGTTTACACTGCCTCCTATTGACAATGGGAAATGTCGGTGGTACACTGCGTTTAGCACTCGAGGGAAAGGAGTGCTAAAGCTACGAAAGGAGCGCGGCGTATGGACTTGACCGAGCGCAAAAAGCAGATTCTCAAGCGCGTTGTCGAGGATTACATCGCTGCGGCTGAGCCGGTCGGCTCCAAGGCGCTGGCCGAGGAGATGGGCGGTTCGGTGAGCTCCGCGACCATCCGCAACGAGCTTGCAGACCTGGTCGAAATGGGCTACCTTGAGCAGCCGCACACGTCCGCCGGACGCGTGCCGTCGCCGAAAGGTTACCGCTTGTACGTTAACGAGCTGATGGAAAAGCGCGAGGTCTCCGAAACAGAAGCGGAGGAGATCAACGAGCAGCTAAAGTCCAAGCTCAGCGGCACGGACAGCGTGATCGCCAAGGCGGGGCAGATGGTGTCGAGCATCGTCAATTACCCCGTGTACAGCGTGACGGGCGGACGGCGCGAGGCGAGTGTCAAGCGCTTCGAGCTCATCGCGGTCGATGAAATGAGCTTCATCGTCGTGGTGATGGGCGAGGATAACCGCGTGAAGAGCCAGCTCCAGCGCTCGGACCTCCCGTTCGACAGCCAGCGGCTTGCGGACATCAAGGAGCTTTTGAACACGCACTTCACCGGCCGGAGCGCCGATGAGATGAGTGCAAGGCTGATGAGCCTTTCCGAGCAGCTTTCGCCCGAGCTATTTTTAGTGGTGTCCAAAGCGGTCGAATATGCGATCGGTGTGCTCGAGCAGAGCGCGCAGCGCAATGTGGAGACCGCGGGCGCGAGCCAGATCTTGAAAATGCCTGAGTACCGCGATGTCGACAAGGCGCACGATCTCGTGACATTCCTTGTGGATAACAAGGAAGAGCTTCCCGTGCCGGATGACGGCGCGCCGCTCAAGATCCTGATCGGGCCGGAAAACGTGAACGAGGCGCTCAAGGAAACGAGCGTGGTCGTCGCCAGCTACGATATCGGCGACGGGATGCGCGGCCTCGTCGGTGTGGTGGGTCCCACCAGAATGGACTACGCCACCGTGACGGCGCGGCTGAGTTATTTTGCAGACAGCCTGACGCGGATGTTCGGCAAGAACGAGCTTCCGCCCAGGGAAGAAGATAAGGAGTAAGAAATGGGTAAGAAAGACAAGCAGAACGCGGCGGAGAGCACGCCGGAAAAGAACACGGCACAGCAGCCGACAGCAGACGAGGCGGCCAAGACCGCAGAGACCGCCAAGGCTGACGAGACCGCTGAGAAGAGCGCGGAGCCCGAGACCTTCACCGTCACGCGCGAGCAGATGGAGAAGATGGAAGGCCTTGCCAAGTCGCTTGCCGACGAGCAGGACAAATACCTGCGCCTTGCCGCCGAGTACGACAACTACCGCAAGCGCACTGCGAAGGAAAAGGAAAGCCTTTACGCTGATGCGAAGATCGACACGATCAAGGCGCTGCTGGGCGTTTACGATAACCTCGAGCGCGGCCTTGCCCAGTATGGCGACGAGGAGTCGCCCCACCGCAAGGGCCTTGAAATGGTGTTCAACCAGTTCAAAGAGAGCCTCAAAAAGCTGGGCGTTGAAACGATGGACGCCGCCGGAAAGCCCTTTGACCCTGAAAAGCACAACGCCGTGATGCATGTGGAAGACGAAAACTACGGCGAAAATACCGTGGTCGAGGTGCTTCAGCAGGGCTTCACGCTGGGCGATAAGGTGCTGCGATTTGCCATTGTAAAAGTGGCCAATTAAAAGTTCCTCAAAAATGTGTGACACACATTTTTGAAAGAGCTTGCAGCCCTGTGCAGCGCACTCGCTGCGCTCGCACGTTTCAGGGCTGAGATGTGTTTTTTCTGACGCGCACGCCCCAGGGCGGCTTCTCTTGCCGCTTTGCGGCAATTCACCTTCTGTCGTCAGAAAAAACGATTCGATTTTGTTTCGCGTTTGCGAACGCGAAATGAATATAAAGATGTTAACAAAAAAATTAAGATAGATCTTAGGAGGACAACATTATGTCTAAAGTTATCGGTATTGACCTTGGTACTACCAACTCTTGTGTGGCCGTGATGGAAGGCGGCGAAGCCGTCGTCATCCCCAACGCCGAAGGCAACCGCACCACCCCGTCCGTCGTCGCGTTCAGTAAGACCGGCGAGCGTATGGTCGGTCAGGTCGCAAAGCGTCAGGCCATCACCAACCCCGAGCGCACGATCTCTTCGATCAAGCGCGAGATGGGCTCTGATTATAAAGTCGAAGTCGACGGCAAGAAGTACACCCCGCAGGAGATCAGCGCGATGATCCTGCAGAAGCTCAAGAGCGACGCGGAGGCTTACCTCGGCGGCCCCGTGAGCGAAGCCGTCATCACCGTTCCCGCTTACTTCACCGATGCGCAGCGTCAGGCGACCAAGGACGCCGGTAAGATCGCCGGCCTCGAGGTCAAGCGTATCATCAACGAGCCGACGGCCGCGGCCCTCGCCTACGGCGTCGACAAGGAGCAGAGCCAGAAGGTCATGGTCTACGACCTCGGCGGCGGTACGTTCGATGTCTCCATCCTCGATATCGACGACGGCGTTATTGAGGTTCTGGCCACCGCGGGCAACAACCGCCTCGGCGGCGACGACTTCGATGAGTGCATCATGAAGTGGATGGTCAGCGAGTTCAAGCGTACCGACGGCGTCGACCTCAGCGGCGACAAGGTCGCCATGCAGCGCTTGAAGGAAGCTGCCGAGAAGGCCAAGATCGAGCTTTCCGGCGTGACCTCCACCAACATCAACCTCCCGTATATCACGGCCGACGCCACCGGCCCGAAGCACCTCGACCTGACCCTCACGCGCGCTAAGTTCAACGAGCTGACCGCGCACCTGGTCGAAGCCACTGCCGGCCCTGTCCGTCAGGCGCTCAGCGATGCGGGCCTCGCCGGCAACGACATCCACAAGGTCCTGATGGTCGGCGGCTCCAGCCGTATCCCCGCCGTGCAGGAAATGGTCAAGAAGCTCACCGGCAAGGAAGGCTTCAAGGGCATCAACCCCGATGAGTGCGTCGCCATGGGCGCTGCTCTTCAGGCGGGCGTTCTGACCGGCGATGTCAAGGGCCTGCTGCTGCTCGACGTCACCCCGCTGTCCCTCGGCATTGAGACCATGGGCGGCGTTTGCACCAAGCTCATCGACCGCAACACCACCATCCCCGTGAAGAAGAGCCAGATCTTCTCCACCGCCGCCGACAACCAGACGAGCGTTGAAGTCAACGTTCTGCAGGGCGAGCGTGAGATGGCCGCTGCCAACAAGAGCCTCGGCCGCTTCCACCTCGATGGCATCGCTCCGGCCCGCCGCGGCGTGCCTCAGATCGAGGTCACATTCGATATCGACGCCAACGGCATCGTGAACGTCAGCGCGAAGGATCTCGGCACCGGCACCGAGCAGCACATCACCATCACCTCTTCCTCCAACATGAGCAAGGAGGATATCGAAAAGGCCGTCAAGGACGCCGAGCAGTACGCCGCTGAGGACGCCAAGATCAAGGAAAAGGTCGAAGTCCGCAACCAGGCCGACCAGATGGTCTACCAGAGCGAGAAGACCCTCGGCGAAGTGGGCGACAAGATCCCCGCGGACGAGAAGGCCAAGGTCCAGAGTGGTATCGACAAGCTGAAGGAAGTCCTCAAGGGCGACGACACCGACGCCATCAAGAGCGCGACCGAAGAGCTCACGCAGATGTTCTACCAGATGAGCGAGAAGCTCTATCAGCAGGCGAACCCGCAGGGCGGCGCACAGGCCGGTCCTGACATGGGCGGCCAGAACGGCGGCGCGCAGACCGGCCCGAACGGTCAGCAGTATTATGATGCTGACTACAAGGTCGTGGATGACGACGACAACAACAAAAAGTAATTTGAAACCGATCGACGCAGCGGGGACAGTTTATACTGCCCCCGATTGCGGCGTTTTTAGGAGCGTAGTCTATGGCTGAAAATAAAAGGGACTATTACGAGGTGCTCGGCGTTTCCAAGGGCGCTTCGGAAGAAGAGATCAAAAAAGCATACAAAAAGCTCGCACGCAAGTATCATCCCGACATGAACCCCGGCGACAAGGAAGCCGAGGAGAAGTTCAAGGAGATCAACGAGGCGAACGAGGTTTTGAGCGACCCAGACAAGAAGGCGCGCTACGACCAGTTCGGCTTTGCGGGCGTTGACCCGAATTACGGCGCAGGCGCCGGTGGCGGCGCTTACGGCGCGGGCGGGTTCGACTTCGGCGACCTCGGCGATATCTTCGGCAGCTTCTTCGGCGGGGGCTTCGGCGGCGCGCGCGCGAACCCCAACGCGCCCCAGCGCGGCGAGAGCCTGCGCACGAGCGTGAACATCAGCTTTGAAGAGGCGGCCTTCGGCTGCGAGAAGGAAGTCAGCATCGACCGCATCGAGCAGTGTCCTGACTGCCGCGGCTCGGGCTGCGCCAAGGGAACGACCGCCGAGGTCTGTCCTGACTGCCGCGGCAGCGGCGTGGTCCAGCAGCGCCGCCAGACGCCGCTGGGCTATATGTCGACGTCGGCACCCTGCCAGCGCTGCGGAGGCAAGGGCAAGATCATTCATCAGCCCTGCCCCAAGTGCGGCGGCAAGGGCATGATCCGCCACCGCAAGACCATCAAGGTCAGCATTCCTGCGGGCATCGACAACGGGCAGACCATTTCGCTGCGCGCGCAGGGCAACGCGGGCAAGAACGGCGGCCCCGCGGGCGACCTTCTGATCGTCGTGTCCGTGCGTCCGCACGAGATCTTCCGCCGCGAGGGCACGAGCGTCCTGTGCGAAGCGCCCATCACGTTCACGCAGGCGGTGCTCGGCGCGGAGCTTGAGATCCCGACGATCGACGGCAAGGTGAAGTACACCATCCCCGAGGGGACGCAGAGCGGCACGACGTTCCGCCTGAAGGGCAAGGGCATTCCCGGCCTCAACGGCCGCGGCCGCGGCGACCAGTACGTCACCGTGTATATCGAGACGCCGCGCAACCTGAACCGCGAGCAGAAGGAAGCGCTCAAGAAGTTCAGCGAGTCGCTCGGCGAGAAGAATTATGAGGAACACAAGAGCTTTTTCGGAAAGTTCAAGCTGTAACGAATAGAAGATGTATTTATCCGATTATCACACCCACTGTTCGCTTTCGTTCGACTCGAAAACGCCGGTGGAAGACATGGTGTGCGCGGGCATCGCGCAGGGTTTGCAGGAAATGTGCCTGACCGACCATGTAGACCTGTTCCGCCCGAGGGAGACGGCACGCTGGGAGCACGATTTTTCGAATCGTGAAGAGACCTTTGCGCGCGCCGACCAGGCGGCGGACGGGAAGATCATCGTCCGCCGCGGTATCGAGCTCGGCGAGTCGATGCGCGACTTTGCCTACGCAGACGAGCTGCTCTCGCGTTTGCCGGAGCTCGACTTTGTCATCGGTTCGCAGCATCAGCTGTCGGAAAAGTACGATTGGAACGACCTCTACTTCATGCCCGAGGCCACGGAGCAGGAGGCGCGCGAGCAGATCGCGGACTATTTAACGCTCGTTCTGGAGACGGCCAAGTGGGGGAAGTTCTCCGTGCTCGGCCACCTGACGCTGCCGCTTCGCTACATGAACGAGAACCACGGTATGCACATGAGTTTCGACGGTTTTGAGGACGAGGTGGCGCAGGTGTTCCGCGCGCTCATTGAAAATGGCTGCGGCATCGAGTGCAACGTCAACCGCGGCAACACGCCGCTGCCGGACGCCAAATGGCTGAGGCTCTATCACGAGCTCGGCGGCGAGATCATCACCATCGGCACCGACGCGCATACGCCGGAATTCGTCGGCATGCGCGCCCGCGAGACGCAGGAGCTTTTAAAGAGCTGCGGCCTCAACTATGTGTGCACGTTTGAAAAGAAAAAACCGGTCTTTCACAAAATCTGACTGACAAAAGGAGAAACACTATGAAGATCGCATTGGGCTGTGACCACGGCGGATACGCCATGAAGGAAGACATCAAAAAGCAGCTGGAGGGCCTGGGCCACGAGGTCAAGGACTGCGGCACTTACTCCACCGAGAGCTGCGACTATCCCGTTTTCGGCGAGGCCGCCGCGCGCGCCGTCGCGAGCGGAGAGTGCGAGTACGGTATCGTCGTGTGCACGACGGGCATCGGCATCTCCATCGCGGCGAACAAGGTCAAGGGCATCCGCTGCGCGCACTGCGCCGATACGCTCGAGGCGCAGCTCTGCCGCCAGCACAACAACGCGAACATGATGGCCATCGGCGCGGGCTTCACGGGCCCGAAGCTGGCCGCGGCCATGGTTGAGACGTTCCTCTCCACCGCGTTTGAGGGCGGCCGCCACGCCCGCCGCGTCGCGCTGATGGACGCTATCGAGGGCTAAAGCATACAAAAACGGAAAATCAACAAAAACCGAAAGGTTTTTGTTGATTTTTTTGCTCTCAAAAGGTAAACTGTTGCACGAGAAAAAGGAGGCGGATGCAGACAATGGCAAGAAGATCGAGCGGAACGAAGGGCTATACCGGTTATCGCGGGCGCAGGCGCGGCAGAGGCGTGCTGGCCGTGGTGCTGGTGGTCATTTTGCTGCTGGCGTGCGGCTTTTTGTTTGCGCAGCGCTATATGGTATACGATGCGGACGGCTCGGTCCGCTTTGAGTTCCCCTGGATAAAGAAGACCCCACAGGACGATACCGCAAATGGCGGCGACAGCGGCGACGATAAGAAGCAGGACGACCTTGAGATCACGGTGCAAAAGCCCGTCATCAAGGATACCTACGCAGTCGAGCTGGGTGCGGACGCGCTCGGCAGCGATTGGCAGGCAGCGCTCGATGGCCTTGATAAGGACGTGAACGCCGTGGCGGTCGAGCTCAAGGACGCGAGCGGCAAGATCCATTACGGTTCTAAGGTGCAGGGCGCGATCGACTGCGGCGCGGTGGCTGGCGGCAGCACATCGGACACGGCCATTCAGGGCCTTGTCGACTCGGACTACTATACGATCGGCCGCATCAGCACGCTGCACGACAGCCTGTACGCCTACGAGCACATGACGGACGCCGCCGTGTGCCAGCTGACAGGCTTTGTCTGGTACGATACGAACAGCACCCACTGGCTCGCACCCGAAAAGCAGGCGGCGCGGCAGTATGTGACCGATATCGTCACGGAATGCGCACAGATGGGCTTTGATGAGCTGTTGCTCGACGATTTCCACTACCCGCGCGAGGGGCGCATGAGCCGCATCAAGACGGACGAGCGCACCATGACGCAGCAGGAGGCGCTTGCGCTGCTCGCCGACGATATCCACACCGCGCTTGAGCAGGCGGGCTACAAGGGCAAGCTCTCCGTCAGCGTGGACGCGGACATCGCGCTTGCGGGCAGCGAGGCAAACTCCGGCATCGTGATGAGCGAGCTCACGGAAAAGTTCGACCGCGTGTACGTCAAGGTCACGGCAGACCAGCTCGAGAGCGTCACCGAGGCGATGAAGGCCTACGACGTCGAGTTCGTCCCCATCGTGACGGAGGCGACGGACAGCGGCAGCTATCTCATTGAAAAGTGAAAAGGCGAAGGGCGGGCCGCTGATGCCTCAGCGGCCCGTTTTTTGCGCAAAAAGGGAAAAGGGCACGGGGCAGCGAAGGCTGTCCCGTGCCTTTTTTTGATGTGGAGAAAGACGAGGGGGGACGCCCCGTTTGGGCGTTGGAAAAAGCGTTGATAACCGCTTTGAGACATAATGCACAAAAGCTGAATGAATTCGACGTAATTTAAACGCTTTATTTTGTGCAAAATAGACGGTATACTGTTGCCCATACCAAAAAAGGGCCCTCGAGGGCCGTTGCGCCCGCGCGGGAAAGAATATGCCCGCGGGCGAAAAAGAGGATATGGGACGACCGCTCTCCGGTGAGTGAGAGACCTGCCGCAGCGCACAGAGCGGCGGAAACGGGCCAATACGGAACATACAGCAAATTCTGCACAGGAGATAGAACATCATGCTTGAAAACAACCACACGATTCACCTGACGCTCAACGGCGAGAGCCGCGCGTTCACGGTGGAGCCGCAGGAGACGCTTCTGCACGTGCTGCGCGAGCGCGCGCACCTGACGGGCGCGAAGAAGGGCTGTGACCTTGGCGAATGCGGCGCCTGCACGGTCATCATGGACGGGCGCGCGGTCAACTCGTGCTGTGTGTTCGCTATCGAGGCGGACGGCAGTACGGTCGAGACCATCGAGGGCATCGGCACCGCCGACGAGCCGCACCCGCTGCAGCAGGCGTTTATCGACGCCGGCACCATCCAGTGCGGCTACTGCACGCCCGGAATGATCATGGCGGCCAAGGCGCTGCTCGACCGCGATCCCCATCCCACGCGCGAGGAGATCCACGCCGCCATGTCCGGCAACCTCTGCCGCTGCACGGGCTACACGAAGATCGAGGAGGCCATCGTCGCGGCCTCCAGGGTCATTGAACAGTACGCGAACGGAAAGGAGGCGCAGCAGTGATGGAGCAGCATCATTTCGACATTGTCAACCACGCCACGCCGCGCCTTGAGTCCATGGATAAGGCGCTGGGCCGCGGCAAGTACACCGACGACTTAGAACTCCCCAACATGGCCTACGCCGCGCTCGTGCGCTGCCCGTATTCCCACGCCAAGGTGCTGAGCATCGATGTGAGCGAGGCGGAAAAGGTTCCCGGTTTTCTCGGCTGCGCCCTGCCGGAGGAGGCACCGCAGGCCTACTTTAACTGCTCGGGCAACCCGCCCTCTCCGCTTCTGATGGCGGATGAAAAGGTGCTGACGACCGAGCCGCTGACCATCGGCGACCGCGTGGCCGTCGTCGCCGCGGAGACGGAGGAGGCCGCCCGCGCCGCTGCCGAGGCGGTGAAGGTCGAGTACGAGAACCTTGCGCCGATCCTCGACGTCAAGGCCGCGCTCGCCGACAACGTGCCTGCAATGCAGCCGCACCTTTCCGACACGAACGTCGTCCAGCGGCGCGAGGTGTCGCAGGGCGACATCGCTGTGGGCGAGGAAAAGTCCGACATCATTCTCGAAGACCATTTTGTCACGCCGCCGATGCAGCACACGATGATCGAGCTGACCTGCTGCATCTGCGACTTCAGCGACGGCGAGCATATGACGATCTACAGCTGCTCGCAGACGGTGTTCCAGGAGCGCCGCATTCTGGCCGAGCTCTTCGGCCTCAAGGAAGTGGACGTGCACATCATCAAGCCGCTTGTCGGCGCGGGCTTCGGCGCGCGCCAGCAGCTGCACGCCCAGCACGCCGCGGCGCTCATCTCGCGCAAGATCAAGCGCCCCGTGAAGCTGCTCTATTCGCGCGAGGAGGACTTCTACTCCGTCGTGCGTCACGCCTCCGACGTTGATCTTCGCATCGGCGCGGACAAAAACGGCAAGCTGCAGCTCTTTGATACGACGTTCCGCCTGAACGCCGGCCCCTACACCACGCACACGCCGACGGTCGTGGCCGCCGCCGCGCGTAAATTGCAGTACAACGTGCCGAACTACTCGTTCATCGGCCTGAGCGTTTTCACAAACCACGTGACGGGCGGCGCGTTCCGCGGCTACGGCAACACGCAGCTCACGTTCGGCCGCGAAATTCTGATGGACCGCCTGGCGCAGAAGCTCGATATGGACCCTGTCGAATTCCGCCTGATGAACCACGTGCAGGTGGGCGAGTGCTTCCCCTGCGCAAGCATCCCTGTCAGCAGCAACGGCATTGAGGACTGCGCACGCCGCTGCCAGCAGATCCAGAAGGAGATCGACGAGAAAGAGCCCCTCATCGACAACGACGATATCCGTCAGGCGTGGGGCATCTCGTTCAGCTGCCACGGCTCCGGCCCCTCCTCGAAGGAGGGCCTGAGCGGCGCGGTCGTCATGCTCAACGCCGACGCGTCCGTGCATCTTCTCGTCGGCTCTGCCGATATCGGTCAGGGCAGCGAGACGATGGAGAGCCAGATCGCGGCGGAATGCCTCGGTATCCCGCTCTCCAGCGTGCAGATCACCGCGGCGGACACGGGTCTGACGCCGTATAACACCGGCACGTTCGGTTCGAGCCAGACGTTCATCTGCGGCAACGCCGTCAAGCTCGCCTGCGACGATCTGAAAAAGAAGATGGTCGAGCAGCTCAAGGTCATCTACGACGGCTGCACGGTCAAGGAAAAGGACCACCGCTACTATATCAGCGGCGGCGAGGAGCTTGAGCTGAGCTTTGAGGACGCCGCGCGCAAGATCCTGTTCGACCCCAAGGGCAGCGTGCCCATCGGCGCGGGCACCTACAAGGCCGCGGCCTGCCCGAATCCGTTCTCCGTCTGCTTTGTCAAGGCGGAATACCACAAGAAGCTCAACGCCATCCGCCTCATGGACATCATCGAGGTCGCGGACGTCGGTACGCCCATCAACCGCCTGACCGTCGCCGGTCAGCTCGAGGGCGGCATCGCGCAGGGCGTGGGCTACGCGCTCTATGAGCGCATGGAGATCAACCCGCGCTCGCGCCGCACGCTGTCGACCGATTTTCTGCACTACCGCATCCCGCAGATGGGCGACATGCCGCGCACGTATGTCGATATGGTCAACAGCCACGACCCCTACGGCCCGCACGGCGCGAAGAGCGTCGGCGAGCTTGCCACGGTGCCCGTGGCGCCGGCCATCGTGAACGCGGTGCGCCGGGCAAGCGGCATTGAGATCAACAGCCTGCCGCTGTGCGACAAATTTGTCATCCTGCCGACCGAGAGGGGGAATGTGAAATGAGCGGACAGGTTTTATCGAGCTTACACGACATCGTCTCCGCCGAGCACCCGACCTACATCAGCGGCGGCACGGACATCATGCCGCTGCTGAAAAACGAGGTGCGCGACGACAAGGATTTCGTCTTCCTGAAGAAAATTCCGGAGCTGCACGTTTTAGAGGAAAAGGACGGCGAGCTCATCATCGGTGCGGCGATGACGCTCACCGAGCTTGCCGAGAGCGAGCTTTTGAACAGCCGCTATGCGGCCATCGCGCAGGCGTCGTCGCTGACGGCGTCCCCGCAGATCAGAAACATCGCCACCGTCGGCGGCAACATCATGCAGGACCGCCGCTGCATCTACTTCAACCAGCCGCACCTGTGGCGCAGCGGCCTTGCCTACTGCTTCAAGACCGGCGGCAGCATTTGCCACCAGATCCCGAACTCGCCGGTCTGCCGCGCGATCTACTATTCCGACGTCGCCACCGCGCTCATCGCTTACGAGGCGGAGGTCGAGTACATCGAAGACGGCGAGACACACCGCACCGATCTCAAGTCCCTCATCGAGCGCCACAGCGTGGCCAACGGCCTTGCCTGCCACGAGCACCTGCCCATCCTCGTCACGCGCTTTCTCGTCCCCGCGGCGGAAGAGGGCGAGCGCAGCGGCTTTTATAAGTACGCCATGCGCACGACGATCGACTTCCCGATCATCAACTTCGCGCTCCGCTGCGGCGGCAATCGCCCTGCGCGTCTGGCCGCGGGCGCGGTCGCGCCCCATCCGGTCGTGATGGCCGAGACGGCGGCGAAGATCGACTCCGACGCCACGGATGACGAGGTCATCGCGCAGGCCGAGGACGAGCTCAGAAAGCTCGCCATGCCCATCAAGGAGGCCTGCATGACCCCCGCGGTCAAGAGGAGCCTCTATCGCCACGTCGCAATGCTGCTGGATTTGAGAAAATAAGCAAAAAAAGAACCGTCCGATCGGACGGTTCTTTTTTGTCGTAGAAAGTTACTTCGCGGCGCGGGCCAGAACGGCCTCGGCGCTCATGTTCGGATTGATGGTCTCTTCGCTCTCGACCGCGATGGCCGCGGCGGCGGTGCCGGCGGCGCAGCTTTCGGCAAGGTCGCGGCCTGCGAGGAACGACCAGACGAGGGACGCCATCATCGCGTCGCCCGCGCCGGTGGCGTTGCGCATCTCGGCCTTGCAGATGGGTTCCAAATGTGTCTCGCCCTGCTGCGCGGCAAACACGCCGTCGCCGCCGAGCGACAGGAACACGCGCTGCACGCCCTGATCAAGCAGCGCCTGCGCGGCCTGATGGAGCGTTGCATTGTCTGTGATCTTCACGCCGGAGAGGAGCTCTGCTTCAATGCGGTTGGGTTTGAGCGTGTGGACATGGCCGAGAAGCCCGCGGAGCTTTTCCGCCTTGACGGTGGATACCGGATCGACGAAGAGCGGCGCGGCGCAGTGCTCGACAAGGTACGCGATGGACTTGCGCGGCAGGTTCGCGTCCACGACCACCGCGGCGGCGCCGTCGAGCAGCTCCTTCTGGGAGGCAAAGTAGTCCGGCGTCAACTTTTCGCAGATCTCCATGTCAGATACGGCCACGGCCATGTCGCCGTCGCTGTCGCCGACAAAGACGTAGGTCGAGGTGCGGCCGTCGGGCACGCGCAGCGCGTGCGAAAGGTCGATGCCGAGTTCTTTACAGCTCTCTTCGACCTGGCTTGCGCGCGAATCGCCGCCCACGGCGGTCAGAAGGTAGGTCGGCACGCCAAGCAGGCGCATGTTGTGCGCGATGTTGCGCCCCACACCGCCGAGACTCAGCTCGACGCGGCCGGGATTGGAGTCACGGTCGCGCAGCGGTGCGAAAGAGTGCGCGCCGATGTCGATATTCACGCCGCCGCAGACGACGGCATAGGGAAGATTCTTTTCGTTAGACATGATGTTGCTTTCTCCGAATTATTTGTGATAAAGACGCTTGGATTCATACTTCGGCTCGCAGCTGACGTGAATGCCGAGGCGCTTGTAGAGCTTGATGTCCTCCTCCGAGATGATGACGGAGAAGTGCGCATCGCAGCTGCGGAGCGTGCCGAGCTGGGCTCTTGCCATGTCGGCGAGGGGGTTCGTCAGCGCCGAGATCGCCAGCGCGATGAGCACCTCGTCAGAGTGCAGGCGCGGGTTGTGGTGGCCGAGCGACTGGATCTTGAGCGCTGAGATCGGCTCAATGACCTGATTCGAGATGAGGTTCATGTCGCTGCGGATGCCCGCCATGGCCTTGAGCGCGTTGAGCAGCAGCGCCGCCGAAGCGCCGAGAAGGGAAGAGGTCTTGCCCGTGACAACGCGGCCGTCGGGCAGCACCATCGCGCCCGCGGGCGCGCCGGTCTCCTCGGCCTTCTGCTTGGCCGCGGCCACAGCGGGGCAGAGGTCGGGCGTCACATCCGCCTGCTGCATGACGAGTTCGAGCTTTCTGAGCTGGCAGGCGTCAGCAATGCCGCGCGCGACGTCGACCTGCGCGGTGTAGTAGCGGCGCAGAATTTCCATGCGCGAGGCCTGACGACAGACCTCATCGTCGATGATGCAGTTGCCCGCCATGTTAACGCCCATGTCGGTGGGGGACTGGTAGGGGCACTTGCCGGAGATGCGCTCGAAGATCGCGCGCAGGACGGGGAAGATCTCCACGTCGCGGTTATAGTTCACGGTCGTCTCGCCGTAGGCCTCGAGGTGGAACGGGTCGATCATGTTCACATCGTCAAGGTCCGCGGTCGCGGCCTCGTAGGCGAGGTTCACGGGGTGCTTGAGCGGCAGGTTCCAGATGGGGAAGGTCTCAAACTTGGCGTAGCCCGCGCTCACGCCGTGTTTGTGCTCGTGGTAGAGCTGGGAGAGGCACGTCGCCATCTTGCCGCTGCCGGGGCCTGGCGCGGTGACGACGATGAGCGAGTGCGTCGTCTCGATATACTCGTTGTGGCCAAAGCCCTCGTCGCTCACGATGTGGGCGACGTCGGAGGGATAGCCCGCGATGGGGTAGTGGCGGTAGTTGCGAACGCCAAGCGTGTTGAGACGCTTGATGAAGGCATCCGCCGCGTTCTGCCCCGCGTACTGCGTGATGCATACGCCGCCGACATAAAGCCCCAGCGAGCGGAACGCGTCGATCAGGCGCAGGCAGTCGTCATCATAGGTGATGCCGAGGTCGCCGCGCACCTTGTTCTTTTCAATGTCGTTCGCGTTGACCGCGATGACGATCTCCGCGTCGTCGCGCAGCTGCTGAAGCATGCGGATCTTGCTGTCGGGCTGGAAGCCGGGCAGCACGCGCGAAGCGTGAAAGTCGTCGAAGAGCTTGCCGCCGAACTCCAGGTACAGCTTGCCGCCGAACTTGCTGATGCGCTCGCGGATGTGCGCGGACTGCATGGCAAGGTATTTGTCGTTATCAAAACCGATTTGTCCCATCGTAAAAAGCACCCCATTTTCAATTTACACATAATATATGCCTATTATATAGAACGTACGGCGGCTTGACAAGAAATGTGCCCGCAGAAAAATAGATGAAAAACGGCGGCGAATTTCTGCTATTTTCCCCTCTTTACATCAGCGAGCTCTTAGCGTATGCTATAAACAGTCTCTTCACGAGGGGAAGAAAAAATCCGCACTTTTTGAAAAAAGATGTTGACAAAAGAATGCGGATATAGTAGTATATCACTGTTCGATTCGCGCGGTTAGCTCAGCTGGTAGAGCACATGCTTGACGTGCATGGGGTCACAGGTTCGAGTCCTGTACCGCGCACCAGAAAAAACCTTGAAGCTTCAGTGGCTTCAAGGTTTTTTGCTGCCCTGAAACGCCTCTTACCCTTTATCGTACCCTTTATAAATTGAGAACATTTGTAATGAAGCCTTCCATGCGCTGCGCGCTGACCGAGCGCATATCGTCTGTAAAATGACCGTAGACATCAAGAGTAAAGGCGGCAGTCGCATGACCGAGATTGCTCTGCACGGTTTTGATATCGTCACCGGCGCGGATGCAGTTCACGGCGTAGGTATGGCGAAGATCGTGTATCCTTGCGTCGGGAAGGCCGATGCGTTTCACGATACGCTTGAAGCAGTCGAAGATCGCACGGTAGGAGACATAGCGTCCAAACTCATTGGTGAACACCAAGCCGCTGTCCTCCCACGCCGGGCCTGCCATCAACCGCTGCCTGGCCTGCTGCACCTTCTGCGCTTGCAGCAGCTTCATCACATACGGTGCGGGTGTGATGGTGCGGCTCTTGTTGTTTTTCGGTGGGGAGAAGTAATAAGTCCCACCCTTTCGCTGGCTTCTACGGAGCTGCTTATTGACGAGAATCGTACCCTTTTCAAAATCAACGCAGTCCCACATCAGGCCGAGCAATTCACCCTCGCGTAAGCCGGTGAAGAGATCAACGGTGAGCGGAATTTCATACTTGCCGCCTTTTAGGAGATTCAAAAGCTGAGCGGTCTGTTGGTTGGTCAGCGGATGGATCTCTTTTTTGACGATTTTGGGCAGAACACACGCAGTCGTCGGATTGTAACGAATGTAGTTGAGAAGGACGGCTTGTTGGAGCGCTTTGTGCAGCACACCGTGAATGTTCTTGATGGTTTTAGCACTTAGGGCAGGTTGTCCGTCGTGTTCCTGCGAGAGCGAGTTATAAAGGCGCTGGACCATATGAGCCTTTAGTGTTTCAAGCGGAATATTGCCGAGTGCAGGCCGCAGATACAGCTTAGCCTGCCGTTCGTAGAGATACGCTGTGGAATCCTTGACGCCGATCTGATAGTCTTTCAGCCAAATATCAAGCCATTCATTCACGATCATTTTACAAGGCTCTTGGTATACTCCGCTGTCGATCTCCGCGGTGATGGCGGTGAGCTTTTGGCGGACTTCTTTCTGCGTCTTGCCGTAAACCGATTTTTGTATCTGCTTTCCCGTCTTGGGATCAATGCCGAGGGTGTAGCGTGCCTCCCAGCGTCCGTCTGAACGCTTGCGGATGGTGCCGCCGCCCTTGGCTCCTTTTGTTTTTCGCGTTGCCAATGAAACCTCCTGTTCTTCTGAGATCATAAAACGGCCAGTCAGTCCGTTGTTTTATCGCTGTTTGTCGCTGTCGAGCCATGCGACAAAGTCTTCGAGCGGCAGCTTGCCCGCTACGCAGGCGTCGCGCTTTTCCCGCGCCTCTGCGGACCATTTGTCAAACTCCTCGCGCGTCATCAGCCCATAGCGGATACGGGCATTGTGCGCTTTGTAGGAGCGCTTGTACTCCTTGATTGCCGGCTCGCTGAAAATTTTCTTCTCATACAGGCGGACGGAGCCCATCTCCTTGCAGGTCTTTTCCGAGCCGGAGATCACACGGGAGCAGTATTCCGACTTATAGTTCCCTGTGACACCGAACAGCCTGCCGCAGAATTTGCAGGTGCGGAAGCGAAGATTTATTTCCAGATATCGGCAGAGCAGGAAACAGATCAGGTCACTCACACTCTCCATGTTCAACACTTCTGCTGTGATTGGTGTTGGCTCGGAGAATTGTCCAAAATTCAAAGGATCGTCATAGGGGTATGGCACATTGCCGCCGGAATAAACAGCCTCAAGATGCAGTTTGCCATACGCAAGAATAGGAAAGTTGGCTTTGTCTTGCGCCTGCTTTCCGAGATACCCTTCCCGCAAGTCTCCGTTATCCTCAGTCTCCAGCACAGAGTGAGCGATAGCCTTTAGCTTCGGATGCCATGTGCGGTATTCCTCCATCATGCGCTCAAGCTCGTCCGTGTTGAGAGGATCACCAGACTCAGCGCTTAACTCCAACCGCTCCGCGGCAGCAGCCAACGGTGCATAAAGCAGGTTATCGCTGAGCCAAAGCCGAGCAAGGTCAAATAACTCCCGCAAAGACCTCTCGCGTTCCTGCCCTGCGTTGATGGCGTTTACACGCGCCTTGACCGCGCTCAGATCGCTGTCAAAATGTTTCAGATCGTCATAGAGAAAGTCCGCTATCGCAGAGCCGAGCGGTGCGTATTTGTGCCACAGCGGAGAATAGGAGAATTTTCCTGTTTTATCCGCTGTACGCAGCTCAAAATATTCTGATTTTTTATCTGTATATGCACCTACCCAAAGCCTTTGGTATGGGCGCGGATGGCTTTTTCCAGGTATCATAGAACCCTCCAAAATAGACTGATAAAGAACATGAGAGAAGAATCTATTGACAAATGCGGTATCAACAGATATACTGCAAGCAATAGACGACTTAACAATCACAATATATATCAAGAAGTCTATTGTGTCAAGAGTAATTTTCAAAGGAGGTCTAACATGAACAACAACTACGAAAATCTTCCCGCGGTGCTGAACGCCAATCAGCTCGCGGCGGCGCTGGGCATCTCCCGCGCAGGAGCGTATCAGCTCCTCAACACGGGGACGTTTCCCACGCTGCGCATCGGCAAGCGGCTGCTTGTGCCGAAGGACAAGCTCATTGAATGGATCGAGCAGAACACGGGAGGTGGGAATGGCAACTGATAAAGAAACGACTGCCCCGATTCCATCTGTTGCACCAGATGGGGAGCAGCCGCCTGCGCTTGCACGCACAGTCAGTATAACAGAGATTGAAGAAACGCACAAGCAGTTTGGAAAGATCCAGATCATGACCATGCCGGAGCTGATGGAAACACGCTTTCGCGTCCGCCCGGCGGTCATCGACGGACTGCTGCCGGCGGGGACTTACCTCCTCGCCGGTGCGCCGAAGATCGGCAAGTCCTTTCTCGTCTTGCAGATGGCCTATCAGGTGAGCATGGGAGCGCCCTTCCTTGGCTTTTCTTCCCGGCAGGGTACGGTTTTGTATCTTGCCTTAGAGGATACCTGTGAGCGATTGCAGAAGCGCCTGGCACAGATGACGGAGCAGGACAGTGAGCACTTGATCCTCTCCGTCTTTTCCGAAACACTGGACGAAGGCTTGACGGAACGGCTGAGCGACTTTTGGAGTGAGCACACGGACACGGTGCTCATCATCATTGACACTTTGCAGCGGGTACGTGGTCGAACGCTGGACAATGGCAGCTATGCCGCCGATTACGACACGCTGGCAAGGCTGAAAGAGTTCTCCGACACCTACGGTGTCACCGTGCTGGTCGTTCATCATACGCGCAAGGAGGGCGCAGAGGATGTGTTCAACATGATCTCCGGCACGAACGGTCTGATGGGCGCGGCAGACGGCGCGCTGATTTTGTACAAAAATAAGCGCACAGCCTCAGACGCCGTCCTGGAGGTGGTCGGGCGTGACCAGCCGCAGCTTCGGCTGCATCTCCGGTTTGCTGCTGCGCATCTGTGCTGGGAACTGCTTGAGGCGGAAACAGAACCTTACAGAGAGCCTCCATGCCCGCTGCTCGAATTTCTTTCTCGGCTGGTGAATGGAGAAAATCCATCGTGGAACGGCACGGCGACGGAGCTTGCGCAATGTCTTTCCAAGATGGACAGCGGCCAAAGCTTCACGCCCAACTGGATCGTGCGGACGCTGAACGCGCAGCAGGATACACTGCTGCGGAAATACGACATTCGCTACGTTTCCTACCGAACGAAAGAGGGCAAAGCGCTTTCGTTACGGTGGGACGGTGTACGGTAATGTACGGTATGTACGGTAAAAATGGGAGTGGGGGTATCCCCTCAAAATACCGTACATTATCGGACATACCGTACACCGGTAAGGTCACTTTCCGTGCCGTGAGGCGGCGGGAAATGACCGCTTGAGGGAGTCCAGAGGGAACGGCTGGCACACGGACTTTGGTACAAAGTCTAGTATGTTATACCCATCACGACGGGGGACGGGAAAACTGCGCGGGGACGCCGCTCCCCGCGCAGCTTTGACCGGGCCGAAAAAGAAGGACGACAGATGACGGTATCGTCATCTGTCGGGCGCACTTTTTCAGAAAGTCGTGATGGGGATTCTCCGCTCCCTCGTCCCCAAAACGATAACAGGAGGAACAACGATGGCTTACGCCATTTTACGATTTGCAAAGCGAAAGGGCGGTGCTGCCAAGGCCATTGCTGCCCACAATGAGCGGACAAAGGAAGCATACGCCAGTAATCCGGACATTGACAAAAGCCGCACCGTGCAGAACTATCATTTGATCGCGCCGCGTTGGAGCTACGAACAGGAGATTAGGCACCGCATCCGTATGGCGGGCTGCCGGGTACGCAGGGACAGCGTGAAATTTGTGGAGACGTTGATCACGACCAGCCCGGAGTTTGCAAAAGCACATGAATCAGAAATGCCGGAGTATTTTGAGCGGGCGCTCGGCTTTCTCAAAGAGCGCGTGGGCAAGGAGAACATCTTTTCCGCCGTGGTGCACATGGATGAGAAAACGCCGCACCTGCATCTGTGCTTTGTGCCACTGACGAAGGACAACCGGCTGTCTGCAAAAGAGATCCTCGGCAACAAGAAGGCGATGATCCAATGGCAGGACGATTTCTACGCCTGTATGTCGGAACGGTGGCCGGAGCTGGAGCGCGGCGCGCCCGCGGTGGAGACCAAGCGCAGGCACCTGACGCCGCAATGGTACAAGAAGGTCACGGCGATGGACGCCAAGCTGGAGAAGCTGGAAACGGCCTTGAACGGCATCAATGTGCTGAACGCGGGCAAGAAGCGCGAAGAGGCGGTTGCGCTGCTGGCGCAGCTCTTGCCAGAGGTAGAGTCCTTTCAAGTGGAAATTCAGCGGATGCAGGCAGCTGTGTCGCAGTCGCTTTCCATGCAGCGATGCAGCGCCGAAGAGAATGAAACGCTAAAGAGCGAACTAACTGCCGAGCGCCGCAAAAGCGCCGAGCAGCGCGCAAAGCTTACCGTGCTGGAAGAGCGCTACAAACGGGCAGAAAAGCTGCTGAGTAAGCTGCCGAGAGATGTTATTCTGCAGTATTCAAAATACGAAGGCCGTAATGAATGGTAATGTCAGCGGGGTATTTGGGTAGGTAGGATATCCACTTAGGCTCCAATAGATACAAGTTAAAATATTCCTATTAGGAATATTTTAAGGCCAAAATCGGATTTTACATCGCATTGTAGCAAGACTATAATGTGAAACATAAAAATTGTAGTTAGAATAACCAACGGAATAATGACAGATTCGCTATGACAAGAGTTTTCAGAACAGGAGGAGATCAATGAAGATACCTATCACAATTGGAGAGATGACAGCCCAGTGTGGTGAAAAAGTCCGTGGCAAACTGCTGGCGGGTGAATTTTCTACCGGAACCGAGGTCTATCTTCCGTTCATCATAATCAATGGTGCAGAAGATGGCAACACTGTTTGGGTCAACGCCTGCGTACACGGCAATGAACTCAATGGTACTTTGGCTGCACAGAAGCTAGCCCGCGAGATCGACCCAAAGGATGTCCGCGGTGCCGTGATCATTACCCCGATCTGCAATCCTTTGGCCTACCGTGAAAAGAAACGCCTGTCGTTTCTTGAAGGAAATGCTGGTATGGGCGAAAGTAGCAATATGGGCGAAGTCTTCCCCGGCCGCATGGATGGCACTATGACCGAGAAACTGGCCTATGTGCTCTTCTGTGAGATTAAGCGCCTTGCTACCGCCGTAGTGGACTTTCACTGCTGGGGTTTTGGTCAGGACTCCAAGCCCTACACTGTCATTAAAAAATATCCTGATGAAAAAATCAGTCAAGAAATTCTAAATATTGCAAAAGTATTTGGTTCTCCGATGATCTGCACACTGGATATGACCCAAAAACTCAACGAGCCGTCTCCTGTGGACAAGCAGATGGATGTCCTCTGTGCGCAGGCTCGTATTCCAAGTTTTATGGCCGAGACGGGTCATTCTGAATGGGCGGAGACGGAATATATCGACTTTGCCGCACAGGGTGCCAGAAATGTCATGCAGTATTATAACGTTCTTCCCGGCGAGCCCAAGGTCCCGGAAAACCAGATCATTCTTTCTTCCCGTGAAGTAATTCGCTGCAAGCACGACGGTCTGGCCATTGCTCAGGTCAAACCACATCAGTTTGTGAAAAAAGGGGAGATCCTCAGCAAAGTATACAACGTGTACGGCGATGTTGTTGAAGAGGTCCGCGCCGAGCATGATATGTATACAGTCAGTCTTCCCTATCAGCCCAACGTCAACGGCGGCGAGCGTGTCGCCTTTGTTGGAACCATATAATACTTTTAGAGGAGAGAAATCATGAAAAAGAAACTTCTTGCGCTGATCCTCGCTCTTGCGATGGTCCTGTCCCTCACCGCCTGCGGTGACCAGTCCGCAGACCCCTCCGACAACTCCGACGATTCTCAGAATCAAGAAGCCTCTGATACCCTGTCTCAGAAAGTCTATGTCAGCACGGCACAGGGCGGTTCCCTTTATTACACGGTTGGTATCGCCATTACGCAGCTCTGGACCGAGAAAATTCCCGGTGCAGTCGCCTCCGCCAACTCCAGCTCCGGTTCTGCGGAAAACCTGAATCTTCTCATCAGTGGCGAGACCAACCTCGGCATCGTGCAGAGTAACCTCATTAAGGACGCTTACAGCGGTGAAAATGCCTTTGCAGGCGATCCGCATGAGGAAATGCGCATTATCGCGCCTCTGACCACGGCTTACTACCACATCATCGCCCGCAAGAATGCGGATATTCACTGCCTTGCTGACGCCCGCGGCAAGCGTGTGTGCGTCGGTCTGTCCGGCAGCGGCAACATGACCACGAATACGCTGATCTTCGACGCCATCGGCATGTCGTTCGATGACTTTGACCCGCAGTATGTTTCCATGAGCGAGGCGCTTGAGGCCATGAAGAACGGCCTGATGGACATGACCATCGTCTTTGGTCAGTATCCCGACTCCAATGTTATGGATGCCGTGTCTGCTGCCGGTTCCAACCTTGAGCTCGTCAGCTTCACGCAGGATGAGATCGACAAGATCACCGCTGCCAACAGCTGGATCGTCAAGGCCACCATCCCCGGCGGCACCTACACCGGTTATGACGAGGACATCCTGACGCTTGCGCACAACGGTTTCCTCTGCGCTACCGCTGATTTCCCCGAGAATGACGCCTATCTTCTGACCAAGACAACTTTCTCCAACCTCGATTGGCTGCGCGAGGCTTATGCCGGTCTGGATTGCTATGCGACGCAGAACCCCTACGAGGCTGCGCTGTCCACCGGCGTGCCCCTGCACGACGGTTCCCTGCGTGCTCTTCAGGAACTCGGCTTAGCCCAGTGATCTAAAGAGGCCTTCTAATTTAGAATGGCCCGGAAGGGCGGGCAGACCGCACGCGATCTCCCCGCCCTTCTGATATCTCTATGGAGGAAATATGAGTAACGAAAATAACATCAAGATCAAAGATCCTGAGGGGCGTGAATACGATGACAGCGGTTCAGCGACCCTCAAAAAGGTAATTTCTGTCATCTGTGTGATTTTTTCGCTGGTCGGCATTATCACCAACAGCATTTATCCCCTTACCGGCATGAAAAAGGGCGGCATCTTCCTTGGTTTTACCCTGTGTCTGATCTTCCTGCTGTATCCGACCAAAATCAAGGGCCGCCGCCTTTTGGCTTATGATGTGGTTCTGTCCGTCATGGGCTTTGGAGTTGGCCTCTACACCTTTCTTGTGACGGATCGCTTTTCCATGAGCAATCTCCAGATGACCACAATGGATACGGTGATGAGTTTTCTCGCCGTTGCACTGGTCATCATCGCTGCGCGCCGCGCAGTGGGAAATGCAATGGCAATCCTGCCTGTGATCTTTTCTCTGTATGCGCTCTTTGGACGCTACATTCCAGGGCTTCTTGGACATGGCGGCTACACGCTCAAGCGCTTTCTGATGCGCATGTACATGGTCGATGAAGGCCTGTACGGTATGACGGCCCAGGTCGCGTGCAGCTATGTGTTCCTGTTCATCGTGTTCGGCGCGTTTCTCTCTTCAAGCGGCGTTGCAGAATTCTTCAATGATGCCTCCAACCGCATCGCCGGTGCACGCGCCGGCGGCCCTGCAAAGGTTGCCGTCATCTCCAGCGGCCTGATGGGCACCATCAGCGGCAGTTCCGCCGCCAACGTGGCAACGACGGGCGTGTTCACCATCCCAATGATGAAAAAGGTCGGCTTCTCTTCGGAATTTGCCGGCGCAGTCGAGTCCGTTGCCTCCACCGGCGGCATGATCATGCCGCCGATCATGGGTTCGGCCGCGTTCCTGATGATGCAGTATCTGGGCGTGCCGTTCAGCAGCATCATGCGTGCTGCCATTTTCCCCGCGATCTTCTACTTCTTCTCCGTCTATATGTGGGTGCACTTCACCGCGCTGCGCCTTGGCAACCATGGTCTCAGCAAGGATGAGATCCCGCCCATCCACGACCTCAAGCGCCGCATTCTCCTCCTCACCCCGCTCATTGCGATCATCATCTCCATGCTGATCGGCTACACCGCGATCTTCGCCGCGTTCATCGGCATTTTCGTTACGCTTCTTGCCGGTCTCGTGCAGAAGGATCGGATCACCTTCAAAAAGATCATCGGTGCCCTGATCAGCGGTGCAAAGGCATCGTTGACGGCAATGATCGCCTGCATTGTCGCTGGTATCATCGTCGGCGTGTGCAATCTGACCGGTCTTGGTCAGGTCATCACCTACAACATTACGCAGATCTCCGGCAACAATCTTTTATTTGCTCTGTTCCTTACCGCTTTTTGCTGTATAATCCTGAGTATGGGTCTTCCCGCCGCTGCCTGCTACATTCTGGTTGCAACCATTGTAGCTCCGGCGCTGATCCGTATGAATGTGACGCCTATGGCAGCCCACATGTTCGTTTTCATTTTCTCCTGCTACTCCAATATTACGCCGCCGGTGGCCATCGCCTCCTTTACCGCGGCCGGCATTGCAAATTGCAAACCATTCGATGTGGCCGTGCAGGGTCTGAAAATCGCTGCGCCGAGCTTTATCATCCCGTTCATGTTCGTTTACAATCCTGCCATTCTTCTGGGAAATGCAGGTATCGCGGAGATCGTGATCACGTTGCTCACAACGACATTTGGCGTGCTGTATATTGCCATCGCAGGCGCTGGATACAGCTTCCACAAAACTGCGCTGCCGATTCGCATCGCTTACGGTGTAGCCGCTCTGCTGTTAATCATTCCGGAGCATATCACCGATATTGTCGGCGTGGCCGTTCTGCTCGTGGCGTCCTTCATTGATTATAAGAGCAAGGGAAAAAATGACGTCCCTGCTCCCAAAGAACAATAATAAAGAGGGATCTTATGGACAGAGAGACATTAGTAACTTTTCTCACAATTGTCAGCACCAACAGTGTATCCAGGGCAGCGGAGCAGCTTTATGTCTCTCAGTCCAGCGTCAGCAAACGCTTACAGCAGCTTGAAACGGAACTGGGCGTATCCTTGATCGTGCGCAAAAAGGGAACGCGCGGTATAGAATTGACACCGGCAGGCCTGTCTTTTCTCCCAATGGCGGAACAGATCATCGAACTGTGCCAGCAATCAGTGGATATGAACAGCGATCACGGCAGGACAAGGCTCTCCATCGCCTGCATCGACAGTCTGAACGCCTCTGTGTTGGCTCCGGTCTACCGGCGGCTTCTCCAGCAGGAACCGATGATCAATCTGTCCATCACCACCAATCTCTCTGCTCAGATCTATCACTTTGTGGAACGATATACGTGCGATATCGGTTTTGTCACCGTCAAACTTCAGCACCCGAACATCATCGTGGAGCCTTTTATTCAGCAGTATTTCAAGCTGATCTACTGCTGCCATGGCAAGCCGGATCTCACATCGCCAGTGGCAACCGAGGCGCTTGATCCGACAAAGGAGATATTTCAGCCCTGGGGCAGTGTCTTTTACCAGTGGCACGAGCGTCATTTCCCCGGTTCAAAACAGTACGTCCGCTTTGACACGGTCTCCATGATGCCGGAATTGCTGGAGGATGGATACTGGACGATCGTGCCGGACACCATCGCCGACACGCTGCGAAATACGCCGCATCTTCATGTGTTCGAGCTCCAAAATCCCCCTCCGTATCGAACCTGCTATAAAATCAAGAACCTGCTTCCCCGAAAAGAAAATCAGAGAGCCATCGAACTGTTCGAGTCTATTTTGAATGAGGACTCTCATTTATCCCAGTTCTGGCGCCCATAAAATGTAAACAGACTATCGTGTGAAAGGCGAGGAACCTCTATGCTCTCGGAAAAGGCAACAAATATCTCTCCCGCCGCCACCATTGAGATCTCCGCACGCATTGCGGAACTCAGACGGCAGGGCATCAACATCATTTCTCTCAATATTGGCGAGCCGGACTATCCGACGCCGGAAAATATCTCACAGGCAGCAAAAAGCGCGATCGACGCACACTTCACCAAATATCAGCCGGTTCCCGGCATTCTGGAGCTGCGCGAGGCGATCTGCAAAAAGTTCAAAACTGACAACGGCCTGACATATCGGCCCAACGAGATCTGTGTCAGCGCAGGAGCCAAACAGGCTGTATTCAACGCCGTGTTTGTCCTCTGCGGCGAAGGGGATGAAGTCATCATCCCGACCCCCTGCTGGGTCAGTTACAGTGAGATCGTCAAGCTGGTCGGCGCAACGCCCGTATATGTTCCGTGCGCCCCTGAAGAAAACTTTGATCTGAACCTAACCGGCATCCGTTCCGCGATCTCATCCAGAACAAAAGCGATCCTGATCAACACCCCCAACAATCCCACCGGCGCTGTATACAGCGAGCAGACGCTTCGTGCGCTCGGTGAACTGGCCGTGGAACACGGCTTTACCATCATCTCCGATGAGATCTATGAAAAGATGGTCTATGACGGCGCAGAGCATATCTCCACCGCCTCTCTTTCGCCAGAGATCTACCGGCACTGCATTACGATCAACGGTTTTTCCAAGGCTTATGCCATGCCCGGCTGGCGCATCGGCTATTCCGCCGCTCCGCTTGAAGTGACCACTGCGATCAAAGCCGTACAGGGCCATGTAACCTCCGCTGCCAATTCCATCGCGCAGAAGGCCGCGCTTGAGGCGCTCTCCGGCCCGCAGGATACCGTTGCCGTCATGTGCGGCGAGTACGCCAGACGCCGTAGCCGCGTAGCGCAGCTTCTGCAGGAAATCCCTGGGGTTCGCTTTTCCATGCCGTCCGGCGCATTCTATTTCTGGGTCGATGTCTCCGCTTATTTAGGCAAAAGTCACGGCGGCAAAAAGATCAACACCGCCGTCGATCTTGCCAACTTCCTGCTTGAGCAGGCACACGCCGCCGTCGTCCCCGGCGAGGCATTCCATATGCCCGGCAGCATCCGCATCTCCTACGCAAACTCCATGAAAAACATCGAGCTGGCCCTTACAGCCATCAAAGAAGCTCTCGCACTGCTGTAACAAAAGATAGAGAGGTGTTGTAACGATGTCTGTTGGAAAACGCATTTACTTAAAGCGGCGTATGCCGGATCCCGAATTGGTCAAAGCCTTTGAAACGATCCCCGCCTCAAATGTTGCCGACGTTATGGGGCGCAACTGCGCCATGAATCCGCGCATCCACCTGGTCAGTTCTCCCAAAAAGCAGATGATGTCCGGTGTTGCCTATACCGTAAAGGCGCGCGGCGGCGATAATCTTGCCCTGCACGCGGCGCTGAATCTTGCCGGTGAGGGCGATGTCATTGTTGTCTCCAATGAAGAGGACTCCACCCGTTCTCTCATCGGCGAGGTAATGATGTCCTATCTGCGCTATACGAAAAAGATTGTCGGCATCGTGCTGGACGGCCCGATCCGCGATATCGATGAGATCGGCAAATGGGATTTCCCCGTATACTGCACCGGTACGACTCCCGGCGGCCCGTATAAAGAGGGCCCTGGAGAAATCAATGTGCCCATTGCCTGCGGCGGCGTCAGCGTCATGCCGGGAGATATCATTCTGGCAGATCCGGACGGCGTCATCGTGATCCCGCAAAAGGATGCATCCACCATTCTCAAGGATGCGCTCGCCTTTCAGGCGGCCGATGAAGCCAAGGCTATCGCGGCCCGCAACGGCACCGCCAAACGCGACTGGGTCGAAAAGAGTCTGAAAGAAAAGGGTTTCGAAATCATCGACGGAATTTATGAGCCCTGATGGAGAGGGGTGAACAATCCCCATGGGTGGAGAGACGCACATCACACAATGAGAGTCTCCCCCGCTGACCGTTAATAAAACTACGGAGGTGCATTTTGCCGCGCTGTAGCTGATTTGGTTCAGTATGATGAGAGGGGAGCGACTTCAGATTCCTTTACTTGCTACATAGAACTACTGAGCGCAGAAATAGGACAATGACCTATTATAAGCGGCCGTTTAGCGATAAATGGTTTTTCCAGCAACAATCTCCTCCACTGCATTACGGATGTTATTCATCGCCCTGACCCACGCCATTTGGTTTTCAGCTTTTAGTTGTTCGGTGATTCCCTGTGCCTGCGCCATCTGTTCGATTAAAAGCTGCAGCATCACGTTTGCTTCGCGGTCAATCTCGTTGAGGTGGTGCGTCAATTTGCCGGACGTTTTCAAATTGATATAGGTCGCTCTGCGGTGCTCTTTCAGATATTGGAGCCGCATGCGGCCAAAGCGTCCATAGGTTGCCGGTTCTTTCTCGGATATTGCCAGATCCGGCAGGTAGTAATCTCCGTACTTGCTATATGTAATTTCCATTGTGTGACAGTCCTTTCTTAAGCTATGATTTTACCCTTATTTGTACCCTTTATAGTGTTAGCTCTTATAAAACAACTGGACTGACTGGTACCATGTTTTATAGTTTCAGAACGGTTTATCACAAAATTTGATGAAATTTGCTGCAAAAGAGGACTTTTCTTGAATTCGAGTCCTGTACCGCGCACCAGAAAAAACCTTGAAGCTTCAGTGGCTTCAAGGTTTTTTATTGCCCTGAAACCCTGTTTACCCTTATTTTTAGCCTTATTGTCCCTCAAGCATCCGAAACGCTCTTGATAAACTGCTCCATACGCTCTGCACTGTCCTGCTTCATCTGCTTCGTAACGTGTCCGTAAACGTCTAATGTAAACGCTGCGGTGGCGTGACCGAGATTTTCCTGCATGGTCTTAATGTCGTCGCCGCTCTTGATAGAGGCAACGGCGAAAGTATGATGCAGATCGTGGAAGCGTGTGGCCGGTGCGCCGATGTTTCGGACAATTGCGCATAGTGTAGGCGTTTGCGAACATAAGGAAGGGCCAGAGAGAAACTGGTTTACATTACGGCTACGCAATACTACACAGGTAAGGTTAGGTGTAGTATTGCGTAGTCGTGGGTCGACAATACTATGCAGACTACAGCTCTGCAGGGTCGCCTGCTTTGTTGATGCGCCCGATGAGTGTACGTTCTAACAAGTGAAAGCCCCGGATCCGCTCGGCAGTAAGAAGAATATAAAAAAGAACTTGCCAAAATACATCAGACATATTATACTCTAGACCAAACAAACAATCGATACAGGAAAGAAGGCAGAGTATGAAAAAAGCGGTTGGGGGAAAAACGCGCGTCGATCTTGCAGTCGATCAGATCATTCAGGTCATTTTGGACCGCGATATGAAGGCCGGTGACAAGCTGCCGAACGAGTATGATCTGGCGCGCGAGCTGGGCGTGGGCCGCAGCACGCTGCGCGAGGCGATTAAGCGCCTTGTTGCCCGCAATATTTTAACGGCGCGGCAGGGCGCGGGCACGTTTGTCTCGGAGAAGAACGGCGTGCCGGAAGACCCGCTCGGACTGACGTTTATGATGGAAGAGGGCTCGGAGAATCTCGCGCTCGACCTGCAGGATATTCGATTGATGCTTGAGCCGGAGACCTGCGCGATCGTTGCGCGCGGCGCAACGCCCGAGCAGATCGACCAGATGCAGGCATACTGCGATGAGACGACGCGCCTGATCGAAGCGGAGGAGGATTATTCCGCCGCCGACGCAAAGTTCCACCGGTATCTTGCCGAATGCAGCGGAAACCATGTGCTGCCCAATCTCATCCCGATCATCGCCTCGGCGATCGGCGTTGTGATCACGGTGACGAACGATGAGCACCGCTCCCAGAGCGGCATGGAACACCAGCGTATCGTCGACGCCATCCGCCGCCATGACCCGGAGGGGGCAAAGTACAGCATGATCGCGCACCTGAACACCAGCCGCAATTCCATGGTTCATTCTCGGGATAACTGCGCGGCGAAGCGCTGAAAGCGCACCACACCTTGAGTCATCACACAACTAACGCACAGAGATTTCGTATGCCTAACGAAATTTCTGTGCATTTTTGCAAAATAACTAAAAAAAGCGCAAAGAAATCAGACGAAATACAGAAAACATTGTGAACTAAATATCAACTATTGACGAACGGAGTTGTCTGATGTATTCTGAATTTGCAAAATACATCAGACAACAGCACAAAGCCATCCACCAACCAATCAAAAGAAGAGGAGAAAGATCATGAGGGTATCGGTCATGCGTTCTTCCGCAGCTTTGACCTCTCCCAGCCGGTAGGCGACATCCATCAGATCCATGGCGAGGGCATCGGTCAGCGCGAGGTCATGATGACCCTGTCGGACAAGGATGAGGCGTCCCGCCTGATCTGCGGCCTTACATGGGGCGGCGAGGGCGCATGGACCAGCTGGCCTCCGCACCAGCACGAAAAGGATCTTGAAGAGGTCTACTGCTACTTCGGTATGCCGCTGCCGCACTTCGGCTTCCACATCAGCTATCTCAGGAGCGGCGAGGTCGAGGATATCGTGACCCACACCGTTCACTCCGGCACGATGGTGGAGGCTCCCGTGGGCGATCACCCGACGGTCGCGAGCCCCGGCACGCGCAGCTCCTATCTGTGGGCGCTTGCTGCGCACAGTCATTCCAGCCGCAGCTATAACCGCGCTGTGCTGGATCCTGCGCTGGAAAACTTCAATTCCACGCGCTGATTTTGAGAAAAAAGAGCATTCGTATGACGAATTTATTTGATTTGACCGGCAGTCGTGCCATCGTGACCGGCGGTACCCGCGGTCTCGGCCACGGCATGGCGGAGGGACTGATGGAAGCGGGTGCTTCCGTCGTTATCTTCGGATCGAGCGATAAGGTTGAAAAGGTTGCGGCGGATTTCCGTGCCCACGCCTCCGACTATCTCAACGGTGCGGTCATCCCCGTTGACGGCGGCTATCTTGTCAAGTAAAGGCGGGGGGAAGCAATGGCAAAATATCTTGTTTGTGTCAGCGATGAGCGCCATGCGAGCTATGAGATCGAGCGCGCCATTCTGGAAAAGGCCGGTGCAGAGCTGAAGCTCTGCCACTGCGAAAGCGCTGCGGATATCGCCGCACAGTGTGCGGATGCGGACGCCGTACTGCTTGACCTTGCACCTATGACCGCCGAGGCGGTTGCAGGGTTGAGAAAATGCAAGGTCATCAGCCGCTACGGTGTCGGTTTTGAGAATGTCGATCTGGATGCGGCGACTGCCGCAGGCATTCAGGTCACCAATGTTCCCGATTACTGCATGGAGGATGTTTCCGACCATGCGTTGGCGCTGATGCTTTCCTGTCTGCGTCATATCCCGCTGCGCGACCGCGAGGTCCGCGAGGGGAAATGGAACATTCAGGCAGACAGCTTCCGGCTGAAGGGCAAAACGCTCGGTGTCATCGGCGCAGGCCGCATCGCGCGCGCGCTGATCCGCAAGGTCAGCGGCTTCGGTTTTGCCGAGGTCGTGGCATACGATCCCTATATCAGCGCCGAGCAGTTGGCTGAGATCGGCGTGCGCAAGGTGGAAAAGGAGGAGCTGTTCCGCATTTCCGATATCATCTCCCTCCATCTGCATGCCAATGCTGAGACAAACGGCATGATCTGCAAGGAGACGCTTGCACTGATGAAGCCGACAGCGATCCTCATCAACGTCAGCCGCGGTCCGCTCGTCAAGGACGAGGATCTGCTCGACGCGCTGCGCGGACACCGCATTCTTGCGGCGGGGCTTGATACGCATAATCACGAACCGCTCGGCGCGCAGTCGCCCTTCTGCCAGCTTGACAATGTTGTGCTGACCGATCATACAGCCTACTCCACGGCGGAGGGCGTAACGGAGCTCAAGACCAAGGCGGCGCAGAACGTTGTGGACGTACTGGAAGGGAGAACTCCTCGCTATCCGGTCAATCACCTGTAATTATTCCACTTGTTTGCCCGAAAAGGGCGGGAGGTAAAAAATATGACAGCATTAGAAAGACTCTATAACGCGGCAGTGGTGCCCGTCGTCGTGCTCGA
>OJSQ01000192.1_pt1 | contig 89290 bp, 62 predicted proteins | sample 1599551 | NCBI WGS metagenome assembly OJSQ01 (sample SAMN04168659, study PRJEB22393) | human gut metagenome | biome: human gut microbiome; feature: stool | host: Homo sapiens | collected 2014-05-12
CTCTGAAACTTAATATTATTTATGCGGATCAGGAGTTGGATTGTGTTCATAACCCTGCAAAAAGCGTGCATATCTGGCGGATATATATTAGGAAAAGAACAGGAGTTAAATGCATTTTCTCTCGAAGCGTTAACCTTAAACAAGCCCACTCTTCGAGAGAAAGGATTTTACAAGCTTATTCCACAGCCTTTTTATAACGCAACAATGCTTCTAAGAAATAATAATCGGCATAAGAAAGCGGTACATCTACTTCGCTATTTTCCGGAAGATTACCGACACTATGCTTTAGAATAAAATTACAGTTAGTTCCCGGTTCAGCAAGATAATGAGGTGAAGCTAGAGTTCGAAGTTGTTTTTCAGCTATTGAGAGATAATTTTGTCCTGTTTTCTCATCTGTAACAAAACCACTCAGCTCTACAAAAGCAGAGGCCATTATTGCACCGGCTGAAGCATCGCGATATTCATTACCGTTAGGAGCATCAAAGTCCCAATAAGGAATACCATCAACCGGAAGACGTGAAAGAAGCATATCGGCAATATTTTCTGCGTGTTCCAAATACTTTTCATCTCCGGTCATGCGAAACATCATTGTATAGCCATAAAGTGCCCAGGCTTGCCCTCTCCCCCATGATGATTCATTGGCATAACCCTGTACTGTTTGCTGGCTACGCACATGTCCATCTTCAGGATCATAATCTACCAGATGATAAGAAGAATAATCTTTACGGAAATGATTTTTAAGGGTAGTATTTGCATGTGTACGAGCTATATATTCCAAAGTATCATTATCAAAGGTTTTCGATGCAAACATCAGCAATTCCAAATTCATCATATTATCAATGATAACAGGGTATTTCCAACCACGGCGCAAGAAATCCCAGCTTCGGGTTACTCCAGTTACAGAACTAAAGCGGGTCGCCAATGATTGTGCCCCTTGATAAAGAACTTTCTTATAATCTTCATTTCCCGTGAGACGAAAACCATTACCATAACTACAATTTAACTGGAAACCTACATCATGGTCATTGGTTACGTATTGAATAGGATCCAGTTTCAACGTATTCTTTTCGGCCAATGTCTTCACGGCTTCATTTTGAGTATACTCATAAATATACCAGAGTGAACCGGGATAAAACCCGCTACACCACCAATAAATTGTCGAAGATTTGAATGTACTGTCCGGAGCTATGGACTGCGGTAAAGTAGTACTTTCCAAACGAGTATCCATTGTCAAATACTGCTGTTCAGCAACGGTAAATACACGTGCCGTCAATGCATCCATTGATTCCTGTTTCGAACACGAAACAAGGAAACCAATTAAACTTAATAAGAGCCATTTCTTTTTCATAAATCCTTTTTATAATTTAATTAACAAATAATTCATCTGATAAGATTTAATGTCACTTTCAACAAATTCTTCCGGTTTGCAGGAAGATAAGTTTCAAAACCTACACGCATACTTCCCGGATTAGGTTCATCAAAAACATGGAGGGGGGCATTTGACCAAAGTTTCATTTCAACATCATCCGGTGCAGCCACGGTAAGCAACATTCGGTGTCCATCCTTAGCCAATTCTATTTGATTCTTACCGATGATTTTTGCTTCAGCCGGTGTTACCATAATCCAAGTTACCAAAGCCTCTTTTTCTCCCGTAACCAGTTCATCTTTCACAATCAGATCATCTTCTTCATTCAGATAAATGATGCGGACAACTTTTTCCATATCATCAGCAAAAACGCTTGTAAGATTTACTTCTGCCCCTTTCCTATCTTCACTTTTATATATTCTGCTTATGGGAGCATAACTATTCACTAAATGCCGCTTATTATTTATCGTAAGCGTATTATGTGCCATATTACCAAGACGGAACACTTCCCACCGTTGGCCTTCTTGAGACTGATCCCATAAATTTACTCCTCTACTCTCCAGACTTAAATAATTTTGCATACCGAGATCTATCCCCCAGCGTATTCCCTCCCTTTCATAAATAAACGAACCGGCATCCATATGCGCATGAGAAGTTAAGGGAGAACCTCCTTTTACGGCCAGATAGCTATCTTTTTTACTATTCCATCCGCCACGATAAATAAAAACCGGTGTCTTTCCACCATTATGCCAAAAACGACAGGAAGGCGGTTGTATATTACTCAAATCCTGATGAGCACAAAAAATCAACAGACAGGGCAATAAACGATCTTCTGCAAAACTAACTGAAGGATCCTCTAAATATTGATTTTCTAACCATAGTAAAGATAAATCCCCCATTTTCTTAGCAAACCAAAACATCATCATATTACATCTCACTCCATTAACAGCATCCGAAAAATTAAAGTATTCGCCACTTGGAGCTGTCATAAATTCCATAAAGCGAGCTGATTCCAAAAAACCGGGATATTCGGATAGCCCGGCATCTGTCCCCAATGCACTTTCAAGGGCAGCAATAAGTAACACCTGAAAACTGGTACCATATCCCCAATAATGAAAGCCCTCCGGATATCCTCCATCCGGTCCATAAGCCACTAAAGCTTTAGGATTAGTCAACAAGCACTTCTCTATAATTTTTTTTGCCTTATCCGGCACATCCTCAAAAACTGCAAGCGCACCACACAATAAACCACCATTACAAACAGAATTCCAGTTAGATACCGCTCTGTAAAACCATTCATCAGGAGCAGCGGCATCCAGACCTTTTTCTACAATTGCGTCACGTACTATAGAACGTATTTCCGGTTCCAAATACTCATAAAGCCAATCATAACCTATGGATAATGCTAACACCATTTCTCCCACGTCCAAAAAGTGAGATGGATTCCAATCTGGAAAACGGCTTACCGAAAGCATTTCTTGTGTTGCACGATAAGCATACTTTTCTTCCTTCGTCATGCGATAGGCATATGAAAGATAGAAAATCCGTTTTAATGCCAAACGGGAAACACCCAGCAACCGCTTCCCTTCCATAACTCGTTCCGCCATTTGTTGGATGAGTATCTCATCAGATTCTTTCAAAATACGCTCATGAACCTTCAATAACGATGGGAAGCTTGTTATTGACCTCTTCACAGCTTCTTCTCCTCCTTGCGTTAATAATAAACGAGGATGAGGGTTCATTCTTTCATAATCCAAAGACTGCGCACACAACACTAAAGAATAAAAAACTAAAACTGACAATAAGATTGTTCGCTGTAGACGAGGTTTACAAAAAAGGAATAAATATATCATCATATTAATTACTTAAAAGTTCAACAACATGACAAATATCACAATATTATAGAATAATATAGAATCATTATCTGCAAAATCGACGGGAACGTTTTCCTTAACTAAAGCTAACCATCTTTCTGTGCAAGGTATGCAAAAGTATGTTTTTACATAGGAATAATCAACTATATAACAAGCTATTAACATTAAAAACCTACAAAATCGTTCCCGATGATTTTCATCATTCTTTGCATAAGTTATCATATTATTTCAGAGATTTGCATGTGTAACTCAATATATAACATAAAACAAATCTAAAATGAACAGAATAGAAACAACATTATTATCCAGCAATTTTGAGGTTGAAAATCATAAAGTTGCAATCAGTAAAAGCCTAATAAATATCTAAATACTAATTATTATTCAGTTATATGAAAAACAATTTATCACATCCATGCATGTGGCAGCAAGGTCACACACGATGCTATCGTCTGGCCCAATCAGTAGTTCTGACTGCTTTGTTGGGCATTGGCACAGTACAAGCTGGTCAGCCCTTCATTACGACATCCCTTTCAACGCAGATTCATAGTGTTGCTTCGGAACAACAAACGGGCAATATATCAATAAAAGGGCATGTAGTAGATAACAAGGGAGAAATCCTTATTGGCGTTACTGTCATGGTAAAAGGTACCAATAACGGTGTCATCACAGATATGAATGGTAACTTTACCATTACCGCAAAAAACGGCCAAACACTGGTTCTTTCTTATATCGGATACAAAGATGTGGAAGTCAAAGTGCAGCAAAGCAATCTGAACATTACAATGCAGGAAGACGCTCAAGCACTCGACGAAGTTGTAGTTATCGGATATGGTACAGCTAAAAAGAAGGATTTAACCGGTGCTATTTCAAACATTCGTCCGACCGACTTAAAAGCAGAAATGCCCCGTAATATGCACGACTTATTGCGTGCTAATGCTGCCGGTCTGAACATCTCAGTCAACAACGAAGCAAAAGGTGGCGGCGACTTCCTTATACGTGGTAAAGGTACTTTAAAAGCCGGTTCACAACCGTTACTTGTTGTAGACGGAGTTATTTATAATGGCGAACTTAGCGAATTGAACCCCAACGACATCATTTCAATCGACGTACTGAAAGATGCCAGTTCTGCTGCTGTATATGGTGCAAAAGCAGCAAACGGAGTCATTGCTATCACTACACAGAAAGGTATAGCAGGCAGCAAGCCAGTGATTAACGTCAATACAAGTTGGGGATTAGTCACTCCTATTAAGAGCCGCAAACTCAGAAACGCCGAGCAATTTCTTGATTTCCGTCAAGCATACGAAATCGGTAGGCAAACGGATGAATACCTTGAACAATATCCGGGAATGTATATCGATCCAAGGAAGCTTAATGGAATAGATAAAGTAGACTGGTACAATTATGACCAGAAGGATAAAGTTACGTCTGTATCAGAAGAAGAACTAATAACGAAATGGTTGTCACGTCTGGACCTATCTACCCCTGAAATCAATAATTATTTCAATGGTAAACTAACCAATTGGCAAGATTTGATGTTAAACAATGCAGTACAACAAAACTACAACGTCAGCATTAGCAAAAAAGGTGAAGATTACCAATACTATTGGTCCATTGGCTATATGGACAATGAAGGTATCAAAGATGGTGATGCGTTTAGCCGTTTCACTACCCGCCTGAATCTGGAATCCAATGTCAGCAAGTATATCACAGTGGGATTGAATATGAACTTCTCCAGCCGTGACGAAAGTGCTATTGCTGTCGATACTAAAGCTTTGACATGGTTTTCTCCGTATTGTAGTAATGATGTTAACAATCCAGAAAGTGCTAACCAGCACTATCCTAATGGTTCAAACACCATCGCCAACCCATTCTATGACCGTAAATATACAGATAAGAAACAGGTATACATGAATCTGGACGGAACTATCTACGGACGCCTGAATTTACCATTCGGTTTCTCTTACCAGATGAACTTTACTCCGCGCTTGGCCTGGAACGAAAGTTTTGAGCACAAATCAGCCAAGAATGATGCTTGGGCAGGAGAAGGAGGCTCTTCCTTCCGCCAGCATAATAAAGCTTTCAACTGGCAGGTAGACAATGTCTTCAACTGGAAATATGAGTTCTTCGATAAACATAAAGTAGAAGCTACTTTCCTAGTCAACGCCGAAAAATCACAAAGTTGGATGACTAAGAGTACTAACAAGGGATACAATCCGAGTGACGCATTAGGCTATCATGGTATCCACTTGGGCAACAATCCTACTGCATTGAGTACTGACCAATACACTACCGGTGATGCTTTAATGGGACGTCTATTCTACTCCTTTAGCAATAAATATATGTTGACTGCTTCTGTTCGTCGTGACGGTTACTCAGCTTTCGGTATGATGAACCCACGTGCTACATTCCCTGCCGTTGCTTTGGCATGGGTATTCACAGAAGAAAAATTCATGAAGAAAACCTCCTCATGGCTAAGTTATGGTAAATTACGCTTCTCTTGGGGTGAAAATGGAAATAGAGACATTGGTATCTATGCCGCTCTCGCGGAACTGACTTCTAATCCGACTTGTTGGATCGATGGAAGTGGTAAGTTTTATACCACAACTTATACGTTGAACCAAAAAATGCCCAATAGCAAGTTAAAATGGGAACGTGCTAAATCATATAATATAGGTTTGGACTTCGGACTCTTCGGAGATATCTTAAGCGGTTCTATCGAAGTATACAAGAAAATGACCAATGATTTGCTCATGGACCGTGCAATCCCACCCATCACCGGCTTCAGCAAAGTATTGAGTAATATGGGACAACTCCAGAATACAGGTTTTGAATTGACATTGAATGCCAACATCATAAGACGCAAAAACTTTGAATGGAGTGCTACAGGCAACTTTTCACTCAACCGCCGTAAGATTAAGCACTTGTACGGTAACATGAAGAATATTCTTGATGCTGACGGTAATATCATCGGTCAGGTGGAAGACGATGATATCACTAACAAATGGTTTATTGGTGAAGACCCAGACCGCATTTGGGATTATGTAGGAGATGGTGTATGGCAACAAGATGAAGCTGAAGAAGCTGCAAAATATGGTTGTCAGCCGGGTGACTTTAAATATCTGGACCTCAATGAAAATGGGAAATTGGATCAGGATGACAAGAGACATCAGAAATATACGACTCCCCGCTTCCGCTGGACATTACGTAACAATTTCCAATTGTTCAACGATTTGGATGTTTCATTCATGTTGTACTCTTTATGGGGACACCATGGTTCATATGCTGATGCCGCCAACAATAACTTCGATGCTTCTATCAGTTGCGGTTACGATCAGCCTTACTGGACACCGGAAAATCCGATTAATGACTATGCACGTATCGGTTCAAAGAATTTAGGAACACATTATGTAAACAAGTCATTTATCCGTTTGGACAATATCACAGTTTCATATCGCCTGCCACAAAAATGGACAAAAGTTGTGGGTATCCAAGATTTACGCTTCAACGCATCCATTCATAATGTAGCAGTCTTTGCTCCTCATTACGACGGCTGGGATCCTGAATCAAACAGCCCAATGGGAAGAACATTCAATTTCGGTATTAACTTTACACTCTAATTTGAAAGAACAATGAAAAAGAACAGAATATTCAAAACTATCAGTGGTGCCGCTTTATGTACGGCACTACTAACCGGATGTAGCGAAAGCTGGTTGGAACCTAAACCTCTCTCTTTCCTCACTCCTGAAAATGCATACGTTGATGCTGACGGTCTGCTCACTTCTCTGGCAGCAGCCGAGCGTTCCATGCGTCATGAATACTTTGGAAACGGAAGTGGATATACTTGTGAACTTATCTTCTCCGACCTCTGCATCAGCGGAACGACTGATAAAGCAGGACCCTTGCAGGATATGGATCGCCAATTAATGCCGGATGCGAACTTTAATAATGCAGAAAACTCCTATTTGACATCACATAACTGGGATGAGAACTGGAATCAAATAAAATATACGAATGTAGTACTTTCACGTATGAAAGATACAAAATTCGTGAATGAAGCTGAAAAGAACAAAGTATTAGGTACAGGTTACTTCCAACGTTGTTACAGATACTGGCGACTAATTAACCAGTTCGGGGATGTCCCTTTCATTGATGTCGAAGTCACATACCCACGGTATGATTTTAATACATGTGACCGTTGGAGCATCTTGCGTCGTATGAAAAAAGAACTGGAATTTGCATACCAATGGGTACCCGAACAAGTAGACCGTGGACACACCACAAAATCGGCCTGTGGCGTACTGTTGATGAAAGTCTATATGTCATTGGGAGAATTCGACAATGCTATCAAAGTTGGAAATGAAATCGTAGCTAAACACCCACTGATGGTCAACCGTTTTACTTCCACTAAAAACAATCATCCCAACCTGATGTTTGATCTGCATAGCGTAGAAGCCAAAAGTGATCCGGCCAACACAGAAGGTATATTATATGGTGTATCCGAACCGAATAATGCCAGTGGCACAGGTTCTGCAAAAACAGAAATCATGGCTAACTGTGTTCCTATGTGGAATAATAACGTAGTAAAAACTCCGAGTGGTAAAACTGGTTTCGCCGTCACTCCCGACAGCAAAGACGTTACAGCCGGCATTGTGGAAGACGTGAACAAAACATATGGACGAGGCATTGCCCGTGTACGCCCCACCAACTACTTCCAATATACCATCTGGACAGAGAAAGAGAAAAATGACTTACGTGGCCGCTACAACCACGATAGCTGGAGACGTATGGAAGACCTAATTTATAATGACCCGGCCCTGAAGAAAGCTAATGATCCCTGGTATGGAAAGAAGGCAGTAAAACCAGTGAATATGTCTTGCGGTGATTCAATCCGCTGCTGGTTTTCATGGCCGCACTACAAAGTTTATATTCCGGATCCGACAGCAGGTAGCGGTCAATGGAAAGGTGGTTCAAGCCCTATTTACCTGATGCGTAGTGCCGAAGTTTACCTGATGCTTGCCGAATGCTATTATTGGAAAGATAATCTGAGTGAAGCAGCCAATATGCTGAATGTAGTCCGTAACCGTGCAGGCGCCGATCCGCTGACTGCTCAAAACATCAATATCGGTGAAATTCTGAACGAACGTGCACGTGAACTTTATTACGAAGAACATCGTCACATTACATTGGTTCGTATCGCTTATACATACGCACTGACAGGTAAACCTTGTGAAATATTCAACGGACGTACCTACAAAATGGAAAACTTATGTGGTCCAAAGGGAGCCAGCAACTTGAAAGATGCCGGATACAATTTCTGGTTCGACTGGATCAGTCAACATAACAATTTCTATAACAAAGGTGTAAAGAACAGATTTGCAGAATACACCATGAGTGTTCATCACATGTTATGGCCTATTCCTAACAAAGATATCAGAGCCAACACCAATGGACACATTAATCAAAATAACGGTTATTTAGGTTGTGAAAATAATGTAACTCCCTTGCAGGTACCCGAAGAAGGCCAGTTCATGAAAGATTAATCGTGGATATCCACTTTTATGAAAAATTGCCCCTGCCACATAATATTTGTAGCAGGGGTAAATTTTATAATTTACAAAGAATAAAGATATGTATAAGCTTTTATATAACATTTCATTTGCCGAATTGAAAAGAGAATGGTTACTATTGTTAATAATCAATTTCTGTATAGCACCCATAGAAATGCTGGCAAACTATAAGATTGAATCTTCCAATTATATTTTAAGAATAGCATCCAAAGATAAAGGAAGGTTGCTGTTGCAAAACAAACAATCGGAGACATTAGTACAACTTGGCGAGCTGAAACTTGGCCAGTGGCCTCAACTGGAACTCGAAAACAATTGTAAATATGAAATAACTGAGGTGAATGGGGCAAGTGCCATTCGTATCCATTATTTTTTTCCTCCATCAGTACCGACTTCGATGAAACTTACAGGTACATTCATAGTGCATCAAGACCGGGTGGACGTACAGTATTTGCTTTCAGGAGTTCCCGAAAAGTATAAGGCTGACTGGAAAGGATGTCAGTTCCGTTTCTGCCTGCCCGAAAACGCCGGTACTCAAAAACTTCCGGAAGCTAAATTGGGGATATGGCAGCGGGATGCTAAAGGAGGACTTCCGTTAGAAACAGCCGATGCCAAAATATTCCCGTTTTTGATTAAAAACCGCTTGCTTTGCCTTACTTATGGAGCCGATAACAAAGTCGACTCAAATTGGAAAGGAAAAGACTACAAACATACGATTCTATCCCGTCAGGAAGACGGCAACTATTTCACTCAGTTTTCAATCCTATTTCCTCCTTATGGATGGCCTTACGAAGCTATCAGTGCAAAATGGCAGAAACGTCCGTTTGCCTTGAAACTCACCACAGATAAAGTCTATAACTGGTGGGAGGACGCAACTGCCCCAATCGGCGTACAAGCTAAAATCATCAATACGTCACCTGTTCACCAGAAGTATGTACTTAAGTATTGGATCCGCGACTATGCCGGAAATTACATAGTGAATCACTCCAAGAAGTGCTTCTTAAAAACAGGAGAAATACAAGTTCATCCCATTGAATTTATGGCAGATACGGAACGGGAAATTTATTTTGTAGAAGTCTCCGTTGAAGATGAAAACGGAAAAGAACAGATTTTCTCGAGGACAAGCCTGGCTATATTGCCTCCTCATGAGTTTAAAGCCACACCCGATGAAAACATTATGGGGCTTTCAGCCTATTGGGCCATTCCCGATTCCATGAACCTAAAACGTTTATTAAACCGGATGGGAGTCCGATGGGTACGTAACGGAATCACCAGCAGTTTCAAAAACATAGAAGCCACATTTCACAATAACATAGACTGGAAGAAGAAATGGAAAGATACAGAGCGGGAAGAATTGATACGTTCCTTTTTCCGAAAGATTGTGAAGAATGGGAACAAAATATGGGAATTTGGCAATGAACTGAACATGAGTTCACCGGACATTGCCGGTGCCGGTGAAGGCATTGGTAAGGCTAGTTTGGCCGAAGCATATATAGAGTGGTTGAAAGCCATACGCAAAGTTCAAAAAGAAAAAACTGAATGGCAGAACATTCAGATTATCTCATTCGGAATAGCAGGTGCAGATGAGGTCTTCCTAGAAAAGATTGTAGAATTAGGAGGATGGGACTTACTGGACGGAATCGCATTGCATCCGGGCAGAGGTAATTTTACACCTGATTTTCCGGTAATCGCTCCTTGGGAAGATTTCAAGAAGCCCGCTTTCGGATATCAATACTGGAATTATTACGGTTCTATCCGAGTAGTCAAGAACTTCATACAAAAGCATGGAGGCGACAAAGATTTGTACCTCACCGAAATATATGCGCTTGATTATCCCAATCATTCATGGAATGACACCCCTCGCGAGGCGGCGGAGAATTTATTATTATCATATGCGCTTGCAGCGGCAGAGGGAGTAAAGAATGCACTTTACTATCAGCTATTTAACTCCGTATGGCTCGACCATTTAGGAGTAAATGCCACTAACCGGGAGTATTTCTTTGGGATGATCAACCGAGATTTAAGCTTCAAGCCTTCTTTGATGGCCTTTTGCAACACGGCTGAAGTATTGGATAAAGCCACATTCAAAGGCTGGATACGGATGGACGAAAAGCATCCGTTCAGCAGAGGAATTTTATTTGATACTCCTCGGGGAAGCATGGCTGTACTTTGGGACAGGACAGAAGGAAATATCCTGACTCATCCCAACGGAGATATTTTTCCGGAACCTTGGGTAAGCTCATGGAAAACAAAAAAGAGACTGACATTGCCAAGCAATGTTCCAGAGGTCACCTTACTGAATGCCATCGGACAAAAACAGATAGTGCCTACTACCAATAATCAGGTAACTATAGAATTGACTGGTGCTCCTTGCGTAATATACGGAATAGATGCATCACGAATTCAGCTTTATCATTAATCAAGGATACCATAAAGTTTAAAAGATTAAGAATAATATAAACTATTTACTATGAATACTCAAAAAAAGATTACAGGAATATTGTGCTTCTTACAGTGTTTTGTACTTACGGTGTTGGCTGAAAGTCTTCCTAAAGACACTATCTTCAGATATCTTGCTTCTAAAGCAAATTATGAAGAAGAAAACATTCCGAATTACGACCTACCTAATCCATTGATAATGAAAAACGGAAGCACTATAAATACCCTGAAACAATGGAACCAAAAACGCAGGCCGGAACTACTCCGGCTCTTCGAAACGGAAATGTTCGGCAAAGCACCTAAACATCCGAAAGATATGCACTTCAAAATTCTGACAGAAGACAAAAATGCGTTAGGCGGTATAGCTACACGTAAGGAAGTTTCGGTTTACCTGACAAAAAGTGACAAACACTACTTTACAGTCCTCATATATATTCCAAACAAGCGTTCAGGAGCAGTTCCTCTATTCTTCGGATTAAACTTCAAAGGTAACCATACCATCAGCCTAGATCCCGGTATATCCTATCCAACTCCCGAAAAACAAAAAGAATTTTTATGGAAGAGACTGCCTCCCCGAGGCATTGCAGCTGCCCGATGGCCCATTGAGATGCTAATGGAAAACGGATACGCCCTTGCCACAATCTATCGCGGAGACATTGACCCCGATTTTGATGATGCATTTAAAAATGGAGTTCACCCTCTATTCTACAAAAAAGGACAACATCATCCGGCTAACGACGAATGGGGAACCATAGCCGCGTGGGCATGGGCCATGAGCTGTGCGATGAACTATTTCGAAACAGACAAAGATATCAACACATCCCAAGTAGCCGTGTTCGGACATTCACGGCATGGTAAAGCCGCCTTATGGGCAGGAGCCACAGACCAACGTTTTGCTATGATTATCTCCAATTGCTCCGGTTGCGGAGGGGCCGCCCTTTCCCGACGTGCAATCGGAGAAACCATTCAAGCCATCAACCAACAGTTTCCCCATTGGTTTTGTCGCAACTTCCGGAAATACAACAGCAAAGAGAACACGCTTCCTTTTGACCAGCATGAGTTGATAGCTCTTTTAGCCCCACGTCCAGTTTATATTACCAGCGCCACCGAAGACCAATGGGCCGACCCTAAAGGAGAATTCCTATCCGGAGTACATGCTACTCCGGTATATGAGTTTATATTCGGAGCAAAGGGGCTAGATGCCAAAGAGATGCCTCCAAGCGATACTCCTCTACAAGACGGTAGTATCGCCTACCACATTCGTTCTGGCAGGCACGACATCACTCAATGTGACTGGAAACAGTATGTGAAGTTTGCAGATAAATGGTTCAGAAAGTGACCTAACACCGAGGCATATGAGGCATGACCCACAAGATAGATAGAAGTGTTAGCCAAGCAAAAAGATTGCTTTGTGTAACACTTCTATCTTAAGGATAATATAAACTGTTCTATTGCTTGATAACCTTCTTGGTTATGCGTTCGACACCATTTATGTCGAAGACTGCGTAATATATTCCTGCATTGATTCCGGTCACGTTTATGCTGTATTCCAAGGTATTACCTGATACAGGAATTGATTGACTTACAATCTGCTGCCCGATTACATTATATATATAGAGATGCATTTGCTTGATGTCCGACTGAAAATTAGCTTTGATGAACAATCGATCCTTTACTGGATTGGGACTTATTCGTATATCTTTCCCGTTGACATAAAGGTTCTCTATGCTGGTCGGGGCATCTCCGTGAAGCTGCATCTGAGAGGCATCCATGCCGTAAATAATAACAGGAGCTCCAGTTAGAGTTATTGTAGCTTTATGGTCTTTCACCGGGATTGATTCTTTTTGTCCGATGGCATTCAATACCGTAATGCTTTCTTCTTTGCAGGGCAAAGTCAGTTCCGTTTGTATATTCCATGAACTGATCCAAGGTTCCGGAGAACTGTTCCCATTGGGACGTGGAAGTATATCGCCTTCTATTCTATCCCAAATAATACTCATAGGACCTTTAGGCGTATCGAACATGATTCCTTTGCTGAAAGGATTATTTTCACTAAACTTGATCCATCCTTTGAAACGAGCCCCATCCAACGCTTCGGATATATTGCAGTAGGCCATGAGGGAAGGCTTGAAACTTAGATCGCGGTTGATTAGACCAAAGAAATATTCACGGTTGTCTTCTCTCACGCCTAATTGATTGTTCCATACTGAATTGAATAGCTGGTAATAGAGTGCATTCTTTACTCCTTCAGCAGCGGCAAGTGCAAATGAGAGGACCACGTTCTCGGCTGATTCGCGGGAAGTGTCATTCCATGAATGGTTCGGAAAGTCAAGTGCGTAGATTTCCGTCAGGTATAAATCTTTATCATTTCCATGTGCTTTGATGAAGTTTTTGAGAATACGGATGGAACCGTAGTAATTCCAGTATTGATATCCTGAAGAAGGTTTCTCAAATTCATTCCATGGAACTGTTACAGGATAATCGGGAGTAAAGTTACCTCTTCCTGGATGAAGTGCTATTCCATCCAGCAATTCCCAACCTCCTAGTGTGACGAGTTTTTCCAGGAATACTTCGTCAGTACCGGCAAAACCGAAAGATATAATTTTAATTTTTTGCCATTCCGTTTTTTCCGACTGTATCTTGCGGATAGCTTTTAACCATTTCACATAAGACTCGGCCAATAGTGCTTTTCCGATACCTTCACCGGCTCCACCTATATCAGGAGAACTCATATTCAGTTCATTGCCGAACTCCCAAATTTTGTTTCCGTTCTTCACTATTTCTTGGAAGCAGGTTCGGATTTGTTTATCTCGTTCTGTATCACTCCACTTTTTTGTCCAGTCGATATTGTTATGATACATTGCTTCAATATTCTTGAAACTGCTGTTAATTCCGTTTCTTACCCATCTGACCCCCATTCTGTTGAGTAACCGTTTCAATTCTGTTGAGTCGGGGATAGCCCAGTAAGCGGAAAGTCCCATGATGTTTTCATCAGAAGTAGATGTGAATTCGTGTGGGGGGAGGAGCCCTATATTCGTTCTGTGAAATACTTGCTCCTTGCCAGTTTCATCCTCGATGGAAGCCTCTATAAAGTAGATTTCTCTTTCGCTTTCGGGGGTGAACTCAATGGGATAGACCTGTAGCTGACCGGCTTCTAAAGTAAGTGAACGGCTTTCATTGACAACATAATTTCCGGCATAGTCTCTGATCCAATATTTGAGTGTACAATTTTTCTTCTCTTGGGAAGTGTTGGCCAGATTTGCTTTTACACTTAATGTTCCGGATGCATTTTCCCACCAATTGTAAGGTTTATCGGTGCTGAGAGTTAATGCAAAGGGACGTCCTTTCCATTGGGCACAGATGGCTTCGTACGGCCAGTCCGAAGAAGCCACCAGTACGGAGAACTTCGTGGAATAGGAACCGTCTTTATTATCAATTAAGACGGTATGCCTGTACCAGTCGTCCTTCCAACTGGAATTAGCCTTATTCTCAGGACCATAGGCCAGACATATTATTTTATCTTTTACGAGGAATGGGAAGAAATTGGAATCTGCGGCTTCAATGGGCAATCCTCCTTGCGCATCCCGTTGCCATAAGCCGAGTTTGGCCTCTGGCAATATTTGGGTATTTGCCTTGTTGGAGAGTATGAAGCGAAATTGTGAGCCTCCCCAGTTGGTGACATATCCGGTAGGAACACCGGAAACCGAATATTGGACGTCTACCCGGTCGGGACGTGCAATGAAGGTTCCGGTCAGTGTAATGGAAGAAGGTACAGATGAAGGAAAAGTGTAGGTGGCGCGGATGGCCTGATATCCGTTTACTTCAATGATTTCATAACTGCATGTATTTTCCATTGTGATGGCAGGTGTCCATCCGAACTTTAGTTTTCCGAGTTGAATCAGGTTTTCAGATTCCTTGTTTTTGATGTACAAAGTCTCTGTGTTTGTGCCTGATGCTTGCAGGATGTAATTGGGCATCTCAATTTTGTATAAAGTTTGCGCATTTAATGGTGCAATGCACAGACTTATCAAACATAATATCCAAATTCGTTTTAATTTGTGAACTGATTGAGGGAGTAGTGTCTTTTTCTGCATAAATTTTGGTAATTTAGTGATTATACAATTACAGCCGGAAACTGGCTGGCAAGACAAAACTAAGGATTTGAAACAGGTTGTTCAAAGAAACAGGGATAAATCATCGGAAACGATTTCATGAAAAAATGTAAGGATAAAAAAAAGGATGCATTTCTGTCTGCGCGTTTTCAACCAAGCAATGCTATATTTTTTTCATAAGTATTATGTATGAATTCAACAACATTGCAAATACCGAATCTTTACCAAACCAAATAATTTACAACTAAATCATCGGGAACGTTTTCTGAAATACAGATTTGCAAAATATATCAAAAAGAAAGCAATTCAATAAACAATGCAATCTTCTTTTATGTACTTTTGTATGTACTACTGCCACATAGAAGCAGACATTACAAACTTGAACATTCCATAAGTATGAAAAAAATAATTCTAACCAGCATCTTACTTTTGTTGTATGGAACACTTCTTCCGGCACAAGAAATCGAACAAAATGTAGAAGAACGGCTACAAGCTTTCTTTAAAGAATATACCACCAATACGATAAATATAGGTACTTACAAGTTGGACAGTTTCCGTATCGACTTCCGAAAAAAGAGGTTGCTCATCTATACAAACGAACGCTTTGCCTACCAGCCCTTACGACCAGTAACAGTAGATGCCATTTATCGGCATTTGGGACAAATCTTGCCAGGACCGATAAGTTATTTCAAAATAACCCTTTTTGCAAACGGACGAAGCATTGAAGACCTCATTCCAAATCTTTACCGGAAAGGGAAGGAAGACAAAACACGTCTATTTAATAAGCTGGAATACAAAAGCAATCCGTGGGTAACCCGCATCTCACGTCCATACGAAATTACCCGTGGATTGGAAAGAAGACATATCGCCCTTTGGCAAAGTCATGGAAAATATTATATCAACGACAAAAATACATGGGGATGGCAACGTCCACGCCTGTTTTGTACAACAGAAGACCAGTTCACACAATCATTCATTTTACCCTACCTCATACCCATGCTGGAAAATGCCGGAGCCAATGTATTCACCCCCCGTGAACGGGATACACAAAAACAGGAAGTCATCGTCGACAATGACGGAAGCCTGAATGGATATGGCGGACAAGGCTCCCTCTATTTAGAAGTCAAAAGCCGGAAAGCACGTTGGCAACAGACAAACCAACCAGGATTTGCCCAACAGAAAAGAGTATATCAAGATAACGAAAATCCTTTCATTACCGGGACAGCCCGCTATGCCCAAACCGAAAAGAAAAAGGACAAGGCTTTTGTCGAATGGGTGCCTGACATTCCTGAAACGGGGGAATATGCCGTATATGTGTCTTATCAAACTCTGCCAAACAGTGTAAGCGATGCCAAATATCTCGTATTTCACAACGGAGGTGTCACTGAATTCAAAGTGAACCAACAAATCGGAGGAGGCACCTGGGTATATCTTGGAACATTTGCTTTTGATAAAGGCAAAAACGATTACGGCATGGTAGTACTAAGTAATGAAAGCAAAGAAAAAGGCGTTGTCTGTGCCGATGCCGTACGTTTTGGTGGAGGAATGGGAAATATCGCACGTGGTGGAGAAACCAGCGGACTACCCCGATATCTGGAAGGCTCCCGCTATTTTGCACAATGGGCAGGTATGCCCTACCCCGTTTATAGTGGACGTGAAGGGAAAGATGATATGTCCGATGATATAAACTCTCGTTCCAAAATGATTAATTATCTGTCGGGAGGTTCCATCTTCAACCCAGAAGAGCAAGGACTGGGAGTACCCTTCGAAATGGCAATGGCATTACACAGCGATGCCGGTACCAGCAAAGAAGACAAAATTGTCGGAACACTCGGCATCTATACTACCAAATTCAATAAAGGATTGCTTGCTGGTGGTACCAATCGGTATGCCTCGCGTGACCTTTCCGATATCATACTCACCCAACTCCAGCGGGATATCCGCTCCAACTATGCCATAGACTGGACACGCCGTAGCTTATGGGACCGTAATTATAGTGAAACCCGCCTTCCGGCAGTGCCTTCTACTATCATCGAACTGCTTTCACATCAGAACTTTGCCGATATGCGCCTCGGTCACGACCCCAACTTTAAGTTTACCGTAGGACGTTCCATTTATAAAGCTATTCTGCAATACCTTTGCAATCAGCATGGCAAGGATTATGTAGTGCAACCACTTCCCGTAAGCAACTTTTCCATCCGCTTCGGCGATAAAAAGAATACATTGGAACTCTCCTGGAAGGGTGAGGAGGATCAACTGGAACCTACAGCCAAACCACGTGAGTACATTGTTTATACCCGCATCGGACGCGGAGGATTTGATAATGGCGTACGTGTCAGCAGCCCTTCTTATACAGCCAAAATAGAACCGGGTATTGTCTACTCTTTTAAAGTAACCGCAGCCAATCGGGGGGGAGAAAGTTTTCCGTCCGAGATTCTTGCTGCTTATAAAGCCAAGAAGGAAAAAGGACGTATACTGATTGTCAACGGCTTCGACCGTATCAGTGGACCAGCAGTCATCGATACTCCTATTGAAGCCGGATTTGATTTAACAAAAGATCCGGGCGTACCTTATCTATATGACATTTCTCTTTGCGGCGCTCAAACCGAATTCTCCCGCAAGCAAACGGGAAAGGAGTTGGGACGCAGCAGCGACGAGTGGGAAGGATTAAAAATTGCCGGAAATACCTTCGACTACTCTTTCATACACGGAAAAGCAATACAAGCAGCCGGTAATTATAGCTTTGTATCATGCAGCGATGAAGCTGTAGAAAACGGGCGCGTCCCATTGGAGGTTTATAATATTGTGGATTACATTCTTGGACTAGAGAAAGAAGATCGTCAAAGTAACCCGGCTCGTAACACGTATTATAAAACCTTTTCTTCCCCCATGCAACGCGCATTGACATCATACTGTCAGTCCGGTGGTAATCTACTTATTAGCGGTTCCTACATCGGTAGCGATATGAATAACTCGCAAGGCGACCGGGAGTTTACACAGAATCTTTTGAAATACGCCTACGGACAATCTATCACCGACAGCTATTCAGGAAATATCAGTGGGTTGGGACGTACATTCAGTATCCCCCGCCTGCCCAACGAATATGCTTATCCCGTAACTGCCCCGGAATGTATTCTTCCTACAGGTGGTGCTTTCCCCGTACTCACATATAATTCCGGCAATCAAAGTGCTGCCATTGCTTATCAGGGCAATTACCGCACCTTCGTCATGGGATTTCCTTTTGAAAGTATCGAGAAGGAAACGGATCGTAATGCTATCATGGCCTCTATCCTGCAATTCCTCACCACAGATTCACGCAAATAAAAATAAAAAAAGGAAGAATAATCAATGAAAGTATGCATAATCTGTGGTGAAAAACTTATCTTTGCTCTCAGAGTATAAACCTTTAAAACATAAAAAAACTATGTACACTATACAAGCAAACCCCAGCGGTACCCGCAGTTTAGAAATATCCGAAGAGAATCTGGCTACTATTGAGAAATACGGCCTTTTCCGTCATCTTATTGACAGTAACGGCATTGTAGACGAGTCTGTTCTGGAAAAACTGAGACTGAATATCCGCTCCCTCATCGCATCACAAGAGGAGGACAGCAAAGATCTGCTCGACCTCTGCATCGACGTGATATACCACAACAACATGAAAGCCTTCGGATTACAACAGTTGATCAAGCTCTATCTAGAATGGCTTTCCAAGCAGGAACCCATAGAAGAGGAATCATGAAATGAAAACAATCGATACCTGTGGTCAAAAACTTTACAGTCCTCTCATCCCGGCAGTCAAAGCTATGTGCGAAACCGCGCCGGGTGAGAGGTTGGAAATTATTATGAATAACGCTGAGGCTTTCCAGGATTTGAAGGAATACCTCGCGGAACAGAGCATTGGTTTCCGAGAAATATACGACGAAGAACGGATGATCTTGCAGTTCAAGATGTAATAGTTAATCCGCAACTTTTTTCATAAAAGAAATTTCAATGCCCCTATACAAACACAGACGGGATACATTACAGTGATGTTTCCCGTCTTTTTTATTCGACTATACTTCAAGCTAATACATCAGAAACATGAAAACACTCTATTTTTTCCTTCCACTCCTGATAATAATTGTAGCCACCCCATTAAGCGCACAAGATATTCCCGAATGGCATCTTGTCAAGATGGACAAATTAGGATTTATAGCTTCTTTTTATCAGACTCCTACAGCAAGTACGCTGACTGAAGGAGAATCTACGTGTTATAGCTTTGAAAATATTATAAACGAAAAAGATCATCCTAATAAATTATATCAAATCACGGTGTGGGAATCCTCTAACCCGACTGACAGCACTTATGCCGAATACAAAGAAGAAGAACTGACAACTCTTAAACTTCATAGTCAAGGATTGCGACTCATAGAAAAGGATATCATGCAAGGAAGAATGATTCCATTCAATTGCTATGTACTGCAAAGTAAGACCGGAGAATACACTCATTTTTACATAGGATCGGGTAAGAACAAAGTTTACACACTAGAAGTTATATGCAAAAAAGATGAAAAATATAATGCTGACTTGATACAATTCATACGCAGTTTCCAGATAACTCTTTATAATAATCAGATCAAAAGCATCAGTACCGACAGCCTAAGCTATACCATGAACTTTCCCTTCACCCCTAAGATTCAAAAAACAGATTCTCCGGAAGCTGGAATCAAATATCATGTAGTAGTTTCTGGCGAAGCCCCAAAGAAATCCGAAACAGGATATATGGGAGAACTGGAGGTAATCTCTCAGGTAAGTGTATCTCCTATAGAGGTATATGAAATATCTGAAATATGTTACAATACAGACCAACTGCCAGAAGAAATATCTTCCGAACAAAAAGAGTATTTCTGGAGAGAATTGATGCACATGATTATCAATGCCACTTCCCAAGGTAAACTACTCAAAAAAGAAGAAATGAAATCCGGAAATCCCGAAGGCATAGCTTTTACTTACACCGGAATAAACGGGATTAATTACCGTACATTTCTTTGCCGTGCATTTTATATCAAACGCAAATTATATATTCTTCAGGTTCTACTTCGATACAGGGACGAAGCTAATCACCCGGATGTTATCAATTTTTTGGATTCCTTCCGCATAAAGTAAATAGTAGGCCCTATCGCATAAGCAAAGGCACTTCAAACCAAAATGTAGACCCTTTGTTTACCTCAGATTCCAACCCTACCTTGCCTCCCAGGCTTCGAATGATAGTTTGCGAAAGCGTCAGGCCTAAACCAGTTCCCGGCACTTCACGATCCAACTTCTGAAAGCTGGTAAATATTTCTTGTTGCTCTTCTTCCGGTATTCCAATCCCGGTGTCGGACACATAAAAATGAACGGTATCCGTTTCCTTCATGTGGCCACCAAAGCGTATTTCACCTGATTTGGTAAACTTAATCGCATTATGAATCAGGTTTGCCATTACCTGAATGATGCGCTGATGTTCAGAATACATGATAATAGGTTGCAAGGAGGCTTCACAGATCAAATCAACTGAAGGGTTATTGAACAGTTTCACTTTAAACATGCCTTCCAGTTCTCTCAACAAGTCATTGGCATCAAACTCCGAATACTTGAAACTCAAAGTCCCGGCTTCTATCTGCGAAAGATCAAAGATATCATTTATCAAACGCAGCAAACGCTCATTGTTCTCTGAAATAATATCCATATACAGTTTCTTCTCCTCTTCATCGGAAGCAGTAGCTATTAATCCAGAAAAGCCAACAATTGCATTCAGTGGTGTACGGACTTCATGACTTATATTCGCAATAAAAGTAGATTTCAACCTCTCTGCAGATATCGAGTTCTTTCTCTCTATGTTCAACAACCTCTGAACATTCTGCAGTTCCGTTACATCATAAACCGTCAATACCATATGCTCTTCTCCCTCAATAACAACATAAGCACCCGATACAGAAACATCACAGGGGATCACTTTGTCTTCTTCTTCATTCAGAAGATTCATAGAGGCATTTACTTTTCTGAAACTCTCTTTCTTCTGAAAAGCTCTTCCAATAGCTGCGCGAATACCACAAAGTTTACACTGCTGGTGCATGCCACACTCACCGGCTTCGGCTGCATTCCGGCAATGCAACAAGTCACCGACCCTTTTCATCACACCAGCCTCAGGAACAGGAAGCTTATTCAAGGAGTAGTAATTAGTGTCGCAGACAATAAAATCTTTATCAACCAGTAAAAAATAGGCATTAATATTTTGTAAAACCAAAGTTGCCCGGTCAAGTTTGCTTTGTAGCGTGTCTTCTGAACCTGATTCTTCATACGGAGATGTTTCCATAATTGATTGATTTATATTTTGATTTGTGCCATTAGCGCACAAAAATATAAAATATCTGGATAAGCCAGACGATTCTTTGACATTTTTATTTGCGCCCATCCCATGGAACAATTCCTGTCACCTCACGATGCAAGGTGATCTTGTCTCACGAAACGGATTTAGTCGTCTCACGAAGCCGTTTTGTTGCGGAGTTGGGGAAGAATCCATTGCCTCGTGAGATTGTTCCAGACAGCATTGCCTGCCGGGTGGAGGTAACACAGAGTTTAATCAATTTGAAATCAAAAGAATAGAACTCCGTGATACTCCTGTGTTACTCTGTGGTGAAAACTCATTACCATATAGGATGACGTTTAAGGAAAGAAGATAAGTATTAAGAAAAGTTTTTTCTGTATTGTTACGACTTTTCTCTATATCGCTTCTTGTCCGGCAGCTATTCCCCACCGTCCCCCCCCTGCTTTGTCATGCATTTCCGCATGATTCTGAATGTCTCCCAAAGTCGTATTTAGCATCCTCAAAACTAATTAATTACAATTTATACGGCAAAAAACCAGCGTTTCATATTCAGAAACTGTCGTTTCCATTAAGAGAAATCGGAGTTTCCATGAGGGGAAACTACTGTTCCCCGCAGCGGAAGCGGATCTAAATATAGGAGGGGTGCGGCTGAAAAAGGGCTACACCATTTGCCCCAAAAGGTGTAACCATGGACCCCAAAGGGTGTAGCTATATGCCTAAAAGGGTGTAACCCTACCGGATAAAAGGTTATTTTGACCGAAATATGAGCGTAAGTTTCCTCTGAAAAAGGTTTTATCCGCTACTTTCCGGCATATCCCGTTTGTTTCCGCAAAGTCTATTTGATTGAAAACACACCTAAAACAGATATTTTGAGCCTTTTATTAGAGTATTACCATACAATATCCTTTTTATTTCCCATATACGCTTTCCATTTGTACTTTTCCAATAAGGATTCCTTGCATTCTTTTTCATCAAACATTGCACGATGGGGAAATACTCAATCCAGACATCATTATCTCATATCTCTGCACAAAACGATAACTGACAAATAAATTCCACTAATGGAAGTAAATATGGAGAACAAACAGCAGCTTTTAAAGCTACGCTATGTTTGGTGGAAGATAAATTATCATTGATGTACCAACTTATTTTTTTAAGTAGATATTCATTATTAGTTTGTACTATAAACGGGCATTTAGCGGTGTGAATTGATACGTGGACTACGCGGAATAGACGGACGAACACGGACCTTAATTATCATTTAATTATGATACAGTACTTAATATAATAACACATAGAATGTAAAAATTGCACATTTTCTGGCTGAACCTCATTTTATGCGTATCTTTGCAGCATGAAAGAATATCGACTGACTGATTGGTTGCCCACAACCAAAAAAGAAGTGGAATTGCGCGGATGGAACGAACTGGACGTTATTCTGTTCAGCGGAGATGCTTATGTGGACCATCCTTCTTTCGGGGCTGCCGTCGTGGGACGCATCCTCGAAGCGGAAGGCTTGCGCATAGCGATTGTGCCTCAACCCAATTGGCGAGACGATTTACGTGACTTTAAAAAGTTGGGACGTCCCCGCCTGTTCTTCGGTATCAGTGCCGGCTGCATGGACTCTATGGTCAATAAATATACGGCAAACAAGCGTCTTCGTAGTGATGATGCCTATACGCCGGATGCCCGCCCGGATATGCGACCGGAATATCCGTCAATTGTATATACTCAAATCCTGAAGAAATTATATCATGACGTTCCCGTTGTATTGGGAGGTATTGAGGCAAGTATGCGCCGGGTGACGCATTATGATTACTGGCAGGACAAGCTGATGAAAAGTATTCTTGTAGAAAGCGGTGCGGATTTGCTGATTTACGGAATGGGAGAAAAGCCGGTAGTAGAATTAGCAAAGAGGTTTATCACTAACCGCTTATCACTAACCTCCATTCCGCAAGTTGCTTACTTATGCAAAACAGTGGATTTCGTGGCAGAAGAAGGAGACATCCGTCTTTTTTCTCATGCTGAATGCCTGAAAGACAAAAAGAAACAGGCTGCCAACTTCCGCCATATTGAAGAAGAAAGTAACAAATATGCCGCCTCCCGCATCACACAGGAAGTAGATAACATGACGGTTGTCGTCAACCCGCCCTATCCTCCTCTGACTGAAGAAGAACTGGACCACTCTTTCGACCTTCCCTATACCCGACTACCTCATCCTAAATACAAGGGTAAGCGTATTCCGGCATACGATATGATTAAGTTTTCGGTAAATATCCATCGCGGGTGTTTCGGAGGGTGTGCATTCTGTACAATCTCGGCGCATCAGGGAAAGTTTATTGTAAGCCGCAGTAAAGAGAGTATCCTTAAGGAGGTGAAGGAAGTAATGGAACTACCCGATTTTAAAGGATACCTGAGTGACCTCGGTGGCCCGTCCGCCAATATGTACCGGATGAAGGGACGCGATGAAGCTGTCTGCAAGAAATGCAAACGCCCGTCGTGCATCCACCCCAAAGTATGTCCGAATCTGAATACCGACCATCGCCCGTTGCTGGATATTTATCATGCAGTCGATGCCCTGCCCGGCATCAAGAAGAGTTTTATCGGAAGCGGTGTAAGATATGATTTGTTATTGCATCAGAGTAAAGACTCTGCCACCAATAAAAGTACGCAGGAGTATACCCGCGAACTCATTGCCCGCCACGTCAGCGGTCGCCTCAAGGTTGCTCCGGAGCACACCAGTGACCGGGTGTTGAATGTCATGCGTAAACCTCCATTCAGTCAGTTCCAGGAGTTCAAGAAGGTATTCGACCGCATTAATCAAGAAGAAGGGTTGCGGCAACAGCTCATCCCTTACTTCATTTCCAGCCATCCCGGCTGCCGGGAAGAAGATATGGCCGAACTTGCCGTCATCACCAAACGTCTGGACTTCCATCTGGAACAGGTGCAGGACTTTACTCCTACGCCCATGACTATAGCTACTGAAGCGTGGTACACCGGTTATCATCCATATACGCTGGAACCTGTGTTCAGTGCCAAAACCCCTCGCGAAAAACTGGCACAACGCCAGTTCTTCTTCTGGTACAAGCCCGAAGAACGGAAAAACATCATCAATGAGTTGCGCCGCATAGGACGGCAGGACCTGATTGATAAACTATACGTAAAACGATAAATCCCCCCAAAAGCAATGATGAAGCGACTATTACCCATTCTGTTTACTGCATTTCTGAGTTATGCAGGCACATCTCTGCAAGCACAAGATTATCTGCCGCAAACCTTCAGCGTTGCAGTGGGTGGCGGACTAACGCTGCCGCATGTAGAAGGAAACTGCAACGACTTCTTCAGTAAGAATGGTGACCGCGCGGGATATGATTTGATGTTGGAAGGGCGCTACTATTTCACTCCGAACTTTGCACTGGGAGTTCAGTATGATTACTTGCGAATAGCAGATTTACCTGACAAGATGCATCTTCACTACGCACGTCCCACAATCACTTTTCGCCATCTATGGAGTAACGGAAATCAAGGTGCATTCCTGTTGTTCGGCATCGGTTATATGAATTATCAGGAACGGACATACCAACAAGGAAATCGGTATGGGCATCTTTTTCAAAGAGGATATTGCGGGTTATCATTTGGTACGGGATACGAATTCCGTATTACCAGGAAAGTATCGGGAGTCTTTCGGCTCGATATGCTCACAGCAGACTGGTTTGCCAATCCTGATGCCCGATTATCAAACACGGACGGGTATGATGACGGAGTGGATCACAGTTGGTTTAAGAATAATATCACGTTCCTTAATATAGGGTTTGCGGTACAGTTCGGGCGATAAGACGCCTTCTTTCACTTCTCAATAATGATTGTTGATGTGATTAATTCAAGAAACAGACGACTAACATTACAGGAAACAAATATTTAACATCTCAACTATCAACGTTATGAAAGAAATAAAAGAATTCCTGGACAATGTTTTTGCCACAGCATCCAAGAAAGCCTCCACATGGCTGATTAGCAAGATAAATAAACAGTGATATGTTCCGGTTGTATCTGACATTTCGTCTGAGAAGCTGCCTCCGCATGCTGAAAGAGATAGGACTATTGCGTAGCATGATCCTCATATTAATCACTGCATTGGGTATTATCACACTTATAAAAGCAGAGATTCGTTGGATATTGCCAATTATTGCCATATTACTTTTAGGAGTTTATCACAATAACCGTAAAGATAAAGTCTTCTTACGATCACAAATTAAAAGCCCCACCAGGTTTTATCAGAAAGAATATTTATCACTAAGCACCCCGTTCATTACAACCGAACTTATTAAGGGAGAATGGATAGCAGTAGGTGTGCTCTTCCTATATAGCTTATTTTTGCCATACTTGAAAGAAGTAAAAATAACAAGTACTCCTATCAGACTACCGTTTCTTTTTCGTGGAGGAATGGAATATATCCGTATGTTTAGACAAAGCTGGTGGATATATCTGTTATTGTTGTTCAGTTCGATAATGGGAGGCAGCTATGGCAATATCCGTATAGCTAAAGTCAACCTGATTATCTGGTGCTTTGTTCAGGCATCAGCTTACTTCACAATACCGGAACCATTACAACTACTTCACTTCAAAGATTACCGGACATTCAATCGTATGCTGAGCAAAACAAACAGTGGGAATATACTCGTAACAAGCCTGCCGTTTATTACAGCAATATTGGCATTTACACCGGACACAGAAAGCGTATACTATACCCTGTCAACCTGTATAGCTTGTTTCCTATATCTGCAAGGTCTCGGATTACTGCGTCAAGTGTGCAAATCAGAACTCAGTTTGTTTTTATTACATCTTCCGCTATTGCTCCCGATATTCCTCTTATCATGTTTCATTCCTTATCTACTCTTGCTGTTTTCAGCAGTAATAGGAATTATCTCGTACGTTATATCAGGTAAATTGAAACCCTTATGGAACTAATCAAGATCAATCGGCTAACAAAAAAATTCGGGAAAGTAGAAGTCCTGAAAGGTATATTCCTGACTTATCAGTCAGGCAATATTTACGGACTTGTAGGTGAGAATGGAGCAGGCAAAACAACTCTATTCAATTGTATCATGGGAATATATAAACACGAAGGAATAATCGAAAAAACGAGTTGCCTGCAAATAGGCTATCAGCCAGCCGATAGTTTCTTTTATTCATTGATTACCGGACTGGAGTATATTGAATTCTGCATGAGAGCCAAAGGAAAACAGATTAACGAGGAGAAGGTGGAACAACTGAATACTATATTTCAACTACCCCTAAATCGATATGCCTCAGAATATTCTACCGGAATGAAGAAGAAACTCTCCTTCATGGCCCTGCTCCTACAAGAGAATGATGTATATATTCTGGATGAACCTTTCAATGGAGTAGATCTGAGAGGCTGCATCCAACTAAAAAAACTGATTCGTTCACTAAAGGAAGCAGGTAAGACAATTATCATATCGTCTCACCAGATTGCTGCTCTGCATGAAATATGCGATTACATTCATTATCTGAACCGACATACCATTGCCAAACAATATACAGATGAATCTATTGAGGAAATAGAGAATGACATTCTAACCGAATCATTCTCCGGGTTCCATTAGGATCACCTCTTGACCACTCCCTTGATAACATGAAAAAAAACCTTCCCCCCTATGAAAAGAGACATAGGCAGGGAAGGGGATCAACTACTTAATCAATTTGTATAATTCGCTGCCAGCCAATAGGAAAGCACCGACACCATATACATCAGTAGCATCACGTCCTGCAGCCTTGGGAGCAGCCCCTACAGGTTGTATATATCCCAACTTACCATCTGTATGTACGGCTTTGACTAATGACTTCCAACCTTTTTCAAGCACAGGCTTATAAGTACGTTTTGCCAGGTATTCATTTCTGAGTCCCCACGCAATTCCATAGCACATAAAAGCAGAACAACTATTCTCAGGCATATCGTAAGAATCCGGATCCAGCAAGCTTGTGCGCCAGTCACCGCCCTCGCATTGGGTTTTGCGTACAGCCTCAGCCATTTTCACAAACAGTTGAATATAGTAGTTACGCGAGTCACAATCTATTGGGAGATTATCTATAATCAAAGGAAGTCCGGCAAACACCCAACCGTTACCACGTCCCCAAAATTGTTTGGCTCCGTTCTTCTCACGCATAGGAATTCGCTTATTGTCCCTATAAAAAAGTGAATATTCTTCATCATACAATGAATCTACACATTCTTTATATTCACTATTCATATAATTCAAATAAACATCATCCCCTGTCATTGTATACAGAGCCGCATATACCGGCGGTGCCATGAACAATGCATCCGCCCAAGACCAGCGTTCCAAAGTTCCCACTGCATCCGTTTTCAACAAAGGGGCTTTCGAAGGATGAGTTGCCACATAATATGCCCGCTCCATCACCGGCTGCAACATCCGTTTATCTCCCAGTTTGCGGTACATTTCAATAAATGCCTGTCCCACACAAATATCGTCTGCATGATAAACACGATCCCACATATTCCAATTGTATTTCTCACCAATTTCACGTACAAAGTCATAACATGTCTCATTGCCGGAGACCTTCCCCCATTCGGTTATCCCCCGGTATAATGCACCGTTTGTCCAATCCAAGGGATGATGTTTCACCTCTTTTTGATGATTGATCTGCCATTTGGCTACTGCATCGCAGACTTTCATAATATCAGTTTTCTTCATGTCAGCTGAAAACTGCTGAGCATATAAACTACAACCTACTGAAAACAAAAACAGAACTAAAATTTTCTTCATGATTTTAAATAATTTATTATTCAACTTCGAGCGCCGGTACATTCTGATCGGCTCCCGGATATCCTAAATTCTGATTTATACGACCTCTGGAGTTAGAAGCAATCGCATTCTCCGGTATAGGCCATAATATATGATAAGGCTTAATGGTATAAATATTGATGCCATTATGATTGATCTTTTCACGGAAGAAGTTATTATATCTCATCATTCGGTCATAGTAATAATTCTTCTCTGAAATATCGCTAAGTGAATACCCATTCAATCCCTTTTCTGCCATGATAAAAGCCACACGAGTCAATTCCGTCTTCCGAGGCTCTTCAAAAAACAATTCTCTAGCACGCTCATCCAGTATATATTCAATAGTTACTTGCTGAGAGTTCGTTAGCTCTTTTGCATTAGCACGCATCCGGATTTTATTAATATCATTCATGGCTGCATCCAGATTTCCTTTCCAATAATAAGCTTCAGCTCTCAGTAAATAGGTCTCAGCCAAACGGAATACATACCAATCTGTATATCCTCCCTGAGGAGTATCAGGTTTATTATCTTCAGGTACAAAAGTCTTGTAATGCATCATCGGACTCCAAGCATAGATAGTATCTACACAATACTTTTTTTGTAAAGGTTGACCATAATATTTAGATGCCGGATTATTATAGACCATATCCTCCATATTCAACCAATTCGGAGCTGTATGGCGATAATCTTCTTTGGAGTCCCAAATTTCATAGTTAAAATAATTAGTCGTCCTGATTCTACCGATTCCGCGTCCCACTTGTCCTATTTGGGGTTGCCCTGCCGCTTTATCCATTGTGCCACGTTTACCATCCGGATCATTGTTAGTATTTGCATTCCACCAGCAAGGTACAAGATCTCTCATCCGATAAGACCCGGTAGAGGTTCCCCCTTCCGTCAATCGTTTATCCTCAACCAGGAAGATGCCTTCCAGATTTTCAGAAGAATTGATATTCTCCCGATTAAAAAGATCACTTATTATATTATATTGAGCATCCGATATATTGACCCCGAATCTTTTTTCCATCAGTTTATGTTGACTATGATCTATGACAGCAGTAGTAGCAGCGACAGCTCCGTCAAAATCACAACATGCCAAACATATTTTAGCTAGCAGATGATTTCCTGCTGCCTTGGAAACAGCACCATGAGGAGCACTCTCCGGCAGATAGCGGGTGGCAAACATCATATCCTCTCGTAAACGTTTCAAAATACTACTACGTGTATGCGAATAGAAATCTAATTTAGGAGTTGTGACTTCTTTATCAATAAAGGGTACATCTCCAAACTGATTCACCAGTTTATAATACCAATAAGACCTATGAAAATACCCTTCAGCCAGAATTGTATTTTTATCATTTTCAGTTATCTCATCCGCAGCCTGTACACGAGATATTATTGTATTTGCTTTCTGAATAGCACTATAGCCTTTACTCCAGAAAGTACCAATCTGAGAATCTCCATAAGCACCCGGCTTTAGCTGAATTTCAAAGTTTTTTAAAGTTTGAGCAACGATATTGCCAGCTACAGCAACATCAGAAGTCATCAACTCTGTGCAAGCATAAGAATTATTGCCTATAAACTCCGGACGTATCATTGCACGACAAGACACCAAAGCGCCCTCTAATCCTTCTTTCGTCACATAGGTATTTTCAGGAGAATAGAATGACAAAGGTTCCGGCTTTAGCCAATCATTACAAGAAACCAAACATGCAGTACACAAAAATGCAGAGAATGCATAATGTACCTTCCTTAATATTATTTGTGTTTTCATATCTATACTTTTATAATGAGAAATTAATACCAAAAGTAAACGTACGCGGTGCCGGAGATAAGGATTCCGGATCCCAATAATTCCATCCTGTTATCAATAAAGGATTAGAAACGTTTATATAAACACGAGCATTAGAGACGCTCCATTTAGAAGATATCTTATTAGGTATTCTATAAGCTAACGAAACTTCTTGCAAACGTACATACGAACGGTTTTTATAAACATTGAATGACGGAGATTTTGTATTCGAACCTAAGCGTGCAAATTCATTGGTAGGATTCTCCGGAGTCCAATAATCATATTTATAAGCATTTACGCGGTCATAATAATAATCTGTTGGATGAGAATAATGACTATTAGAAGACTTATGTCCAAGATCTGAGCGAATAAAGAATGAAAAGTCCACGCATTTAAAGAACTCCATCGTATTACCAATACCGAATGAAAAACGAGGACGCTTATATCCTTGAAATACTTTATCATCTTCCGGAAGATATTCTCCGTCATTATTTACATCCCATATTTTAAAATCACCCGGCTCTTTACCATACTTGGCAGCATCTTCACGTTCATTCTCTTGCCATACTCCCAAAATTTTATAATCATAAATTTCATCTAAAGCATGTCCAATATACCATCCATTCTGAATATCATCATCTTCTCTCTGTCCTATTACATTTCCATCTTTATCCAGCACATCTACCATTTCACCATACAGATGGGCAATTTCATTCCGGTTAAGAGAAGCAATGAAAGAAGAAGACCATCTGAAATTCTTATGATCGATATTAACTGAATTTAAGGACAGTTCAAAACCCTTATTACGAACTTCTCCCAAATTAGTTGTTACTCCGGAAAAACCAATAATATCCGGCAAAGAGCGGGTTAACAGCAAATCTTTTGTAGACATATAATAAGCCTCCACTGTTCCATTCAAACGATTACCCAGAATTGCAAAGTCAAAGCCTATATTATATGCTTCAGTCTTCTCCCATTTCAGGTTTTCATTGGGAAGACGAGTGGCATAAATCCCAATAACTGTACTTCCGTTATGCAGATATTTCTCCGAATCCAAATTTGCCAAAGCAGCATAACGTCCGATACTCCGGTTTCCATTGATACCCCAAGATAAACGAAGTTTCAAATTATCAATCCACGAAATCGCTTTCATGAAGTTTTCCTCATTCATTCTCCAACCAAATGCAAATGCAGGAAAATTAGCATATGGATTATTAGAACCAAAAGCCGAATAACCATCACGTCGGAAAGAAGCAGTAAACAAATAGCGATCCATTAAATTATAGTTCAGTCTTGCCATCATAGCATTTCCCGTATCCACTGTATCATCACTCCCTACAACCGGATTCGTACCATTTGCAACAGCATGCCAGCCCAGCACCTCAGAAGGAGTAAGATTGGAATTTTCTGCTTTATCAGACCAAGTTTCATTTTTTTCAAGATTAAACAATAGAGTCAAATCAAGCTTATGAATTTTATTGAATGTATGGTTCCACCTCAAAATATTGTCAAGCATCCAGGAATGTGCGCTATTATTACGCCGTACGGCATGCCCCTTATACTTTTCACCAGCCATACTGGTAGATGGATCAAAATAATGATTCTTTTGCCAATTGTTATAGTCCGAATAGCTCATTTCATAAACAAATCCCCATGGCAATGTAATCTTTGCATTCAATGTAGCATTGAATGTCTGAGTCACATTGAAACGATCACGCTGTTCATAATTAGCGAAAGGATTCGTACTCATGTTATCGTCATTAGGATAGAACTTCAAAGAACCATTCTCTTCATATTTGCTGCCCCAAGGACTAGCTTGAATAGCTTCTTCCCAATCAACTTCATCTACACTTTCATTACGAGTGGCATAATGTGCTTGCAAGCCGACCTGAAGCCAATCTGTAACATTTACTTTCAAATTTAAACGCGAACGGATAGTCTTATATTGGTCTCCTACTACAATACCTTGATTATTAATGCTTCCTAATGACCAATAGTAAGAAACTCTGTCATTCTTTCCAGAAATACTTACATTGTAATCCTGACGCAAAGCGTTTTGAAAAGAAGCATCATACCAATCCGTCTCTCTACCTGCCAGATAATTATCTATTTCTGTAGTAGAAAAGGCCAAACGATTCAACCAAATCTCTGCCAGATTTGAATCTGCCGAAGCCCCTGTATACGATAACCAGGTATTCAGATCAATTCCTTGCGGCAAATTGTCCGGATTGTGGAAGTATCCCAAAGGACGAGATGGATTGCTCCGGATTTTTTCATCCCTTCTCATAACCATATATTCCTGCCCATTAAAAGGACGCTGATTACGAGTCAAATTCTGCATACCTATCTTCATATCAAAATTGATGACCGACTTTCCTTCATTACCCTGTTTTGTTGATATGACGACCACCCCCGAAGCCGCACGTGATCCGTAAACAGCTGCAGAACTACCATCTTTCAAAATATCAATCGTTTCAATATCACTGGGATTGATATCCACCAAATCGCCATTAAAGATAACTCCGTCCAATACAATCAGAGGAGAATTACTGGCATTAATGGATTTCTCACCACGAATCAGCATAGAACCACCCCCTTTGGCAGAAGTTCCGAACCCTGCAGAAAATCCTGCCACCGTACCACGCAGCATTTCAGCTACACTAGTTACCGACTGCGTCGTATTTTCTGTAGAGATACGGGTTATTGCTCCAGTGAGATCTTTTTTTCTCATCGTTCCATAACCAACAACAACAACCTCTTCCAATTGAGCGACATCTTCTTCCAGTTCCACGTTAATCACATTCTTTCCATTAACCGTAACCTCTTTAGACTGATAACCAATAAATGAAAAAACGAGAGTCTCTTTGGAATTTTCCAATGTTAACCGATAATTACCATCAATATCAGTGATAGTACCAGTTATTTTCCCTTTCACTTGCACAGTTGCTCCTATGACGCTTTCGCCACTGGACGTTACTTTTCCGGTAACTACAAAACCTTGTGCATAGACACCTGTTGACCAGCTGATTAAGCTAAAAAACAGGCACAATTTCATAAATATTTTATGTTTCTCATGCATAGTTATTAATATTTAAATGGTTAATACTAAAACTCTGTGGTTATTTTATACTGTATCACATTCTTGTCAGATTCAAAATATGCAATATCCGCATATCCATTTCTATAGGGAATTCGTTTTCGCTTCCTCTGTATAGTAGCATTTGGAGGTGATATGGCCTGAAAGCAAATTTGACCATCACGAGACTGCAATATCACTTTCCCATCTTGAAAATCAATTTTAGTTTCTTCCATACCATCATCTATTAACATGGGGTAACATGCCCGCACCTTTTTCACATTCCCCTTCAGAATATCACGCACAGTAATTCCGGTATGATCAATATAAACACGTTGCGAAATCTGAGTAACTCCATCAAATCTACCAGTATAAACGACTTCAAATGCAACTCCGTCTACAGATTGTCTAACATTCCTCACATCTATTTCAGGAAGCTTACTGCCTTTGTATGCAGAAAAGTAAGATGTATCCGGAAATAATATGTTAGTATATTCCGCTAAGCGATATACTCCACCCGCAGCATCATGCCATTCAGGTCCAACTGCATACAGTTCTCCACCTAAATCCTGCTTCTTCTTGTTATCCCATTTATGGGGAATTCCATCCGAAGGACCTAACTGTGGATTTGAATTCTTCAGATGTATCCTGATGAGTCCTGTTGCATTATAACGAGGATCTCCACTGAGCTCATACTCAACATAGTTTCCACCAGAATTAGCAAAAACCTTATGGAACACGTCTTTCATAACCAAAACATATCCACCGATATCAGACGGAGACGGAGATTCTTTAATAGAATTATCAGCATATAAATAGGCAACGCACATTAGCCAGCATGCCAACAGATTATACTGTGATTGCGCTGAATAACTTTCATATCCATGCATCACTTCGATAGGAAAACGGTTTTTCACAATAAATCCACTTCCATCTTCTCTTATCCATCTTCCGATGCTCCTAAGTGCTAAATGCGCAGCTCGTTTAAAGGCGCCTGCTTCCTGCTTTTTTCCTAAAGCTGCATATTGTGAAGCGTAAATCTCATAAGTCACAGCTGCCGCTGCTTCATTCCAGATATGTTGAGCACTTCTACCGCCTGTCGGCACCTCTCCATAAGGCGATTGCATGAAAAGAGAAGTCCATGCTCCCAAACATAATTTGCGGGAATAAAAATCAAAAAATGTTCCGTTATATCCTTCCGCCAAAATAGAAGCCATAAACTGCCTCGTAAACTCATCATACACCATTGGCGGATTAGTCTTATTATCTATATACAAGCCAAACTCAGACATATATTGCTGCTGGTGTTCCAGATGAATATGAAAGAAATCTTTGTGATCGTTAATCCCTTTTTTTAACCGTAAATATTCACCGGCTAAAGCTACAACATTGTGATTATAACAGATTTTCTTACGCTTCAAGTTATCCCGATATAGCACATACGGATCAATTTCAGCCATTTTTTCGTGCCAGACAATCATTTGTGCTTCAGAAACCAATCCTTTATAAAGATCCATCGCCAGCATAATAGGCTGAATAAAGAATTCACCATGGTGATGGGCACACCTGTTCTCATGCATCTCACTCACTGAACAATCCAAAGCCTTTATTCCACTCTTTACCAAAGCATCATCTTTCAAGTATCCCGTTTGAGCCAGTAAACCTATAGACAGAGCATAGCAAGGAGTCGAGTATTGCCATTCGATTTTATAGACCGGATCAATAATTGCTCCCGTCACTTTATCCTGACAAGACGCAAATGCACGAACCTGACATTCTATCAATCTCAAATATTCATTATTATCTAATCCTGATGATTGAAAATCAACTACTCGCTTCTGGTTCTTCAAAAAAGTTTCTACCAACTGCCCTAATTGAGGATTATCTTCCCGAATATTTTGTTCAGCCAATAATATATTATTTATATCTCTTAATGAACCAGCATCCACCTTCGACACGAATATCAAAAGACATAAACTGACCCAAATGACTTTATGTACAAGCTCCGTTTTCATGGTTTTATAGCTTTATCGAGTTTCACATCTGGATTTCCACACCATATCTTCTTTCCAGTCCATTCGGCATACGAAGTATTCCAAAATTCATCAATAGTAGAAAGCCCCAATGCCGCAAAAGCTGCTGTACACAGATAGAGACTTCCCGTAGATATATATCTTTCAGCTATTTGTGGTTGATGACCTGCAAATCCTAATGTCAGCCATCCATCTGCATCAAAATTCCCTTTAACCGACATGTGTTTCTTTATAACAGCTGTCAGAGCACATCTAACCTGTGCCTTTGTAACCGATACCGGCAACAAATCTTTCAATGCAGCTTGGGATAGTACATGAAACGTCCCGAACCTATAAGCTATTGACCGGCCTATCACCGGATAAGCTCCATCCGGAGAAATCATTCTTTCTTGTTGTTCTGCATATCTGGAAAAGCGCTTTTTCTCCAACTGATAAAATTCATCTTCACCTTTTGCATACTTTTGCATTACTTCCAGCACATCCAATAACATAGGATGGATCACATAGCTATTATAATAATCCATATGTAAATCTACCCCATCTCCATACCATCCATCACCTTTATACCAGTCCTTGAAACGCATAATGGCATAGTTAACAGGTTCCATATTACATTCTCCTGTCAATTCCAGTAAAGTAGCTTCTACCATGGCTGAAAATAATAACCAATTGCTCTCTATCGGTTTTATCTTACGTATCTGCTGCAATGCATTCAATACATTCTGTCGAGTCTTGTCCGAAAGATTCCCCCAAATTTGTTTAGGAGCACGTAATATCCCCTGACAGAAGAAAGCAGCGTCCACCAACGGTTGTCGTGTCACCACAAAATTTAAATAATCAGGAGACTCGGGATTGAAACCATTATCTATGGAGAGAAGCATCAGACGTATATATTTACTTCTCAATCTTCCCTCTTCTGTTTCATCAGGGCCAAGTTCCAGCCAGGGAGCCATACCAACTAACAAACGTCCCAAAGCTTCTAAATGAGTAGTACGCGTATTGGGAGGATTCAATGCACCGGATATAGTTTCTACCGGCATATTCTTCTTCAGTTCCCCCTTACTCATATTTTCTAATACCGGGTCCGCTATTTTTGTCAATACAGTAATCCAATAAGTACGATCCTCCAAACCTGATGGATTTTGTGAATAACCACATAAACTTATTAATAAGAACAATGTACAGGTAAAAATATTCTTTTTCATGATTCTATAGTATATTGATTATGGTTTCATAAATTTATCAATGGGAAATTCTTCCCCGGAAAAGGCTTTAATGCTGGTCCACGGGGAAAGAGGAGCTGTCCAGAAAACATCATCTGCCGGTAAACCTAAAGGTAGGAAACCTAAAGAACAGAGATAGACACAAGGAGTTGATAAATAAGAATCCCCTAATTCCGGCTGTTCACCACACACTCCAATCGTTAACCAACCATTTTTATCAAAGGTACCCGGCTGTTCAAATAAACGCTTCAGCATAGCAGTCATTGCCCCCCGTACTTGACCTGCTTTTAAACTTGATGGAAGTTGATGGAATAATGCACTGGCTCCCAAAACTTGAAAAGCTGCCGAACGATAACTTACTGAACGTCCCAATACCGGATAACTTCCATCCGGTGCAATCATGCGTTCCTGAATTTCCGCATATCTGACGAAACGTTTCCACTCTTTGTCTAAAAGTATCTGATAAGATGAATCATATTTCACTACAACCTTTAAAACCTGTAACAACATAGGATGAATGACATAACTATTGTAATAATCCAAATGAAAATTCTCCCCATCTCCATAAACTCCGTCTCCTTTATACCATTGTTCATGTGATGAAATAGCCTTCTCTATTACTTCAAAATTCCATTCATTACCGAAACTTTTCAACCCACATTCCACCATCGCAGAAAACAATAGCCAATTATTATTTCCCGGCTTCATTGTACGTGTCGATTTCCATTGTTCTATTAAACGTTGTTGAGTCTTATCATCAAGATTTCCCCATAACTGAGTGGGTGCCTGTAACAATCCTTGTATCAAAAAGGCACTATTCACCAAGATCTGCCGTGTGGCTGTACTATTAAAATAATCATCAGCATGAGGATCTACAGAATTCTTCAACCCCTTACAGACCATTTTAATATATTTATCACGCAACTTTCCTTCTGCAGTTTTATCTGGCCCCAATTCTAACCATGGTGCTATTCCTGCTATTGTTCGTCCCACCGACTCCATATGTGTAACAAACTCCCTGCTACTAGCTTTCGCAGATGAAGAACGTCCAACTGGAATATTCTTTCTTAACTGGTCCTTACTCAAATTACTCAAAACCGGATCTGCTATCTTTAATAGCGTATGTACCCAATATTCTCTATCACTCTGGGAAGCATTTTGCCCTTGTACAGCAGAAATTGCCATAACAGAAAAGAAAAAAGCCGATACTAATTTAATCAGTTGATGTGTCATAGCTTTATTTTTAGATTATAACTTGTGGTTGCAAAACTATGGAAAAAAACAGATTTCAAATAAGACAGAAATTCTAATATATATTCATTTCATCCACAAAATCCCTCTTCCACTAAAAAGGACAATATTGCTATTATTTGAACGATTGTATTATCGAATCTAAAAGCTAAGCATTATTTTTGTACCACAATCAGTAATAAAAATACTATGAGAAACGTCATACTGTTAACATTTTACATACTAATAGGAAATATATTCAGTACATCTCTTTATGCAGATAACAGCATAAAATTACATGCATCGCACATATCCATTAATAAAGGAATGCATCAGTCGACAATTCATGCCATGTATCAGGATGAGTTCGGAATGATATGGTTTGGTACCAAAAGAGGATTAGTAAGATATGATGGAACTCAAATGAAATTCATACAAAAACTTTATAATGACATTCCCGATGCAGAAGAGTTGGTACGTTCCATTACGGGGGATCAAAATGGCAATATTTATATAGAGACACGTTCAGGCATTATAGAGTATAACATAAAACAAGATCATTTCCGTAAAATAACCCCTTATTCACAATGCATGTACTATTCGGACTCTTGCTTATGGATAGGGTATAAAAATACAATCTACCAATGGAAGAACAATATATTAAAACTACATTTACAGTTACCAAAGGAATCTTGCATTATAGATTGCATCACTGAAACATCCAAAGGAAATCTGTACATAGGCACCAGAGACGACGGTATATTCCTTATCAGAAGGAATAAAGACACAAAACAGATGTTAGCGAATATCAACCAGATACGCCAATTATACATTGATTCAGAACAAAAGATATGGGTCGCTACCCGAAGGAACGGATTATTCCTCATAGATAGTGATGAAAATATCAAAAATTATAATTATTCAGAAAACAGCAATAATTGCATATCAAGTGACATTGTACGATCTATATGCGAAGACAATGCAGGTAACTTATGGATTGCCACTTTCAATGGATTAAATAAATATGATAAAAAAGAAAGAAAGTTCCTCCAATATGAGTTTATTAACGAAAATGCCTATACCCTAAATGATGCATCTATCTATTGCTTAATGAAAGATCAACAAGGAACTATTTGGAGCGGTTCGTTTTATGGTGAAATAAATTGCTTTCACCCGGAGCACAGTACATTCTCCTATCATTTTGTCACTAAAGATATAATGCCATCCTCCCCATCTAAACATGCAATCTTCGGAAAAACAGTAGAAGATAATGAAGGGAATTTATGGATGGCAACAGAACGAGACGGATTATATTTTTTCAATACACACACCAAAGCTTTGAAAAAGCTACCATTCACAGACAACGTGCAAACCTTATATCTGGATAAACCCAAAAACATCCTATGGATCGGAACATTACTTGGCGGACTAAAAAAATATGATCTGCAAACTCAATCCACTCAGGTATTTCTCAGAAACGTATTACACAACAATAGCATCAGAGAAATTATCCCTTATAATGATTCCCTTATCATAGCTACGCATAACGGCATCAGTATATTTGATACTCATACAAATAAAAGTACCATCCTCTCTTCAGAACAGATAGATTTACAGAGAATGTCTGTGACAACCATCCTATTAGACTCCCAAAAACAACTATGGATTGCTGTTCAGAATCAATTACTTTGCTACAACCTGCTCAATAAATCATGGCAGCATATTTGTATTCGCAAATCGGAGAACTGTATAGTCAACAAGATTATTGAGAATCGGAATGGGGATATCTTAATAGGAACCTCCAGACATGGAATATTCCGGAAAAGAAAAGGAGAAGCAGAATTAGAACCCTTTGCCACAGATGCCATCTTAATGAAAGACATTATAGATATGTGTGAAGATAAGTATGGTGGTATTCTTATTGTTACCAATGAAGGACTCATTTATATAAATAATGAAGAAGAAATTACTAATATTGATAAAAACCGATTCTTATCTACTTTCCAGGTAAATAGCAACTGCTTATTTCTGGACCGAAACAATAATGTCTATTTAGGAGGAATCAATATGTTCTGTTCATTCCCTTTAAAGCAAATTTTCAACAAACCAGAGCATTATCAAGTAGGTATATCTGAATTCTCCGTCAATGATACTCCCTTGGAGGTAGACTCAAGCGGAAAAACACTTAAGCAATCCATTCTTTACACTAACAGGATTGAATTGCCTTATGATCAGCATGCCATAGGAATCAGAGCATATACCAATAACTATGCCGCCTCTTTTACCTGTGGCATTAAATATAAACTGGAACCTTTTGACAAAGAATGGAAACGCACCAATAGTTTAAATGAAATAAACTATACCAATTTATCACCAGATAAATACATCTTATATATTCAAGGAGATGTAGCCTTGGCCAATGGAGAATTTCCGGAGCGCAAACTCGATATCATAATAAATCCTCCTTTTTATCAAACCCCTCTAGCCTACATATTATATGTTCTATTAACTATTCTATTACTATACGAAGCATACCAAGTAATCATCTTACGTTCATCTCTAAAAATAGAAAAGGAACAGAAGCGAAATATGGAGCAACTCAATCAAAGCAAACTACGTTTCTTCACTAACATATCTCATGAATTCAAAACACCTTTAACACTTATATCCAATCAAGTCGAACTATTATTACAGAGTAAAAATATACCTCCAAAGCTAAATACTAAATTACTGAATATTTGGAGAAACATCACCAGATTAAATCAACTCATCATAGAACTGATGGAATTCAGAAAACAAGAACAGGGTTTCACTCCTTTAAAGGTAAACTATTATAATTTAATAGACATAGTGAATAATGTGGTAGACTCTTTCAAAGAGTATGCACAAACAAGAAAAATAAACCTAACTTTACTTGCCGGACAAGATGATATTTCTTTCTATTTTGATAAGCAGTTAATTGAAAAAGCACTATTTAATTTGTTATCCAATGCTTTCAAATTTACTCCAGAAAATGGCAATATCTTCGTACGATTAAAATATGAAAGCATGAAAGTTTCATTGGAAATCTCAGATACAGGTGTAGGCATTAATGCCAAAGAGTTAGAAAATATATTCATCCGGTTTTACCAAACAGATAATACTTGTTTCACTAATAATATCGGAACTGGAATCGGCTTGGCTTACACAAAAAATATAGTAGAGGCCCATAAAGGAGTAATCACAGTTAAAAGTATTAAAGGAAAAGGTAGTTGTTTCACTATACAACTGCCTACTGATATCCAATATCCTCCCAGCAATATTCAGGAAAATTTGCCTATCATAGAAGATTACAAGCTTAATGTAGCTGGTTTCATCTCCACAGATACACAGGAAGGAGGAGCAACAGAAGAAAGAAAGGAAAATAGTGAAAAGCATTATAAGCTATTAATTATAGAAGATAACCAGGAACTCAGGCAACTACTCACAGAAGTCTTTTCTGACCTCTACAATGTCGAAACAGCAGAAAATGGTAAAAAAGGATATGAAAAAGCTCTCTCTGTTATACCCGACATCATTATCAGTGATGTTGTTATGCCGGAGATGTCCGGAACAGAGTTATGTCAGAAATTAAAAAACAATATAAAGACCTCTCACATTCCCATCATTTTATTAACATCACAAACAGCTTCTGAATACATTATTGAAGGTCTGAAAATTGGAGCAGACGACTATATATGCAAACCTTTCAGCATTAAACAATTGATTGTCAGATGTAATAACTTAATCAATCTACGCAGAACATTACAACAAAAATATGCTAAAGAAAGCAATTCCAGCAGTGAATTAATTGCCACATCTACATTAGATCAAGTTTTATTAGATAAATCTATCGAGCTAATTGAAAATAACCTAGAAAATCCTGTATTCAGTGTTGATTTCCTGGCACAAGAACTTTGTATAGGACGTACCAAATACTTCACGAAAATAAAAGCAATAACAGGTATGACACCTAACGAATTTATTATAAACATTAAACTTAAATTAGCTTACCGAAGAATTGAACAACAACCGGATATCTCTATTACAGAACTCGCCATGCAATTGGGATTCAGTTCTACCAGCTATTTCATAAAACGATTTAAAGAATTTTCCGGAATGACACCTAATCAGTATAAACAAAAGATAAATGAGAATGGCACATCATAGCAAATTATCCTTCCTCCACCTGCATCGCCACAATCTCCTGCAAAACGCTAACAGCCGTTTCTACATTCTTCACATCTTTTACCAACATACTACGACGGGTATTCTGCTCACGCAGATCGCAACGGCGGGTATATTTCATCATATAAGCAATGACTTTACCGAACGCCTGGCTCTGATAATACGGGCTATCCGGATTAGAAACAAAGAACAATGACATACGTCCTCCCTTGAGAAAAACTTTCTCTGCACCAAGACGTGCAGCAAGGCGGCGTAAAGGTACAATCCGTAGTAGTTCTTCCGTTTCTGACGGGATAGGACCAAACCGGTCTATAAGACGAGTACGGAAGTCCTCCACATCTTTATCCAACGTCAAACTATCTAATTCGCGGTAAAGCAACATACGCTCACTACTACCCGTAACATAAGTGGCAGGAAGCAACAATTCCAAATCACTCTCTACCTGACATTCATCTACAAATTGCTCTCCACTGATGACGCCCCCCTCTGCTTTCAGTTCTTCGGCATAAAGATCTGCAAATTCATCCGTCTTCAGTTCATGTACAGCTTCTGATAGTATCTTCTGATAGGTTTCATAACCCAGATCGGCAATAAAGCCACTCTGTTCCGCACCAAGCATATTGCCTGCACCACGAATATCGAGATCCTGCATGGCTATATGAATTCCACTACCCAGGTCACTGAAATTCTCAATAGCTTGCAGACGACGCCTTGCTTCAGGAGTCAGGGAAGAAAGCGGAGGAGCCAACAAATAGCAGAATGCTTTCTTATTGCTTCGTCCTACACGACCACGCATCTGATGCAAGTCGCTCAGTCCGAAATTCTGTGCCTGATTGATGATAATGGTATTGGCATTCGGAATATCAATGCCGCTCTCTATAATTGTAGTGGCTATCAGCACATCATAATCATAATTGACAAAGCCGAAAATAATCTTTTCCAATTCGGTCGGCTCCATTTGTCCATGCCCGATGGCTATACGGCAATCCGGAATATGCCGTTCAATCATCGCTTTTAATTCAGGCAAATTAGAAATGCGGTTATTTACAAGAAATACCTGTCCGTTCCGGCTCATCTCAAAGTTGATAGCATCCACTATAACTTCCTCATTAAAGGTATGCACCTCAGTCTGAATAGGATAACGGTTTGGAGGAGGCGTTTGAATAACGCTCAGGTCACGTGCCCCCATTAATGAGAACTGCAATGTACGCGGAATAGGCGTGGCCGTCATGGTCAAGGTGTCTACATTGACCTTCAACTGGCGCAACTTCTCCTTAACGGATACACCGAACTTCTGTTCTTCATCAATAATCAGCAACCCCAAGTCCTTGAATTGTATGTCCTTACCTAAAATCCGATGTGTACCGATAAGTATATTCACATCACCTGCCGCCAATCCTTTTACGACCGCTTTTGCCTGAGCTGCCGTACGGGCACGACTCAGGTACTCCACCCTACAAGGCAAATCTTTCAAACGCTCTTTAAACGTCTGGAAATGTTGGTAAGCCAACACGGTGGTAGGTACCAGAACCGCTACCTGTTTATTGTCCGCCACAGCTTTAAAAGCAGCACGAACTGCCACTTCTGTTTTACCAAACCCCACGTCTCCACAAACCAGACGATCCATAGGACGGTTACTTTCCATATCCGCTTTTACATCCGCCGTTGCTTTACTTTGGTCTGGTGTATCTTCGTAAATAAAAGATGCTTCCAGTTCCCGTTGCAAGAAACTATCCACACTGAACTGAAAACCTTTTTCCTCACGACGCTGAGAATACAATTTTATGAGGTCACGGGCAATATCCTTAATTTTGGTCTTAGTACGCTCTTTAAGTTTCTCCCAAGCTCCCGTACCCAATTTATTCAAACGGGGAGCCTCACCATCTTTTCCTTTATACTTTGAAACTTTATGTAATGAATGGATAGAAACAAAAACTACATCTTCATTCTGATAAACCAGTTTCATCACTTCCTGCGTTGTATCACCGTTAGGAATACGCACCAATCCGGAAAAGCGTCCCACACCATGATCGGTATGTACCACATAATCTCCCGGTGTAAACTGATTCAACTCTTTCAGACTCAGAGCGACCTTGCCACTACGTGCTTTATCACTTTTGAGATTATATTTATGAAAACGGTCGAATAACTGATGATCCGTAAAAATGCAAAGCCGCAAGGCATTATCGGCAAAACCTTCATGCAACGTGCGCTCTACAGCTGTAAAAGCAATCTCTTCTCCCCTGTCTTCAAAAATGGCACGAATACGGTCAGTCTGCTTCATACTATCACTACAGATGTAAAGCGTATACCCTTTCTCCATATACTCTTTGAAGCTTTCGGCCACCATATCAAAGTTTTTATGGAATATAGGTTGAGCAGACGTATCGAATGTCACTGTAGCATCCGGTGTCCCGGTTGGTTTGTTACCGAACTCCATACGGCAAAAGTCCAACGCACGAAGCGTAAACTCACTTCCATCAATCAGCTTTCCATCCAAAGTAATACAACCACTTTCTTCCGCTTCGCGGGCAGCAATCGCTTGTGGGGTAAGTGTTTCATCGTGTACAGTCTGAATACGTTCACGCAGCCAAAGCAGATCACGCATTGCCAATACAGTATTCGCCGACAGAAAATCCAGGAAGGAAACCATACCGCTTGCATCCCCCTGTTCCAAACTACGGCTCAAATCCGGCACGATAACAATACTGTCTTTCCTTTCTTTAGAAAGTTGCGTTTCTACTTCAAACGTACGAATACTTTCTACTTCATCACCAAAAAAGTCTATACGATATGGAAATTCGGAAGAGAAAGAAAATACATCAATGATACTACCACGTACAGCATACTGCCCCGGTTCATAGACATAGTCCACATACTCAAAACCATAGCTACGCAAGACTTCCGTAATAAAATTCGTATCCACATTTTCCCCTGTATGCAATTTCAGAGTTTTATCTCCCAGTTTCTTCCGGGAAACCACCTTTTCTGCCAAAGCATCGGGATAAGTCACAACACAAAGTCCTTCCTCTCCTTTTTGTAAGCGGCTCAACACTTCTGTACGCAGAATTTCATTGGCCGCATCTTTCTGCCCGTATTTTATTGCCCTACGAAACGAAGAAGGAAAGAACAAAACTTTCTCAGTTCCCAGTATTTGTGTTAAATCATGGTAAAAATATCCTGCCTCTTCCAGATCGCCCAGAATAAAAACAAAAGGAAACTCTCCGCGTTGCACCAGCACGGATGAAAACAATGAAGCGGCAGAGGCACACAGCCCCCCGCAAAAAAGGGTGCGGACAGACGGATCCTTCAGCAGGCCACTTATAGCTTCCACATTGGAGTGAGTGGCATATCGTTGTTGTAGCTCGGTAATTGTCATCATAACGGGCGCGAAATTACTAAATAATCCTTAGATTTATTCGTATGTGACAGAAAACACTTAACTTTGTTCCCAATTAGAACCCCCTTTTATGAATATGCAGACATCGGACAGCATCGTTATCATTCCCACATACAACGAACGGGAAAACATCGAGAATATTATCCGCGCCGTTTTCGCCTTGGAAAAAGTATTCCATATCCTTATCATTGAAGATGGCTCGCCTGACGGCACTGCCAGCATCGTCAAAACGTTGCAGCAAGAGTTTCCCGAACGCTTATTCATGATAGAGCGGAAAGGAAAATTAGGGTTAGGTACTGCCTACATTGCCGGGTTCAAATGGTCTCTGGAACATGATTATGAATACATCTTCGAAATGGATGCTGATTTCAGCCACAATCCGGCTGACCTTCCCCGTCTATATAAAGCTTGTGCCGAAGAAGGTGCCGATGTTGCCATCGGTTCGCGGTATATCAGCGGAGTCAATGTGGTAAATTGGCCCATGGGACGTGTATTGATGTCCTATTTTGCCTCCAAGTATGTGCGTCTTATTACGGGTATCCCTGTACAAGATACAACAGCCGGGTTCAAATGCTACCGTCGTAGGGTACTGGAAACAATCGACCTCGATGGTATCCGTTTCAAAGGTTATGCTTTCCAGATTGAAATGAAATTCACTGCCTATAAATGCGGCTTCAAGATAGTAGAAGTCCCGGTTATTTTTATCAACCGTGAACTGGGCACTTCAAAAATGAACAGTAGTATCTTTGGAGAAGCTGTCTTCGGGGTTATCAAATTGAAAGTACATAGTTGGTTCCACAAGTACCCGAAAGCTGTGAAAAATGGTTAGTGATTAACGATAAATGATTTAGCAGAAGATGAAAAGAACTCTGATACATAACGCTACAATAGTTAACGAGGGACATTCTGTGCAAGGTTCCATAGTAATTGAAAACGGAAAGATTGCCGAGGTGTTGACTTATGGCAAAGAACTGTCCGCCCCTTGTGATGAAACAATAGATGCTACCGGCTGCTGTCTGCTTCCGGGTATCATTGACGACCATGTACATTTCCGTGATCCGGGACTGACCCATAAAGCGGATATCTTTACCGAAAGCCGTGCCGCCGCCGCCGGTGGTGTCACTTCCATCATGGACATGCCGAATACACAGCCATTGACTACCACTCTTGATGCACTTGAACAGAAATTCGATCTTTTGAATGAGAAGTGTATTGTCAACCATTCCTGCTACTTCGGTGCCACCAATAATAATTACACAGAGTTCAGTAAGCTGGACAAACATCGTGTATGCGGCATCAAACTCTTTATGGGTTCCAGCACCGGTAATATGTTGGTAGACAAAAGTAACAGTCTGCTGAACATTTTCAACGGAACAGATATGCTGATTGCAACTCATTGCGAGAGCCAGGAGATTATCAAAAAGAATACTGAATATTACAAGGAAATGTTCCGTAACGCACCGGAAATCCCAATCAGCAAACATCCCAACATACGTTCTGTAGCAGCGTGTTATTCCTCATCACAACTTGCTATACGTATGGCAAGCCTAGCCGGTGCACGCTTGCATGTGCTGCATGTTTCTACTGCAAAAGAATTGCAACTGTTCAGTGATGCTCCATTGGAAGATAAACATATTACAGCCGAAGCCTGCATTGCACATCTGCTATACCGCCAACAGGATTATAAAGAACTGGGAACCCGCATCAAATGTAATCCTTCCATTAAGAAACAAGCTGACCGCGATGCCTTACGGAATGCAGTCAACACCGGAGTTATCGATGTCATTGCTACCGACCATGCACCTCACCTGCTCAGCGAGAAAGAAGGTGGTGCCTTGAAAGCAATGTCGGGTATGCCAATGATTCAATTCTCCTTGGTCAGTATGCTTGAACTGGCGGAAAAAGGCATTTTTTCTATCGAAACCATTGTTGAGAAAATGTGTCATGCCCCTGCCCAGATATATGGTATCTGCAATCGCGGTTATATTCGCGAAGGCTATCAGGCCGACCTCGTACTTGTCAGTCATGGCGAACGTTGGGAAGTCAATACTGAGAATATACTCAGCAAATGCGGATGGAGTCCGCTCGAAGGTAATTCTTTCCGTTGGAAAGTAGAAAAGACATTTGCGAACGGACATCTGATATATAGTGACGGTCAAGTAGATGATACTTACCGCGGTGAAGAACTGAGATTCGATTATTAATACTAAAATTTAGCGATGAATAATTCAGTGGATAAGGTATTGACGTATACCATTCACGAGGTTGCTCCATATATCAACTGGATATATTTCTTTCATGCATGGGGTTTCCAACCCAAGGAAAAAGAACGTGCCAAAGCGGCTGAAGCCATGCAGCTGTTTAAGGAAGCGAACCGGATGCTGAACCAACTGGATAAAAATTACCATGTCCACACCATTTTTCGTCTATGTGAAGCCAATGCCGATGGAGATAACCTGATACTGGATGGAAAGCTTTTTCCTCTACTCCGCCAGCAGATCCCACATCCGGATGGCAGTCCCTTTCTTTGTCTTAGCGACTTTGTACGTCCGCTATCTTCAGGTATTCCAGATACGGTAGGTATTTTCGCTGCATCGTGTGACGGAGAAGTGGAACTTCTATACGAAAACGATCCCTACAAACGCATGTTGGTACAGACACTTGCCGACCGGCTTGCCGAAGCAGCAACAGAGAAAATGCACGAATACATACGCAAGGTTGCCTGGGGATATGCTAAAGATGAGAACCTTTCTATTCCAGATTTGTTGAAAGAAAAGTTCCAAGGCATACGACCTGCCGTAGGCTACCCCTCCCTGCCCGACCAGTCTGTCAATTTCCTATTGAACGACTTGCTTCATATGGAGCAAATAGGTATTACTCTGACTGAGAATGGAGCTATGCGTCCGCATGCCACAGTCTGTGGACTGATATTGGCACATCCGGCTGCACGCTATTTCGCTGTTGGCAAGATAGGTAATGACCAACTGGAAGATTATGCACGACGCAAGAAGATGTCCGTAGAGGAAATCAGAAAATTTTTGGCTGCAAACCTGTGATTATCCGACTTCCTTTGCGACTAACAGTACAAAAGCAATTCAAGAAGCAAGAAAAAGACGATGGAGAATGTAGAACAAGAGTTCCTGTCCGTAATACGGGAGTATGAACGCGTCATATACAAAGTGTGCTATTTGTATACTACGCCGAATGCTACCCTGAACGATCTATACCAGGACGTTGTGCTCAATTTGTGGAGGGCCTATCCCAAGTTCCGACGGGAGTGTAAAGTCTCCACATGGATTTACCGCATCGCTTTAAATACTTGTATCAGCTTTATCCGTAAAGAAAAGAACATCCCTGAAATCGTGACCTTGAGTCAAGATTCCGACCGGATGGAAGAATTGGACGAGACACAAAACATGTTAAAGCAACTCTATCGGATGATCAACCGATTGGGACAACTGGAAAAATCCATAATTCTGCTTTACCTGGAAGAAAAAAGCTACGAAGAAATTGCTGAAATTACCGGTCTGACAATAACAAACGTCGCTACCAAAATCAGCCGGATTAAGGACAAACTTAGAAAAATGAACAAGGAGGAATAATATGGAACTGGATGAACTGAAGAAATCTTGGAACGCGCTGGACGAGCAATTGAAGAAAGAGCCGATTGCCGACGAAAAGCAGATTGCGGGCATGATTGCCGAATATAAGGCAAATGCACGCAAAAGCATAGGGCGTCTTACGGGTTGGCAGCGCTTCTCCATAGGCATCGGAGTAGTAGGGCTTGCTCTCCTTCTGGTTATTTGGTTATTGCCATCCATTTTTCAAATCACCGAAGAATGGCAACCTAAGATTAATACACTCGTAATCTTTGTTGGAATCAGTATTCTGATAGGTATCTGGTGGGATCATAAAAACTATCGCTGGATAAGGAACACAAGGATTGACGAAATGCCCGTAGCTATTGTCAGTAAACGCATGGCCAGTTTCCGTCGATGGACAAGGTATGAGATTATCGCCATTACCGTATGGGTAATTATATTCAATGTTCTTAATTATTGGGTGATGGGATATTATAAGGCATCCTTTGGCGTCCAGGCTACCCTAATCGCATTCTTTGTGCTCTGCGATGTTGCCATCATTTACCTGTTATACAAGAAAGTAGCTTATAAACATCTTAACGATATCAAGAAGAATATAGAAGAATTAGAAGATATATGCACAGAATAACCTTACTCCTTATCCTTTTTCTACTGATCCCTGATGCGTACATCTATTTTATGTACATTATCCGGAAAACCAAAAACATCTGGTTACGTATTATCCACTGGATACCTACCCTCTTATTAATTTCAGGTTACTTTCTGTTGATGCAAGGCATAGGTGAAAATGCAATGGCACACCATGCCCAGGCCATTGGAAGACTGGCAATTGCCATTTTCCTGTTTGCCATCCCCAAAACGATATTTATGATATGCTCACTGGTGGGATTACCTTTCCATTATCTACTGCGCTGGCCCCGTTCGCCATTTACAGCCGTAGGATTGGTGCTGGGAGTAGTCAGTTTCTTCAATATCCTCTATGGCACACTGGTAGGCATCAGTAAGTTTGAAGTAAAAGAAATAGAATTCCATCATCCGAACCTGCCTAAAGCATTCGACGGATACCGCATCGTACAGTTATCTGATATACATATCGGCAGCTGGATAGAGAATGAAAAGCCTATCCATGAATTGGTAAAATTGGTCAATGAGCAAGAACCTGATTTAATTGTGTTCACCGGTGACCTGGTGAATCAACGCAGCTGTGAGCTGGAAGGTTTTCAAAATATTCTGTCGCAACTGCATGCCAAAGATGGAGTATATTCTATTTTGGGTAACCATGACTACGGAAGTTACTACCGTTGGAAAAACCTGAAAGAACAAGTGAATAACCTCGACAACCTGGTGCATATGGAAAAGGCAATGGGATGGAAACTACTGAATAATGAACATACTACATTATACCATCAGGGAGATAGTATAGCCCTTATTGGTGTGGAAAATGATGGAGAACCACCTTTCTCTCAATTTGCCAACTTAAAGAAGGCTTCTGAAGGAACAGACGGTATGTTTCGTGTTTTGTTGAGCCACAATCCTACCCATTGGCGGCGGGAAGTATTGCCGGACACAGACATTGAGCTAATGCTTGCCGGACATACTCATGCAATGCAGGCCATTATGTTCGGTCATTCACTCGCGTCACTGATTTATCCCGAATGGGGAGGAATGTATGCAGAAGGAGACCGAGGACTATACGTCAATATAGGTATCGGCTATGTCGGATTGCCATTCCGCTTTGGAGCATGGCCCGAAATTACGGTGCTGACGTTGCGTAACTAATACGTAATAAGATTTTCATTCATACCCAACAAAACGTTGCTTACCTTCTTCAATATAGAAGACTTGTTCTTCTTTGCCCCGAGTAAGATTACGCAACCACAATAAAGCTCCATCCGGTATATTCGTATAAATCAATTCATAGGTAGTAGCTGTCTGTTTGCCAAGTGATTTCCAGCCCATCACACCATCTTGATAAAAAAGTTCATAGCTATTACCGGGCGTAATAAAATTATCGTCATTACGGGGAACAAACAATATTTTCCTGATCCAAGTAGGATTTTGTAAATCAAACGTTACTGTGCCATTTGCTTCCTCAGAAAAGAAAAATGTAAGCCAGTCACCATCATTCGCTTTATCCATAGCATGTGCAGGATTGCCATCAACAGGAGGACAACCTAATATAGCCTTTGAAGAAATTGCCACATCATCATGAATATTCTCATAAAAAGCCAACTCTGCAACCTCCGCACGCCAACCATCACGGGGAACAAAACGTACATAACGGTAAGGGCGTGAAGGATTGGATGGATAAAAGTTCACATTCACCCGAGGTGTATCCGCAATACAATACAAAATTTCCTTATTGCGGAAATTTATATCATTGCTTCCTTCTATTTTAGAACCGGTCATCCACGACATATACTCAAGAATATGATTCTGCAATGGATACTTTCGTTTAATAGACAGAGAAACATTCTTGTCCATATCCGGGACAAAAGTCCGTACCGTATCATCCTTTATCATAAACGGATAACCACATGGCTGAAAAAGCCCTTTCTCATTGCACAAAGGCTGGTAGATGACTCCCGGCTCAATATTCCTCACAATAGCCTGATCACCATCCCGCAAAGCTACGTCCACCGGAACATAACCGAAAGGTGTAAAAATTCCTAAAGCCACAAATTTACTTTTAACCTTCCCATCTATCCTGACTGGATACTCATTGCTCCCGAAATATTCTTCTGTCACGTCTTTCAACAAAGGATTCCGAACCACTGAAGGAATACTATTATCCTTATATACTCCCTGATATTTCTCCTCTTGAACTCCATACTGCATACGATAAACCTTCCCCTTTTTACGTCCATCAGTCATTCCGACTGCCAGATCACGGGAATCCATGTACCAAAAGGAAAGGGGTTTTCCAGACATGTTTTTAAGTATATTCCAGACATGTGAATTCTGATTGGAAGGAGAATACAGATATTCGTCTATCCCCACAGGAAAACCCAACGACCGGAATATATATACTGTATGATCCGTCGTCTCCTTACAAGTGCCCAACCTGTATTTCAACAGATATTTAGCCCCCAAATGCGGTAAATCAAAATCTGAATTAGGAGAAAAAGGGGTTTCATACTTCAAGAATTTATTCAAAGCATCGGCAGCTTCGAGGATATTCTCACCCTGATAAAGAGAATCCAGTATAGGATGGTAATGATCATAATAAGCCTTCCGCCAACTTTCCAAAGGTTCATCCCCCACACGATATGGTAATATCCATTCACAAAAATCATCAAACGAATAGTATTTAGCCCAAGACACCCTACTCCAAGTTTCGAAGGCTACGTCTATATTCTCTATCAAAAGAGCAGCTGTCATTCGCTGCACATCCTGTAATATGGGCAATGATTTATAATTAAAAGACTTCCACTTTCTTTTCCTCTCACTATCCGGAATATACCCATCTCCCAACGGAGCAGTAGCCAGTATAGCCTTCACACTATCCAGCCGCGCATCCTCATAACCATAATGGTAAGGCATATTCTCAATCAGAAAGCATGCTGCCTTATACTTAAGACTATCATCTTTATAGTATTGAAGTACCTTTTCCAACTCTGTTCTATTTTCACCGGCCAAGGTCAAAGCCCATTCCAAACGGTCTTCAGTACCCATACATGAAAAAAGAGATAAAAATACAACTATCAGAAAAAAGTTCCTATGCATAATTCTGTCATTATTTAGATAATAATATAGAGATTTCAATCGATATAAAAGTCTCAATGCCGCTGTATATATTCATCAAAACTATCTGTACCCGATAAAGACAGCTTCATCTTGATACGCTGCTTTGCTTTCAGTACAGACTTTGGAGTAATATTGAAAAGAAGAGAAATAGCCTTATTGGTTAACCGGGCACGCACCAGATAGCACAACTTCAATTCTTGCAAGCTCAAATGGGTAATCTCCAGATCAGCCGGTAGCCAATCATCACCATAAAGCAAATCAATCACTGCAAATAAATTCTGCCATTCGTATTCATTCCTTATAATTCCATAGGCAGGAGTCAGATGTAGCTTGAGTAGTTGACTCAAAGCCAACATACGCGAAGAAGAACCGGACAAAGCGGAAAAGTCCTCAAAACGTTTTAATTCTTTAGTCAGTTGTTTATTCCTGAACAACAAGCAAGAACACCAATTATCGTTATATGTATCCATAGCTTATTTCATTTTTTTATTTCACATTTGTCTTTTCGTTTTAATATCTCCCTGACCTCACTACGCATTTCATCTATGGCAGTTGAGTGTACTTTAGGTTCTTTAGTCAGTACACTGTCTGCCGCTTCCTTCAACTTGTCGGGTTTATAAAAATCCGGTTCCGCATAAAGGTTGGCTAACAGATAGTAGGGGTAAATCCTGCCGGGCAAACGGTGGATAGCCCTATAGAAGAACTTCTCAGCCTGTTCATAACAATGTTGTTCCTGATAATTTTTGCCCATGACATTCAATACCATCGGATCGGAACTGTATCGGCAAGACTCTTCCAGATATTTATTAGAGTCACCATATAGGAAGGACTTATGCAGGCTATGCCCATACTCAAACAGAAATGCTCCTCTATCTTTCAATACCGGATAAAGTTTCTCGTAAGCCTCATTGGCGGCCTTATAGCCTCCTGAGTGATAGAGCATACGTGCATACATCCATTTCCCGCAAGCATCCTTTTCCTGTTGCCACTTTTCCATATATCCACCTGCCCATAAAGTGAGGCATACACAAAGAATGAAAGGTTTACCAATGACATCACCTATTCCACAAGCAAGAAGCAAGCATACACCGGCTACCACAAATGCCGGGAAATGCATGGGATAAGAGGAGAAAGAAAAAATAAGCAAAGATAGGATTGCACCACAAATGCCATAGCGACCACGTTTCATGCCCATTCTCAGACACATTCCAATCACCACCACAACCACTACACAAACTGCAATCCCCTCTGTCAAGGCAAGCGACAGATATTCATTAAATGCATACTCCGGACTACCCGCTACACGCTCTTCCCATACAGCATAATTCCCTTGTTCAAAATAAGATTCCTGCGCCTCACCATAAGCAAAGGCAAAACCTTTTTCACACCCCCAAGGATGATTGGCTATCGCCTTACAGGTTATTTTCCACATAAACAGACGCCCTAACGCAGAATCCGGTTTCAGAACAAAAGCCCCGACACCTCCCAGTATCAGAACAAAGAAAATTCCTGTTCCCCATAATACATAGCGCCTCTTATATCTTTCCCACAAAACATACCACCTGCGTTTATCACGATGCATATATGTTACCCAGCCACATCCCACAGCGGCAGCAATCCATGCAGAACGGCTCATGGTAGCGGGCAATACGCAGAGGATAAGAATACCGGTTAGGGCAATCATCCCCTTTTCCAAATAATGAATAACTGTTTTATCTTTAGAAATACATAAATACAAATGCAGACAAACAGGCAATACCATTGCCAGATACCCCGCATACGGTCCCGGATTGAAGAAAGAGCCTGTAAGCGCATAACGCGAATGACCGGAAGCGGCAAAACCATACAGCTGACGTAATCCTCCAATAGCCTCAAGAGCACCACACAACATGAATCCCCACGACACGCAAACAGAGAAATAGGAGAAACGCAATACATGCTTCCGGGTATCTTTCCCCATCAGTTGCAATAAACTTGCAATGAGAATACAAATACTTGAAAGTAAGAGAGCTTTTCCGAACCATACCCACTGCCCTATAGCTTCCTCGGCTGGCAGTTCAGGTGTAATAATCCGCACTACCCCTAATGGAGCACAGACTGCCACAAAAAGCAGGCAAGCAGTCACGGTATCCTTTACTGTATGTATCTGCAACTTTATCATTCTATCTTTTTAAATATCCTGTTCCACCTTATTTTATCCGTATTCCTATCTACAGACTTCCATATCCTGACAGCTTTCCCTACAATAAAAGGTTCGGGCAACAAGCCCCAATAGCGGGAATCCTGAGAGTTCATCACCTTATCACCTGCCACAAAATAATAATTCTCCTTGAAACGGTATGTGTGTATTACACTATCGTTCAACAAAACCGTATCTCCACGTAACAAAAGTTTCTTTTTCTGTTCCCATTCTATTGCATTCCGATACAAAGCAACATGTTTGGAAGTCATCTCTATCACATCGCCTTTTGCCGGGAGATATAAAGGACCAAAATTCATTATATCCCAATCCACAATATCACTATAAGGATAACCCCTCATCACAATTCCATAGTCCACTTCCCGACCACGCTCAACAATCCGCATCAAATTATCCTGTGACTCCACATTGCCCAATTCTGAAATATAGCCATGTACTTTATAATGCCCCCTACTTATTTCAAATGTATCACCGGGTAAAGCAACACAACGCTTCACATAATATTTCATTACCCTGAATGCGATACTGTCCCAACGTTGCTCCAAGTAGGGGAAATTAAAAACCAATACATCATTTCTTTTCACTTCACTCAGCCCCGGCAGGCGGGATATGTCTGTTTCCTTATTGTCCAAAGCATCCCACACATTGAACAGACGCCCTCCCATCACGCATTTATTCACCAGAATATTATCTCCGTCAAGTAGGGCAGGCTCCATCGAGTCAGAAGGGATCTTGAATGTAGCAATACAGGTCACTTGAAGCAATATCCAGACCAGTACTAATCCGAAGAATAGCAGTATCAGATTCAGTGCCAGATCCAGGTACCAACCTATGCTTTTTTTCTTATGGGATTTATTCTTCGTCATTTTCACTCTGTTCGTTTACCGGTTCTTGCAAAAAAGATTATTCAGCTTCTCCCTTTACCCTCAGTTGCAACGGTGAAGATGTTGCATTACAATATACGGTAATGGATTTATCAAACCGTTCGGGATGCTCTGCTTTATAAGTGACATTCAATGATACAGAAGTGCCCGGACGCGTAGGTTCCTTTGAATAAGCCACTTCAGTACAGCCACATGAAGTCGTTACATCATATATCATCAAAAGATCCTTTCCTGTATTCGTCAGTATAAACTTTGCATGCTGTTCCTTATGCCAATCAAAATGATCAAAAAACATGGTGGTTTTAATCTTCAGATAAAATAGAATAAGAATAACCATGTATGCACTAAAAGAAATTTTCATAATCCTAAAACGATTTGCAATTTCAGCGTTTATTATCAGCAATGAATTTCAATATCAAGCAAATGCAACATATACTTTTCATCTATAAATATTTCAACACTTCATCCATATTAATGGATTCAATATTGCAATCCAAATCCAATAAATACATCTTTTCATCCGTAAAAGCAATACTCCTGATTTTATATGGAGTTGTAAACTTAGCCAAAGGATTGCCCGATTTATCAAATGCCAATATCGTGGTAGGGACTAAGGCAGAAGATCCATTCAAATCTAATTCCGCTTTTGGTTTCCCTGAATAAGTTGCAAACAGATAATCTTTATAAGATTTTAGAGCAAGGAAACCATCCAAATGTTTGTTTTTATTAAAAGATATTCTATCTCCTGAATTCAGAAGAACGGGAGGGACGAACATCTTTTCAAACTTCACTATAGGTTTTCTATTAGATATTTCATAAGCTGCCATATAAGTAAAATTATTACTCGCATAATAAACCGTATTACCATCTACCAGCAAATCACCTGTAAATGTTGTAATATTAGAGCCTGTATATTCGACAGGTATTTTTCCAAAAGTAGTAATTGTATCTAAATTTTCATCTAACAGTACAAACAGATGATCTTTTCCTATTAATCGGCCTCCCACAGATAAACCGTTATCTAAACGATACACAGCATAACAAAATTCAGAACCATTTTGGGGACGAACATCTTCTATACATTCATATTTCAGGCTATCACCTGAAAGGGAAAACAAATAAGTCATCTTCCTCACAGTTGATGCTTCGTAGATGAAAAGAGTATCTTTGCTGCGCCCCATATAGCCAGCATTTATACACTCTCCAAATCCATTTCCTTTCGTCAGGAACTGCGCAATTTCTGATGCATCCGACTCCCTTAAAACAACTGCACCGGAAGACGGATCTCCATTAAACAGGAAAAACATAGAATCGACCATAACAAACGGAAAAGCTCCCCTTGCTATTATTTCTGACTGGTTAACTCTTTTGGTTTTCAACTCAACCGATGTCATTGATAGGACATCAATGTTCTCGCTATGCCGATTAGAACAAGAACAAACGAATAAAAACAGTAGAATCAAATTGATACTTTTTCTCATGACAGTAGTTTAACTATAAATGGGAGAGATGAATACATTATATCATACAAATCCGGATATACATTTATTTCCTCCTTTTGAGAAGCATATATGCATTCTGAATCTATCAGAACGTTTTTTGGTTTATCATATTACCCAATCTTAATCGCAGACTTTTCTCTGAAGATATTTTAGTAAAGACAAATAATATATCTTGCGCTTTATTCTCACGAAAAAAATGTTCTGCTTCCGAAATACAGCCTCCACATCCTACATTGGGAATAACAACTACATGAGAATATTCTGTAAGATTCACATCATTCTTTTTCAAAGTTGTAACAACGGTTTCCGCATATTCTTTCTCTTCTGTAGAGCAATTGCATAGTATTATACTCATTATAAATAATAAACACACAAAAATTCTATTTTTCATAATCTCCCAAAACAAAGGTTTTAAACCGTAATTCATCATCATTATCAGCCTCTATTTGAATATGAAATCCATCTGGACTTACAAAGCATTGATTTATCCAATAACGCTCCCTCTTTATAGCGCTTTTCCCTATTAATTCAAAATGCTCATTTAAGACTACAATTTCAATAGGTTTCCTGATAGGTCCAACTTTAATATCTATATCCGGATCAGGAAGAAGAGCTAACCTATAATAAACTTTTCGGTATTTATCATACACTATAGCCTGATAACTCAAAGTTCTGGTATAATGTCGATTAACAATTTCTCGTGCTATTGTATTCATCGCAATATCCTTTGCTATTGGAGTAATTTCGAAGTCTCCACCTACCCCTGCATAATATTCATGATACTCCATTTCATCCTTCCCATGTACCCGGATGTTATGGTCGGCAGCAAATCCCAATACAATCTCATTCTTTGGAGACAACGTATAAAAAGGATTTCGATAAGTAAAATCGCCTCCCCAGTTTCCTTTATGATACATGGAAGGATAACTATCAGAAAATCTCAAAGTATTTCTGGATAAATCATAATACGCCATAACAGGACGGTTTACAGAATTTTCACCAGCCTGTTCATTCATAAAAAAGCCTGCAATCAGTAGTTCATCTCCTATTTTTCTTAATGGTGAATTCGTTCGCGGAAATAATTGTGGAGCGAAAAATAAGGAGTCCTTCGACAAATTAGGGATTGTATGTAAATCCTTCTTCATCACAACCTCACCCCTTGCATTCGCTAAGAATAAAGAATAAGTAGTAAAATTATACAGATATATAGAATCCTGATTTAAATAATAAAAAGAAAAAATAGTCCCAATCCCATTATTCCCTTCTTTAGCAAACTCTGTTCGTCCTAGATATTTTCTTGTCTTATAATCATAAAAGACTATTGCATTGTCATATTCATTTGTAAAAGCTAATATGTCAGAATCATTACGTTGGAATAGTTGTAAATATTCCATATTCTGCACCGTAGAATCATCCAATGCGAAAACAATGTCATCGGCTTCTTCAATATTAATATCGGGAACTAAGAACTGCTTCTTATTCCCAGAAGAGCAGGAATACAACAATCCCAACCCTAAACATAATACTATACACTTTATCATATTCCAAATAAGACTTCAGTAAATTAATACTCATTTTATTTATCGCTAAAACCACTTAGATTTGGCTGTTTATTAACGAATTGTTGTTTATTGTAATCTCAGTTTATACTTTTACTTAATATACAAAAATAGGCTGGGAACATTAAAATAGTTACAAAAAGAACATTAATTCCTACTTAAAATAAAGATAGTAGTAAGAAACAGCTTCCAATAGAGAAAATTATTAATAACCGTCCGCATCCCCCATTATTCTCAAAACTATCGGGGAAGAGTTGGCATTACAATATATAGTGATAGTCTTATTAAAACTACCAGGAGTTTCTGCCTTATAGCTGACATCCAATAATATAGAATCCCCCGGTCGCACCGGTTCTTTTGAATAGGTGACTTCAGTACAACCACACGAGGTATTTACATCTTGTATCACCAGAAGGCTCTTACCTATATTCTTCAATACAAACGATGCTTTCTGCTCTTTTTGCCAATCAAAGTGGCCTAAAGATATAACAGACTTACCAACACTCGCTTCCGTTTGAATGACGTTTTTCTTATTGTCAGACTCCACTTTATCTCCCTGAATAATTTTCAGATAGAGTTCTTTTACTTTAGGATTATAAACAGGATTCCCTATAGCTACAATTCTATTACTCTTATCCAATAAAAAAGTTTGAAAAGCTATATCTGATGGAAAATGATTCAATTTATTAAAGGAGTCATTCACATCTATACAAACTGGATACTTAAAGTTTTCATGCATCAAGATATCCTCTATTTGGGCTTTATCTTTAGGGTGGAAAAAGAAAAATATAGGAATTCTTGAATGAGAACAAGTATCTAAATAAGAAATAAACTGATTCCATCCACGTAATCGCAGTTTACAAAAAGTACATCCCGCAGAATCCATATAAGATACAATCTTAAAATTTTCTTCTAAGAAGAAATTAAATGTATCCCGTCCCTGTATGGTAAAAATTGGATTATCAGGAAATAGAACTTCACGCTGCTCCCATTCCTTTAATAAAGAAATCAACTTTTCTTGTTTTGAGTTATTGCAGGAGACAAAAGACAAAGCTAAAAACAGCAATACACAATATTTTATCATTATTGAATCATTTTTATTATCAAATAATTTAAACTAAATTCAATGAATATATCTTTGAACTATAAGATCAGTATTTCTAATTATAGAATATTTCGCATTCTATTTTTACCAAGTAAACTACTATCACGTGTAGCATATTATATCAAATTCCTTAGCAGAAAATATTTCTCCAAGCACATCATTCCAACAACACAAAGAGGACAGATAATAAGGATTTCTAAAAAGCCATATCTATTTTATACAAAACATCCTCTTTTTCAAATGAATACAGTAAGATATATGAATCATCAAGAGACACGGCAAAATTACTAACCGGCGTTTTAAAAATAAGGCGTTTTACAGGATTTCCTTCCCAATCCCAAATATGAATTTCGTAGCAAAGATCTGCTGTATTTAATACCCCTAATTCACCTTGCGTTTTGCCTGAATAAAGCCCATATATAAATTTGTTCGTTACTTTCAATTTGAGATAGTTCACGGTCAAAGAGCTTAAGTCTACACCTTGCATATCAGCTTTAGAATACGCAGAAGGGATTGATTGATTATTGACATATTCATTTTCTGATATAACATTTCCATTTGCATCGTAAATACGCATTAAAGGAAATTTATCGAATAAAGCAACGAATCTATCATTATTAGCATTGCTTGCCATTATTTTTGAGAATAGCATGTTTCTATTTTTCGTATCTATTGAAAAATCAACTTTTGGATAGTCAGAGCCGAAATCTGTTATCTCTTTAGTAGATAAATCACAACTTATATATTCCTTTGCACTTTCCCCCAGCATATTATATCCCAACAGCTTATTTCCCATCAAGAAACTGTTCAATATATTCATATACTCATCAGGAATCTGATATTCACCTGTCAATGACAGTTTCTTCACTAATGCATCAAAAGATACAATCTTCTGCTTATCAATAGAACGATAAGTAAAAGCGTTCAATCCAGTTCTCTGCAAAAAAGGAAAAACGGCAACCTCTTCTGCAGGCCCTACTCCTTTATGAATGAAATCTCCAACATAATTCAACTCAGGCAAAGAAAAGATCTGAAAAAACACATCATTCTTAATATCAACCGTTACTAAGAAATCACCTATAATCAGCATATCACCTATACAAAACAATACAGGTTCAACATTTACAGAATCTAAGGTTACTAACTTTTCCATAGGAAATTTTTGAATCATCACCCTATGAGAATTCTTTTCCATTTTAGTTGAGCAACTGGTGGCAAATAATAGCAAGAAGAATATAAAAAAGACATGTTTCATTTTTACAATATTAATATTCATTGATTTATATTTTAAGGCTGACTTTCAAAAGCTGAAAAAAGTTGAGAATTATTCTTTCTACTGGTATTTTAGAAAGTACAATCTCTGATTTTCATTTTTTTAGTCAGCCTCAAGTTCAAAAATGTATCCACTAAAAAATAACTTGCAGAATATTAGTGCCTATTCCAAAAAGCATTTTAAAATGAAATTGAGAATCACTCTTTTCAAAATTATGAACGGCAACTGCTACTTCCGCTATAAGAAGAAACGAAATAATCCCATCCGCAACCAACACAATTTCTTACAATACCTATTCCTCCATACGACACCCCGTATACACAAGAGTAACTTGTACCAGGGGGAGTTGGTCCTATTTCAGTTCCGTCAGCTAATGCTTCCACATTAGCCAGCATCAAATCAGACACAGTATCAGACTTCTGCGAAGCATAAACACCATATCCCGCTACTGCCACCAAAATTGCTACAAAAGCAAATTTCAAAAACTTTTTCATAGTAAAATTGTTTTAAATTCAAAATACGTTTAATATTTAATATCAAGCACAAAACAATGTTGTGCAGCAGAGAAGCAAGACACAGAATATCTCGCTAAGATCATTTCATATCATGCTGTCGTCACAGCTAAACCGGTTTATACTTTTTTCACTAAGTGCATTCTTACTTTTGCATTGGTAATCCCTCCTTTCAGGTATTTATGAAACAAAATCACCCTCAAAACAGAATGGCCATTTCCGTCCGACTGTCATTTCATTTCGGAATTATTCTACAGGATGAAAACTGTATTCCAATATCGGCTCATCCATATTCACATCCAAAGCTATGATAGCACCTCTCTGTTCATCAACAAAAATGCCATGAACATAATGGTCCAGTACATATTTCCGAAGCGGTTCCCCTCTCAGACTAAACACATAAATAGCTTGTCCGCCATCCGGTAATTTGTTTCCCTGCTTGGCGCTCTCCATAATATCCTTGAAGCTTTTCCCTTGGAAAACAGCATAAATAGCATTATCCATCACTTGTACATCGCCAAAACCCATAATCCCTGTCGGTATACCATAGCCCTCTGCGACCTGAAACTCCGGTTCGCCATGCGGACCGGTGCAGACAACATGCGTGCTATCCTTCAAATTATAGATTTCCAGAACCTCACCCAACTGGGTAGCAGCAACCAACACACCCTTACGAGGGTTGTAGTCAATAAAACTACGCCAAGCCTGTGCCAATGCAGGACGGGAGTTCGCCAAAGCTTCTTCGTTGGCAGAAGGGATTACCCCGAACTTCCGTAACAACTTTCCTTCTGAACTAACTTGGCAGAAACGGTTATCGCCTGTATAGTCAGGAATGATAAAAGTGGAGTCCTCATATATTATAAAATCTAAAGCCCGGAGGATATCTTTATCCAGCTTCACCACTTCTTGGCGAAGTAATGTGTCGCCGGATAAAGCAAACCCTAACTCTGTTAATTCCGACTTATTTGCATCCAATGTCCACAAGCATTTTTCACCCCATCGGAAGTTTTCTGCCGAAAGCATCTCTTCGGGTGCATCTCCCCTTTTTCCAAAAGAAGACAAATAATGAAATTCCGGATAACTGAATGCATGAAAATAATGATCCGTTCCATGCAAATCCAGCACCACAGCTTTATTGTCCCAAGCATGCACCCGGAAAGGGTAGCGGAATAAGGCTGTATCCAATTGTATCGTCTTTGCTTTTAGTTCCCGGACTTCGGGGAAATCAGCATATCCATTATTTATAGAGACAGTTGATTGCGAAGTACAGGAAAGAAGAAAAAAGAGGATACTAATAAAGTAAGCTATACGGAGCATAATAAGTATCTACTTTAGTATGATTAAACGGGCAATCGACAGTTCCAATACCAAAACAATATCCCCCTTCATACTCTCCTCTCGCCAAAGCTTCCACATTTTCTAAAAATAAAGGAGACACCTCCAATGATGGCTGACTTTTTACAATATATCCACTTACAATAGCAACTACTATTAATACAATTACCAGATTTTTTTTAATTCTGTTTTTCATAAATCATACTTTTTATTGATTTTTCAATGTGGCAAATATAAAGATTACACAAATATTTCATATATGTTTCATTGATTTTATAACGCCTTAAGGGGGTAAGAAAATTCTTACCCCCTTAAAACACCTTTTTTAATTAAAAATTAAGGATTTATTTATTTTGTGAGCAACAAAACAAAGCCAACTTCATCTTTTTCATTCCGCATACGGACAATATTCACGCGCGAATTATCACTTTCAAGTAATCCCCGAAGCTTGGACATAGCAGTTTTTCTTTTACCTTCCAAACCAATATCATCCAAATTCCAATCACAAATTTCAGCGATTCTACCATCCGACAAAAAATGGTCTTTAGCATGGATAAAAGCAGATAATAACTTATACGGCTGCTTAGAACATTGTTTCACCTGCCCTTTATAAGTTATGGCCATTTCCTTTTCATCAAAAAGAATCTCACGTAGTTGGTATTTAGCATTACCAAGGCTACAAACTATCTCATCATCTGATACAATCGTATCAGCAGATAAAATTGTATCAGATAATAAAAATTCATCATGCTGGACAAGAACATCGGATGACAGAACATCCACTTTATCATTTGGAACTCTATTCCTATTATATATAAGTAGAAATACCAAGATGCATATTCCTAATATTAACACTCCAATATATAAGACAATATCCATACGCCTCCAGTCTGCACACCACCACACAGACGGTGCAGATAAATAGGCTTTCACTGAAAGAAAATACATATTATCCAAATAATAATCTCCGAGTTTATTTTCAGGCAGACAAAGGGTAGGATTTCCAGCAATAGTTCGTTGAAAGCTCTTTTCAGTATTGGGCATTTGAGACATAAATTCAAGAGCAGCATAATAATGAGGTAAACTTGCATCCAACTTTTTTTGCCACTGCTCATTCAATCCACCAATTGAAGAACCTTTATGTTTAAATAAGTAACAAACCATAGAAGCCAATAAATCAGAAGAGAGCAAACGCTTCTGCTCTTTTACAGAATCCACATTCACAACCAATGTACCTGTAGCCGTTATCATACGACGCTGAGGATTCTTTACCTCATTTTTATCACCACTTGCTGAATATGGTACTCCCAAATTATCAAATTCCTGACTAACCCATCCCACCGCTGCATCTTTCAATAACATTTTGGCAGTCTGTTTATCTTTCTCTTGATTCTCCACACCGCTCAGATATAGCGAATGTACAAGTACCCCTGCGGTTAACAGCAGCAATCCGCACAATATGTATAATGTTTGTTTATAGTATTTCATGGCATTTATAAATGTGTATGCCACAAAAGTACATAAAAAGAAGCCCATCATCAAGCAATTATACCGTAAAGTCACTACAGATTTAAAGACATCTTCTAAATATAGCCAGGCATCATTTATGTGCGCTCAAGAAATCCCCTTTCAGACTACAGTTATAAAGTTTTTTCAGCCAGCAAATATAAAGAATACACTCTAATATTTCCTGAAAGACATACATCATTTAATTTAATAAACAGGAGTTTTAAACGGCTATTACCCACTGATTATCAACACATTGAAAATTTATAAATAAAAAACTAAGAGGCCAATTTAGGGTCAGGGTCACTTATAGCCCCGTATTTTAGCCAAATGAAGGAAGTGATTCTATTCCATGTCAAGAAAAAATGTGATAAGGTGATAAGGCGCTATCACTCTACCACCTTATCACTCTTTTATTCCTTCCTTTCCCGATATGAACACAATCCAACTCCTGATCCGCATAAATAATATTAAGTTTCAGATGTTAAGCCGCCGCATCGCCACTTTTATTCCTTTTCACTGCGACGGTTAAGGAAATTTGTAGTAGGTACTTATTCTTTCCACCATGGAGAAAGTTGCTTTCCATCACGGGGAAACTTTCTTTCCACCATGGTGGAAAGAAAGAAACTCCACGGTGGAAAGAATAAGCGTTCGGATGGAAAAGGCTAACCGTTGGAAGGGAAAAAGCATAGGAATGCCTAAGAAAGGAATTAGCTATTGCATTTCACTCATTTCTGTAGGGATATGAACAAAATGTGATAGGGTGGTAGGGGGATAAGGTGGTAGGGGGATAAGGTGGTAGGGGGATAAGGTGATAGGGTGGTAAGGTGATAAAGTGATAGCGGGATAACGCTCTGTGATATATAGCGCAGCTACTTTATCGCCCTATCCCCTTACCACTCTACCACCTTATCCCCCTATCACTCTATCACTCTTTTATCCCTTCTGTACCGGATAAAATCAACTCTTGATTCGTATAGATAATAGATTCTATATTGTAATCAGCCCAAAAAGATTTACATACAATAAAATCACAAATATCGAATTTTCACCTATACAAAAGTCATCAAAATTGTGCAGACCGCCAATATATAAAAATAGATTCCAAAGCAATATCCGGCACGCAAACAACTGTATATTTCACTGTATAACAACACTATACAAATCTATAAAGAATCAAATCCATCTGTAAACGGGGTTATAGGTGACCCTGACCCCGATTGACCCTTAACAAGACTTCTCAAAAACTTGACAGCACCTCTTCACTGTTTCCTTTTTTGAATATAAAAACAAATAACTGACAATAAAAAAACAGGCTATTATACAGAAAGTCACAAATTCTTAAGTCTAAAATTACTATTACTGTAAAAGAAGAGATGGCAACAAGCAATGTTGTGGTACCAAACAAAGAATGTTTCATGTCACAACATTACTTGCTTTGCATTATGACATTGTATGTACCATTAAAAGTGCCATTGCCGGGTAGTATATCTAAATCAAAATGCATATCTTTGCAGCAATAAAAATCCAACACCTATGAAGATACTCTATTACATTTACCAAATATGTTTTGCATTGCCAATTCTGCTGGTATTGACTATTCTTACGGCCTTGGTCACGATTGTCGGCTCACTGATAGGCGGTGCACACATCTGGGGATATTATCCCGGAAAAATATGGTCACAACTAATTTGCGTTTTCCTGCTGATCCCTGTTAAGGTGCGCGGTCGGGAAAAGATACATAAACATACATCGTACGTATTCGTGCCCAACCATCAGGGTGCATTCGACATCTTCCTGATCTACGGATTCCTGGGACGCAACTTCAAGTGGATGATGAAGAAGAGCCTGCGGAAATTACCTTTCGTAGGGAAAGCCTGTGAAAGCGCAGGACACATCTTTGTAGACCGTTCTGGACCTAAGAAAGTACTGGAAACCATTCGTCAGGCAAAGGCGTCACTGAAAGATGGCGTATCATTGGTGGTATTCCCGGAAGGAGCACGTACTTTTACAGGACACATGGGATACTTCAAGAAAGGCGCTTTCCAGTTGGCAGACGAATTGCAATTGGAAGTAGTACCTGTCACTATCGACGGCTCATTCCAAATCCTACCCCGCACCGGTAAGTGGATACATCGCCATCGCATGATACTGACCATTCACGACCCTATCCCACCCAAAGGGCAAGGTATAGAAAACATCAAGGCGACGATGGCCGAAGCCTACGCCGCCGTAGAAAGTGCTTTACCGGAAGAATACAAGGGAATGGTGAAAAACGAGGATCAGTGATTGCTCTCCTCCATGCGTTGATGTTCCTCTATTAATTTCATATTCTCTTTGGCTTTATCGAGGAATTCCCTCACCAAAGGAGTACTCTTGAAAGACTGGGGAGCCGTACGGATGATATCCTCTATCTGTGGGGTCATGATGGGATAAGGCAGCGTGCTGCACATCATCATGAATACACTAGGACCAAGGACATTCTCATAATTGGCAGAAATAAACTCCTTTATATAGTCATTCATTTCTTTTATCAAGGCCTCTCCCTCCTGAGTCAGTTGCTCATGGATGTCATCCAATGCGGCGCCATCCAGAACCATACGTGCCTCTTTCTTTTCCAGTTCTTCAATCTTCAGCTCAAGCGCATTGCGCTTTTCGATGAATTCATACAAAGCATTGTTTAGCGGTGTACCTTTAGCGGTGAGTTGAGAGTTGGATATGGAGACTTCAACTTTACCGTTCTCAAGTACAAGAGGCATGATAGCCTCATCATTCATGTAGAGCGTCACCATCATTACAGAGTCTGACGGGCCACTCGTTGAGAACAAACCGTGTACCACTTCGGCAGAGTCAATTGTTATCCATTGCCCGTCGCGGAGCGTTTTCAGGTATAACATCTTACCGTCGAGACTGGTCACCGATGACACACCCTCCACTTTATACTTGCGACTGCACGAAGCAAAAAGCACGAGCAAAAGCATTAAGGGCAAAATACGGTTCACATTCATTCTAATCATGCAGGAAACGATTTTTAAGAAATACGATACAAAGGTACAACCTATTCGCGCTGTAAAGAAACTTTTTATCAATATTTAAATTTTGCTCTCTTTTTTCCATTAATAATCCTTATAAGGAGGGAGAAAAGAAAGGATATTTCATTTAGTTTACTTATTTTTGCAGTGATAAGTAACAAAATGTAAACCCTATTACTGAAACAAGATAGTCTCCTATGTCAACTTATGCTCCTTTTGCCAAGCCACTCTACGTCATGCTGAAACCGGTAGGGGCCGTTTGCAACCTTGCATGCGACTACTGTTACTACCTGGAAAAGAGCAAACTATACCAGAACAACCCCAAGCATGTAATGAGCGAAGAGTTGCTGGAAAAATTTATTGAAGAGTATATTAATTCGCAAACCATGCCGCAGGTAATGTTCACCTGGCATGGCGGGGAAACCCTGATGCGCCCGTTGTCTTTCTACAAAAAAGCGATGGAGCTGCAAAAGAAATATGCACGCGGACGCACCATAGACAACAGCATACAAACCAACGGAACCATGCTGACGGATGAATGGTGCGAATTCTTCCGTGAAAACAACTGGCTGGTGGGAGTTTCTATCGACGGGCCGCAGGAGTTTCATGACGAATATCGAAAAAACAAGCAGGGAAAGCCCTCTTTCGTAAAGGTGATGCAAGGCATCAATTTATTGAAGAAGCATGGTGTAGAATGGAACGGAATGGCGGTAGTGAATGACTACAATGCCGATTATCCGCTGGAATTTTACAACTTCTTCAAGGAAATAGGCTGCCACTACATACAGTTTGCCCCCATCGTAGAGCGAGTATTCGGACATCAGGACGGACGACACCTCGCCTCACTCGCCGACCGGGAAGAGGTGGCTGAACTGGCGGACTTCTCCGTCAGCCCGGAACAATGGGGCAATTTCCTCTGTACTCTCTTCGACGAATGGGTGAAAAAGGATGTAGGCACATATTACATTCAGTTGTTCGACTCTACCCTAGCCAACTGGATAGGCGAACAGCCGGGGGTATGCACCATGGCAAAGACCTGCGGGCATGCCGGAGTAATGGAATTCAACGGAGATGTATATTCCTGCGACCATTTTGTATTCCCCGAATATAAGTTGGGAAACATTTACCAGAAGACACTGGTGGAAATGATGTACAGTGAAAAGCAACAGGCTTTCGGACAGATGAAACAGCAATCATTACCCACTCAGTGCCGTGAATGTGAGTGGCTGTTTGCCTGCAACGGCGAATGTCCCAAGAACCGTTTTGCACGGACGGCAAGCGGAGAACCGGGATTAAACTACCTATGTAAAGGGTATCACCGTTTCTTCAGTCATGTGGCTCCGTATATGGACTTCATGAAGAACGAGCTGATGAATCAGCGCCCGCCTGCCAATGTGATGGATTTCATAAAAACAAAATCATAATAATCAAGTAAGAATGAAAATTAAGACCTATTTAGTGGCGCTCTCTGCGCTGGCGTTCGGTTCTGCAATGCGTGCCGACGAAGGAATGTGGTTGTTGCAGTTGATGAAACAGCAGAACTCCATTGAGTTAATGAAAAAGCAAGGGCTGAAACTGGAAGCAGACGACTTGTACAATCCGGGCGGAGTCTCACTGAAAGATGCGGTAGGTATCTTCGGAGGAGGCTGTACGGGTGAGATTATCTCACCGGAAGGTCTGATCCTGACTAACCACCACTGTGGCTATGCTTCTATCCAACAACACAGTAGTGTGGAACATGACTATCTGACAGATGGTTTCTGGGCTAAAAACCGTAGCGAGGAATTGCCTACTCCGGGATTGAAGTTCCAGTTCGTGGACCGTATTGAAGATATCACGGACATCGTAAACCAGAAAATCGCTGCCGGCGAAGTGACGGAAGTGAATGCAATGACCCGCCCGTTCCTCAACAAACTGGCTAAGGAATTATTCGAAAAAAGCGATCTGAAGGACAAGAAGGGCATCGAAGTACAAGCATTGCCATTCTATGCCGGTAACAAATATTACCTGTTCTACAAGAAAGTATACACAGACGTACGCATGGTAGCTGCTCCCCCCTCCTCTATCGGTAAATTCGGTGGAGAGACGGACAACTGGATGTGGCCACGCCACACGGGAGACTTCTCCATATTCCGCATTTATGCTGACGCTAATGGTGATCCCGCAGAATATTCAGCATCAAACGTGCCCCTGAAAACTCCGAAATACCTGCCCATCTCAATCAAGGGGCTGGAGGAAGGTGATTATGCCATGATTATGGGTTTCCCCGGAAGCACAAGCCGCTACCTCACCGTATCGGAAGTAAAAGAACGTATGGAAGCACAGAACCAACCCCGTATCACCATCCGTGGCGCACGTCTTGCCGTACTGAAAGAAGTGATGGCTGCCAGTGATAAGACTCGCATACAATATGCCAACAAATATGCCGGCAGCAGCAACTACTGGAAAAATTCTATCGGCATGAACAAAGCGATCATTGATAATGATGTGCTGGGTACGAAAGCAGAACAAGAGAAAAGATTCGCAGAATTTGCCAAAGGCAAGCCGGAATACGAAGGTGTAGTAGAGAAGATCGATGCCATTGTAAACCAAACGATGCCATTAACCACTCAGTATTATTATCTGATGGAAGCATTCAGCGGCGCCATTGAATTCGGTAGCCCGTACATGGTTATGGACAACCTGAAAAAAGGTCTGGAAGAAAAGAATGACTCTCTGATCAATAAATCCATAGAACAGTTGAAAGAAGTTTTTGCTGATATCCACAACAAAGACTACGATCATGAAGTAGACCGTAAAGTGGCTAAAGCTATCTTCCCGGTATATGCTGAAATCATTCCGGCAGAACAGCGTCCGGCTTTCTATCAGACTATCGAAAAGGAATTCAAAGGTGATTACAATGCATACATCGATGCTATGTATGACAACTCCATCCTGGCCAATCAGGCTAACTTCGACAAGTTCTTAAAGAAACCTACGGTAAAAGCTATCGAAAAAGATATTGCAACCCAATATTCACATGCCAAGATTGAAAAGATGATGGCATTGGCAAAAGATTTGAACAGCACTTCCAAAGAACTGACCTTGCTGCACAAAGCATATATCCGTGGTCTGGGCGAAATGAAAGAGCCTGTTCCATCTTATCCGGATGCCAACTTTACAATCCGTCTGACCTACGGAAATGTAAAATCTTACAATCCGCGTGATGCCGTACACTATAAATACTATACCACTACAGACGGTATTCTGGAAAAAGAAAATCCCGAAGACCGTGAATTCGTAGTTCCTGCCAAATTGAAGGAACTGATTCAGAAAAAGGATTTTGGACGCTATGCGTTGCCGAACGGTGACATGCCGGTTTGCTTCCTGAGCACGAACGATATTACCGGTGGTAACTCCGGTAGCCCGGTACTGAATGCAAACGGTGAATTGATCGGATGTGCTTTCGACGGTAACTGGGAGTCTCTGAGTGGTGACATCAATTTCGATAACAACTTGCAACGTTGCATCAATCTGGATATCCGTTATGTACTGTTCATCCTCGAAAAACTGGGAGGATGCGAGCATCTGATCAATGAAATGACAATTGTTGAATAACTGATCTATCTCCCCCTATTACAATATGAAGAAAGCTCTAATAACAACACTGGCTTTGGCTCTCACCCTTCCGAGTATTGCCGACGAAGGTATGTGGATGCTGACCGACCTGCAGAAGCAGAACGAAGTGGCTATGACAGAACTGGGATTACTAATCCCGGCTAACCAGATTTATAACCCCGACGGCATTGCACTGAAAGACGCAGTGATCCACTTCGGTGGGGGGTGTACAGGTGAAGTCATCTCTGCCGAAGGATTGGTATTGACCAACCACCACTGTGGCTATGGTGCTATCCAACAACACAGTACGGTGGAACACGACTATCTGACGGATGGTTTCTGGGCCATGAGCCGTGAAGAAGAACTTCCCTGCAAGGGACTTACCATCACTTATATTGATGAGATACTGGATGTGACTGATTACGTCAACGAACAGTTGAAGATAGATCCGGACCCGAATGGTACCAATTATCTCTCTCCCAAGTACCTGAAAGAAGTAGCCGAACGTTTTTCTTCCGAACAAGGCATTGCCCTGACTCCGGGACGCAAACTGGAGCTGAAAGCTTTCTATGGCGGAAACCGTTACTATCTGTTCATCAAGACTACGTATAGTGATATCCGCATGGTAGGTGCACCTCCTTCTTCCATAGGTAAGTTTGGTGCAGATACCGACAACTGGATGTGGCCGCGCCATACAGGTGACTTCTCCCTGTTCCGCATTTATGCCGATAAGGATGGAAAACCTGCGGAATACTCCAAAGATAATGTACCCTTGAAGGTGAAGAAACACCTTACGATCAGCCTTGCCGGCTACAAGGAAGGTGACTTCACGTTCGTTATGGGATTCCCCGGACGCAACTGGCGTTATATGATCTCCGACGAAGTGGAAGAACGTATGGAAACTACGAATTTCATGCGCCATCATGTACGCGGTGTGCGCCAAGAAGCATTAATGGAACAGATGCAGAAAGACCCCGCCGTACGTATTCACTACGCCAGCAAGTATGCTTCATCTGCCAACTATTGGAAGAATGCCATCGGTATGAACGAAGGACTTGTCCGCCTGAAAGTGCTGGATACTAAACGGGCACAACAGGAGCAACTCCTCGCCCGCGGACGCGAACAGGGTGACGACTCTTATCAGAAAGCATTCAACCAGATACGGGACATCGTCGCGCATCGCCGCCCTGCCCTTTATCACCAGCAAGCCATTCAGGAAGCATTGATAACGGGATTGGACTTCATGCGCATTCCCAATACTTCTGCCATGCTGGCTGCTTTGAAGAACAAAGACAAAGCGCAGATTAAAACTGCCACAGATAGCTTGAAGATTGCCGCAGACAAGTATTTTGCCTCCGTACCTTTCCCCGAAGTGGAACGTATTGTTGCCAAAAAAATGCTGCAGACTTACATGCAATATATCCCCGCAGAACAACGTATCAGTATCTTTGAAGTGATCGATAAGCGTTTCAAGGGGAATAGTGATGCTTTTGTGGACGCTTGCTTCGACCACTCTATTTTTGGAAATAAAGAGAACTTCGAGAAGTTTATCCGCAAGCCGGGTTCTTATAAACTGGGCTTCGACTGGATGGTGTTGTTCAAGCACTCCATCACCGATGGCTTGTTGCAGACCGCCATCGCCATGGCAGAGGCCAACAAGAACTATAATGCCGCACATAAAGTGTGGGTAAAGGGAATGATGGATATGAAACGCAGTGCAGGCACTCCGATCTATCCGGACGCCAACTCTACCCTGCGTCTCACTTACGGACAAGTGTTACCGTATGAACCTGCGGACGGAGTGGAATATGGCTATTACACCACACTCAAAGGTGCCATGGAAAAGGAAGATCCCAATAACTGGGAATTCGTGATTCCTGCAAAACTAAAACAGTTGTATCAAGCAAAAGACTTCGGTCGCTATGCCATGCCGAACGGTGAAATGCCTATCTGTTTCATCGTGAACACGGATAATACCGGTGGTAACTCCGGCAGTCCGGTATTCAATGCCAAAGGTGAACTGATCGGTACAGGTTTCGACCGTAATTATGAAGGGCTTACAGGAGACATCGCTTTCCGCCCCTCATCACAACGTGCCGCCTGTGTAGATATCCGCTATACTTTATTCATCATAGAGAAGTATGCCGGAGCTTCACACATCATTAAGGAATTGACGATTGCGGAATAAAAGCAACTAAAAGTCCCTACGGACTTCCGATAATTCACCCCTACAAGTATCTGTATAGTACCTGTAGGGGTGTTTCTTTTAAGAAATCATTTCCATAGGAAAATGTTTCATTATAACAAGTATTCTAAAAAATAGCCAAAATATGCTCAAAACGGCCATAAAGGATAAAAGGGCGTGAACAATACATATCCGAAACTGTTTCTAACTACAGACAATAACACTAATTTTGTAGTAATAAAAAAACTTGTAGTACTAACAGAAAGGAAAAGATTATGGAAAAATTTGAAGAACTTATACAGTCAGAAAAACCCGTTTTAGTAGATTTCTTTGCTACCTGGTGTGGTCCATGCAAGGCTATGCATCCTGTATTGGAAGAGTTGAAAGGTCAAATTGGTGAAGCTGCCCGCATCGTAAAAATCGATGTTGACCAGCACGAAGAACTGGCTGCCAAGTATCGCATACAGGCAGTACCTACTTTTATTATATTCAAGAAAGGGGAAGCTGTTTGGCGCCATTCCGGAGTAATCAAAGGCAGCGAACTGAAAACTGTCATCGAACAAAATTCATAAGAAATAAAAAAACATGAAGAAAATCTTAACAGTTGCCATTCTGCTATTTGCAAGTGTACTGACGTATGCCTGCACAGACAAGGCTCAGGCACAGCAAAAAGAACCGAAAAAAAAGGAAGCTAAGAGCGGGGAGGTCATCGTAATGAACAAGGATATGTTCATTAAGGATGTATTCGACTATGGGAAATCTCAGGATTGGAAATATAAAGGTGATAAACCTGCCATCATTGACTTGTATGCCGACTGGTGTGGTCCCTGCCGTATGACAGCACCGATCATGAAGGAACTGGCAAAAGAATACGCCGGCAAGATCGTGATTTACAAGGTAAATGTGGATAAGGAACGCGAACTTGCCGCATTATTCAATGCAAGCAGTATTCCTCTCTTTGTCTTCATTCCGATGGAAGGAGAACCGCAGCTTTTCCGCGGTGCAGCAGATAAAGCTACCTATCAAAAAGCCATTGAAGATTTTTTATTGAAAAAGAAATAGTAAAAGTCACAGGAGTCATGTATGAATGATGAGGGGCATATCTTTCCACTCATTATTGTACATCTCCGTGACAGTGTGATAACCGGACGCTTGCAGGACCGCCAAGGCTTGCAGGCGTCCGTTGTTTATACGCTCCGGATAATGGGAATCACTGTTCACCTGCACGCGGATCCCCTTCTCCAGCAATACAGGGAAGTAGCGTTCGTTGGGATAGAAAGTACCCAATTCAAGATATGATTTCGTATTGACCTCTACAATATACCCCCTACGGGCAATGGCATCCAAATATTCTTGTATCAAATCATCGTACCAAGGCTCATCCAGCAGACCGGGACGGTAAGCAGCAGCATTATAATGCATTTTATCGGCATGCCCCACAACGTCAAATCCACCTAATTCTACCATACGCATCAGGCGTTCGTAATAGAGATGTACCACTCGTACCAAATTACCTCCGAACTCTTCGTCCACCAGTTTACGGAATTTATCCGCTGTAACATCTACATCCACAACCTCTCCTTTATCATTGTAAAGCAGGTGTACCGAGCCAATGCGATAATCCAATGGCAATTCCCGGAAACGAGCAACAGAAGGATTACTTTCTTCATTCAGATAGTCGATCTCCAAACCTATATACAATTCTATCTGTCCGGCATATTTAGCTTTCAACCGACGAAATTCTGCCAGGTAATCATCCATACAATCCCACTCCATGGTCCAAGCAGTAGGAAACGGCAACGGGGCATGAGATGAAAAGCCGTAAGACGTAAATCCTTCGCTCAGGGCAAAGCGGATGAAGTCTTCCATATTAGCACGTCCGTCACAATACAAACTATGACTATGATAGTTAGTTAAATTTCCAGTTCTATTGTTCATAATCTTATCATCCCACTATTTTATCATTTTCCACCCTATCACCTTATCACCCTATCATTCTTCTATCTCACTAAGTTCCAGCCAACGCATGGTCTTCTCATCAATCAGATCGGTTACCTCAGGCAGACGTTTGGATTTCTCTGTCAGCTCGTCTACAGACAGGGTACCACTGCATAAAGCAGTTTCAATACTGGCCTTTTCTTCTTCCAAGGCAGCAATTTCCTGTTCCAGCTGTTCAAACTCTCTCTTCTCCTTAAAGGACATCCGTCGCTTTTCATTCAGACGTACTTTAGAAGTTTTGTCTTCCTGCGGTTTGGCAGCCTCTTTCTCTTTTTCTTTCTCTTGGCGAGCCTTTTCTTCTTTCCAGCTACGATACTGCGTATAGTTTCCGGGGAAATCACGAATGTCCGCCTGCCCATTGAACACCAACAAGTGGTCTACGACTTTATCCATAAAGTAACGGTCATGGCTAACCACAATCACACAGCCCTTGAAATTCTGCAAATACTCTTCCAGCACATTCAGAGTGATAATATCCAAGTCGTTGGTAGGCTCATCCAATACAAGGAAGTTAGGATTGCGCATCAGTACCGTACACAAGTACAGACGGCGGCGTTCTCCACCACTCAATTTATAGACATAGCTATGTTGAGTTTCGGGGGTGAAAAGAAAATGCTGCAGGAATTGGGAAGCAGTCAGTTTCTTGCCATTCCCCAGTTCTATGACTTCGGCAATATCCTGCACCACATCAATGACCTTCATCTGTTCATCAAACTGCAAGCCATCCTGCGAGTAATAACCGAAACGCACCGTCTCACCAATATCGATTGTTCCGCTGTCTGCCTTTACTTCTCCCATCAGGATTTTGATAAAAGTAGATTTACCGGTACCATTATTTCCCACAATACCCATCTTTTCATAACGGGCAAAGATATAAGAGAAATCTTCCAATATCTTCAGGTCACCGAATGATTTGTACACATGGTCCGCCTCGAATATCTTACTGCCGATATAGGACGCTTTCACATCCAGCTTCACATTGTCGTTATTGAAACGTTGCTTGGCTACTTTCTCCAGTTCATAGAAAGCATCTTCGCGATAGCGGGCTTTATGTCCGCGGGCCTGTGGCATACGGCGCATCCATTCCAGTTCCGTACGATACAGGTTGTTGGCGCGGGTGATCTCGACATTCGTTGCATCAATGCGTTCCTGCCGTTTCTCCAGATAATAACTATAGTTTCCTTTGTATTGATAAATCTGACGATTGTCTATTTCAATGATTTCGGTGCAGACACGATCCAGAAAATAGCGGTCGTGCGTCACCATAAGCAGGCTGAGGTTGGTGCGGCGCAAATAATCTTCCAACCATTCAGTCATATCAAGATCGAGGTGGTTGGTAGGCTCATCCAGGATCAGAAAATCCGGTTCAGTGATAAGGGTATTGGCAAGTGCCACACGCTTCAGCTGACCACCGGAAAGGTACTTTACTTGCTGGTCGAAATTACGTATCTTCAATTGAGACAGAATTTGCTTGGCCTTCTGCTCATAGTCCCATGCTTTTTCATGGTCCATGCGTATCAGGATTTCATCGAGTCCCGGATGCCCTTCCGTCTCCATGCAACGTTCGTATTCCTTAATCAGTTCTACAGTACTGTTGCCATGATGAAAACAGGCTTCCAATACAGTCAGGTTTTCCGGATATTGCGGGTCTTGTTCCAAATACCCCACCCGGAGGTCACGGCGGAAAGATATATTCCCACTGTCATATCCCTCTTTTCCGGCAATGATATTCAGTAAGGTAGTTTTACCACTACCATTCTTGGCAATCAATCCGATACGTTGTCCTTCTGCTACACCGAGAGCAACATTCTCAAGCAATACCAAATCACCAAACGATTTGGTCAAATTCTCTATCTGAAGATAACTAATCACAATTAAAAATTATAAATTAAAAATTAAAGAAGGATTTTGTAGGTTTCTGCCAAATTGCAAGGCTCCCCTGCCTTCACTTTGCTCCACACTAATTTCATGGGGTCAATCCATTCTCCGGTAATAAGATTCTGTAGCACAGGAGCTTCACGATTACCATCTATCAGGGTCATCCACTCCAGGCCATCTACTTCATTGGCAAGAATCACACAGATGACAATACCGAAAGAGAGCCACGCTTCTTTCTTCTTCGGCCCGATAGTTCCACTATCGATGACCTGCTGCATACTGTCCAAATCTTCTTCCATTCCCTGGAAGTCTTTTTTCAGTTGCTCCTTCACAGTGGTTGTCACCCACTCAAAAGCTTCATTAATCTGGTAAATTTCGGACAGGCGAACAGGAATAATCTCTGCCGGATATTTCACTCCCTCTTTGCGTTTTTCCAATGAAGCAATAACCGCCTCGGCTTCTGCTGCAGACGAACCCTTACTGACAGTAAAAGAACATTCGAAAGCAACATCGTCCATACCGGTAATCCAAAGATGGGAAGTATAATAAGCTCCGTCTTCCTCAAACATCTCTTTACTGTAAGCACATTCCATATTTCCTATCCTTACGGAAACAGCCGAAGGATTGTCTTTCAGTTCCTGCCGGATTACTTCCCTGGCATACGCCGCACTGCCTTTGTATGCAGAGATACGGAAATTTCCGGTCCATTCATTAGGATTATAGAAGAGAAAAGAGCCTTCTCCATCTTCAAATTCATTCCAATCTACGGGATACATCATGGAAAACCATGCCCCCGGAGAGATAAACTTCTTGCTTTGTGCCATTGTTATTCAGAGGTTAAAAACGAGGCCACCTGACCTCGTCCGGCAAAAGTAACACTACCGCCGTTGATATGCAAACAAACAGAAACAAAAAACAGCCGATTCTCACGAACCGACTGTCCCAATCATCATCTATGAATGAAGACCATTATAGTCTTCAATATCTTATTAAATCTCTATCAAACTTCAATGAAAATCATATTCTTGTTTTCGAGCGCAAAGATAATCAATGAAATACATCAGTTCCCAATATTTTAAGATATTTAAAATAACATTCTATAAACAAAGGAATTTTATAGACCAGTACAGCAAAAAAAACAGCCGATTCTCACGAACCAGCTGCTTCAATCATCATTTATGAATGAAGACTCTTACTGTCTTCATTATATTAGCGGCTATCTAATATAACCGTAATATTCATCGTCTGTAGCACAATCCCACCAAATAGGATAGCACCAAATATTTGTTTCAAAAGCCTTTGAGTTGGCAGCTCCGGCATTCGTTGCATTATACTGTAATTCCAACGTGGCGGGCAACCTCCAACGACGCATCCAGTACATGGGGTCAGTAGGTGAAGTTCCGGTTATTTCCGCCTGTCCGGCAAATAGCGGTCCACGCTGATAACCGGGATATACAACACCGAAATTACCGATATTACCGGCACTATAATTAAAACGACGCATATCATTCCAATTTTCAGCACTGCATCCCATTGCTAAGTACTTTTGTAACATAATGTCGGCCATAGTCAGACTGCCTTCATCCTGGCAAACAGCGTCACTCGCCATATAAGCAGCAATCTCACTGTTGTCCATCGGCCACATATCCTTATTATCATAACCGGCAGCTTTCCACTCTTCCAATTTTGTCTGCATCATATCTATGTGAACTTTAATGCCTTCTTTATAAGCAGCAAGAGCTTTCGTTTTATCACCTTTACGCATATAAACCTCAGACTTAATAAAACACATTTCATGATAAGTTAAAACTTCAAAGTCCGAATTAGGACGTATCTGGAACGACCCCGTAGAGCCAACAGCGCCGGCAGATACAGCAGCCGTAGTCTGGAAATACCAATACATATCCATTTCACCTTGCCCACCCATGCCTGTAAGACAGGAGTTGTTACGCAAATTTACATAGATCGTATCCCCTGCATATATATAGTTAGTACTATTCACATAAGGAGAACCTTTAGGATAAGTCACAATAACCTTATTGCCATCCACTGTATACTTCTTACCTTTCAACGATGCAATAAATTCGTTACGCTTGCTTGCATCCGCAATCTCATACGAAATATCCTTATCGGCATCAGCGTAAACAGGAGATTGGATAGAGAGTTCTCCTCCAGCAGTCAAACGAGCCGATTCTCCATAGAAATCGACACCCACAGAACGTAACCAGTCATAGGACTGTACCTTACCATCTGCATTTAGTTTAATATTACACATGGCAGCCGGTACGATTTTAGTCATACGGGGATCTACCGTGCCTGCCCCACGCATATTGGTCAGCAAATCATAATAGTATTTCGAAAGCCTCTGGTTGGAACCGTAAGCAGCAACATTCCAATTGGAATTAGTCATCACAGGATCCTGAAGCAGATAATCTGTTACATCCGAAGAGCTATTATAGCATTTAACTAATATATTATCGCTGTTTGATTGAGGAGCTTTCGACAAACATTCTAAAATAGCATCCGGATTAAACAAATCTGCTTTTTTGGAAAGCTTCAATAAATAGCGAGCTTTCAAACCATAGCAAAGCTTTAACCACTTCTGGACATCACCAGCATTCCACATATCCCCATCTATCAATCTGGTAGCTGAAGTTTCCTGAGCCCTTCCAAAAAGTTCAATGGCTTCATCCAATTTGGCAATACATCCATTAAAGATTGTTTTCCCATCATCATAGGCAGGACTCGGTGAAGCACCTAATGCCTCTGTATAAGGTATCTCGCCATACAGGTCGAGCATTTCCATAAATCCCAAAGCATGAAATACATCGGCTGCGGCCATGTAATGATAAGCTCCTTCCTGTTCTGCCTTCTTATACAAATCATTCAGATTGGCAGCAGTCTCCACAAACCAAGTCTGGTAAGGAGTGGTGGTGGTACCTGACGGGCATGCCCATGTGACACTCAACTTATTGTTATTACCATTATTACTATAAAAAACACCTGCCTGACAAGCTGTACGCATATTCACAGTACCGGCACTATACATATAAAATTTCTGAATCCAAGGTAAACGATTCGAGACCAAAGCGCTTTCATTATTGGGAGAATCCGGATCGACATTAACATCCAGCCACTCCTCACAGGATGTTGTGCTTAAAGTAAGCATACACCCCAGTGCTATATATTTAAAATACTTCATAGTCTTCAATTTTTTGCAGTTATTAGAATGTAAGATTAACGCCAAAAGAAAAACTGGATGTTGACGGAACGCTACAATAATCAATACCTGTAGCACCGGAACCGCCTGTACCACCAGCCGTACTAACTTCAGGGTCCATGCCCTTATAGTTTGTCCAAGTAAACAAGTTTGTTCCGGTAGCAGTTACCGATAATCTCTTAATAACATTCTGTCTTTTTATTAGCTTCGTGAAATCATAGCTGACAGATAAAGAGCGCAATTTCAACCAATTTACAGAAGTTATAAAGTTATAGGAGTTTGAACAATAGTTATCCCAGTATTTCTTTATCATGGCCTTACCGGAATATGTAACGCCATTGATATCATAACTTTGGTCAGCATAATAGGTCTGATTAATATCTGCTCCAGTTTTACTGTCTACTCCAGTCACCGTCACATATTCACGACCATTTTCCAAGGTGCGTTTGCTTAATCCATTTGACACCATATAGTATTCAGTACCGTTATATACATCACCGCCAATGCGGAAATCAAGTAAGAAAGAAAGCGTCAAATCCTTAATGTGGAATGTATTATTCAAACCACCTATAAATTTCGGTTCACGGTTACCGACAACTTCACTTGTAGAAGAATGAATTTTATATAACCCTGTAGTAGCATCTACCTGATATCTTCCGCCTATGATTTCTTGATTATCCTCTCCGGTAGTTTCATAAGCAAAACGACTACCAACCAATGCAAGGAATTTACCACCATTCGGAACAGAGGCAGCTTTTACCGTACCAAACTGCGCATCTGTCGGATAGAACATACTTACACCATCCAGAAAATCACCCAATTTACCACGGTTATAAGAAGTATTTAAAGTAATATTCCATTCAAAGTCTTTTGTTACAATAGGCTTACCGGTAATAGCTATTTCCATACCATTATTGATTACAGAACCTGAATTGATAGAAGACATTATGGAACCGTTTGCATTAGACAAACGAGGAGAAGCGATTTGATTTTTGGTCTGGCTATGATAATAAGTATAGTCCAACCCTAAACGTCCACCTAAAAATCTCAATTCTGTACCTACTTCCCATGCCGTCTGAATCTCAGGTTTCAGATATGCATTGCCAAGCACATACTGATTTCCAACCCCGGTAAAAGAACCATAAGTAATAGGAGTTTCCAGATAAGTTAACGTGGCATAAGCGTTAGCATCCTTGCCGACTTGTGCCCAACTGGCACGTACCTTGCCGAAAGTAAGTATATCGTTCTTGCTAAACAGCTCGGTGAATACAAATGAACCGCTGACGGAGGGATAGAAATAAGAACGATTATCAATAGGTAAAGTAGATGACCAGTCATTACGACCTGTGACTGTGAGATAAGCAATATTTTTATAAGAAGCACGAAATTCACCATATACGCCTACCAGTCTTTTCTTTGATGTAGCATCTTTAAAGAATTGATTTTCTTTTGATATATTATTAAAGCTGATTGTACCTGCCGTAATAAAGTCATATCCCCAATGGGTTTGGTTATGGCGCTCAGTACTTTCAGTAGTAGTACCTACCAATAAATTCAGATCGAAATCACCAAAGGTTTTATGGAAATTACTCATCACATTCGTTGAAATATAATTGTAAGTATAGTCACTCTTATTCAGACGACCATTCTGATACATTTCTTTTGCAACAGAGCCCGGAGCAATATAAGTATATGCTTCCGTCGTATATTGGTCGTAACCTACACGTGCTGAAACATCCCACCAGTCTGCTATTTTGAAAGAAGCATTTGCTGCACCGGTAAAGCGCTTTGTATTATCCGACAGCTTGTTTTTATTTATAATCCAATACGGATTTTCCTTATCGCTTGCCAAATCCAGACGACCATCAAACAAACGATATTTAGAACCATCCTCATTCAAGTACTTCGACATGTCTTCGGTCTGGGGCCAACTGTAAAGTGCAGTCATGGTACCATTACCACCACCGTCATATAAACCTGCGGAAGTTAATGTCTTATCTGTATCTGCTATAGAATAGGAAACGTTAGCACCTACCGTCAAACGACCATATTTCTGTTCACCATTAAAGCGGACTGTTGTTTTATTATAACCTGTTTTAGGAACAATACCCGTTTGATCATAATTAGATGCAGACAAAAAGAATGAACTATTTTTAGTTCCACCGGAAATGCTAACATTATTATCCCAAACAGCACCATTTTGGAAGAAGTCACCAATGTTATCATATAGTTGGGTACCGGAAGCGATTCTCTCTCCCCATGACAAGTAAGTCAAATCATCCAAAACACCATTATTTGAATAGTATCCACGGCCAAATTCCGTCTGAACTTCCGGTAGCTTAGTAGCCCATGAGCTACTCAACTTACTGGAAAAGTCAACTTTAACAGAACCTTCAGCGCCTTTTTTAGTAGTTATAATAATCGCACCATCGGCAGCACGCGAACCATACAAAGCAGCTGCAGCAGCACCTTTCAATATGGACATGGTCTCAATATCTTCCGGATTGATATCCATCACACGATTTGAGTAGGTTGTATTACTACGCGTCATACCATCAGTACCGCTATTCCCCACTACTTGTGTAGAGTTATCATAAATAATTCCATCCACCACAAACAAAGGCTGGTTCTCGCGACCTTCTGAAGTAGAATTACCACCACGAATGATAATACTTGCACCGGCACCTGCCGCACCACTACTCTGCGTAATATTTACACCTGGAACCTTACCTGCCAATGAATTAATAACATTGGTATTTTTGTTCTTCAATAATTCTTCTGAGTTAATATCAGATACAGCATAGCCTAAAGCCTTCTTTTCCTTTTTAATACCCATAGCAGTCACCACAACTTCATTCAAAGTCTGGGCATCTTCTTTCAAGGTCACTGTATATACATTTCCTGCACCTACCTTAACTTCAGCTGAAGTATACCCCACGAATGAAATTACTAATGTGCTACCCAACTGGGCATCTACAGAGAATCCGCCATCTACATTAGTAACAGTACCCGTGCCTGTACCCTTTACTAATACGCTGGCACCAATGATTGGCTCACCCGTTGCATCTACAACTTTTCCCGTGATTTTCTTTGCTTGTTGAGTACTTTGGGAACTTGGTGTATCAACATTTATATATAAGTACAACAAACGCCTATTTATTGTTATTTTTATATTATCTTCCGGAAAAGTACTTACTCTTTTTTTACTGGATACTGGACGACCTGATACTTACTTAATAATACATAACATCTCATTAATCTCACCGAAGAACCTGATATTGACTAAAAAGAATAATTGCATGAATAAATAAAAAATCAGCCAGCCTAATTATTAATAATCAAATATCAATATTCACATCAATTAAACCAGTTAAGTAATGAAAGTCTAATTGATTTCTATCTCAGCTTGATAATAACATTCTATATTTTTTAGAATTTATATATATAAAATATAAATATTACTATATTATTGTTTTAAGAGAATACAATCACATAGAAACTAAATACAACATATTCACCAATATTACAAACAATTATTTATAATATACTTTCAATATAACATATATATCAGCAGAAATAAATACAATATGATTTTTAGATAAAGTAGTATTTCATGTATTAAGAATGAAATATAAGTCTCAGCAAAGAAGAGAAATAAACATATTAGTATTCGTTTACATATTTTTAATGCTTAATATAACACAAATATCAAACTAATTTATATTTTTGCAAACAAATCCAAATTATATAGCTTATGAAAAACAATTATCACTTATCATTAGTATTGCTTGTATTGTTTGGGATATCTTCTCCATATTTGGCTAAAGCAGCCGATCGAGAGAATACACCAAGTTCCCAAAGAACTTAACTTTACTATTCAATTTTACATTACTTTCCAATGGGCTGTATCTTCCTTCTCACATCCTTAGAAATCTCCAAAAACATGTAATTCAATTTCCCGGAATGTATTCCTTCTTCATTTTGCTTATACTTATTATTAGCGTATTGCTTTGACTTATCGAATGTTAGTCGTGACATTTGATTCTGTGATTTACCTACCATCGTTGAATCCAGCTTCTCATCCGGAAAGAAATCATCCAGATCCACATCTCCAATCATAGTAGTTTCAAGGAAGTTCATATTCTTGCGACCGGCATCTGTATAATACCCCACAAACATATGTCCCGGAGTACGAACCAATATTGGTTCTATATTAATAGCACGAAGCAAGGAAGCAAACAGCACGCTACCATCCACACAGTTAATCTGCGAAGACTCCAGTGCATCATCAAACGTGCGAACACGCTGGGAAAAGACCACATTACTGGACAAACTGGTATTGGAAACAGAACTGTAACGGAAATTACGCTTTTGAAGCACGTTCCATAGAGCATAGACTTGCTTGTCCACCACTTCTGCATTGCCACCTTGATAGCCCAAGAAACGATTGACAATACGGGTATTCAGTGCTTCACGCAACAATTTGTCAATCATCGGATTCTCCTCATTAACGTATGCCGCAAAGAAAATTCCTGTATCATGAAACTTAGTCCCGTTCGTGACATACCCCAACAGACACTCATTGATGCTGCGAACTGAAAAAGTACGAACCCGCTGTCCCAAATCCTTATCATTCATTTCTACCTTAACAGCCACACTTACCGGTTCCGCCTGATTATTATTCTTCAGCGCTTCGTAATTCCAGATAATATCGGGATAGATCGTATATTCCGTCCGTGGTTTAGCCAACACAAACTCAGATACGGAACGGGAAAAGAACGGAGTTTCAGCAACTTCAATACGTACCCTGCTGTACGCCTTTCCTGAACGAATCCGGATAGAAATACAGGATTTAGAATTACCCACATATAAAGAATCAGCCGGAACAATGACCTGCGCATCCGTTGTTGCTACAGAAAGGATACTGGAAGGAAAAATATTGCCTCCCAGCTCATCCGTTATCTCAAACCCAGAACGGAACGGAGCCGTATTCAGCCAAAAGGAACCTGCCACAACCACCACCAATAAAGCTATCAGAGCGGGCAAACGCCATTTATATCGCCGAAAATTTATATTAGTCAACTCTTTCATACCAATGTTATTTATATTAAGACAAAGGTAAGTATAAAAACTGGAATGCAAAAGTAATAGTTTACAGTTCTTCACTCTACCAAAACCGGATCAACTCCGTACCATCTCCGTACCTATACGTTTGGACTTGATACGGCTTTGACACGGTCTTGGTACGGACTTGGTATGTACCGGATGACCTTCAGCACATACCAAAATGTAACCGAATTGTAACACGTGTTTCACTTTCCCGTAACAAAAACACCGCATCTTTGTCGCTGAAAAGAAATAAAGTATAACTTTGTGGTAGGAGAATTTGTTTTGAATACCTCATATTAATTAGAAAAAGCAATGAACGATTATCGTATTTTAGTTGTAGACGATGAAGAGGACCTTTGCGAGATCCTGAAATTCAACCTTGAAAATGAAGGGTATGAAGTGGACACGGCCCATTCTGCCGAAGAGGCATTGAAAATGGATATCGGTAGCTACAGCTTGTTGCTACTGGACGTGATGATGGGAGAAATATCCGGTTTCAAAATGGCCAGCCTGCTAAAGAAAGATAAGAAAACCGCTCAGGTACCTATTATATTCATCACTGCCAAGGATACGGAAAATGATACGGTAACCGGCTTCAATCTGGGAGCTGATGATTACATCTCCAAACCTTTCTCTCTGCGTGAAGTCATCGCACGCGTCAAAGCTGTATTGCGCCGCACCCAACAAGGAGAACAAGAACGGGCACCGGAGCAAATCAGCTACAAAACATTAGTCATTGATATTGTGAAAAAGAAAGTTAGTATCGATGGGGAGGAAGCCCCTCTCACCAAAAAAGAATTTGAGATATTACTTTTACTCCTCCAGAGCAAAGGACGCGTATTCTCCCGCGAAGATATACTGGCACGGATATGGAGCGACGAGGTCTATGTACTGGACCGCACCATCGATGTGAACATCACCCGTTTGCGTAAGAAAATAGGTATTTATGGAAAATGCATCGTAACTCGCTTAGGATATGGATACTGCTTCGAAGCTGAATAATACCACACATTTCCTGTCGTTCAGCCGAAGGTTATTTCTTTCGGTCATTTCACTGTTTCTGGTATTTGCCGGATGCTTCCTGGCGTATCAATACCAACGTGAGAAAGAATACAAGGTAGATCTGCTGGATATACAGCTACAGGACTATAATGAACGGTTGCACCAGGAGCTTGCCCGCATTCCGGACAGCTTATGGAACACCACACTGGAACGATACCTGCAAAAATACATCAAACAGGATTTACGTATTACGGTAGTTAATGTACAGGGTGACGTATTATATGACAGCTACGAAAATCAGAAATTAGGCAATCATATCAACCGCCCGGAAGTGCAAAAAGCACTGGCAGAAGGAAAAGGGTATGATGTACGCCGTACTTCCGAAACAACGGGAGTGCCCTACTTCTATTCCGCCACACTCTATGAGGGCTACATCATACGTTCCGCCCTCCCCTACGACCTGAACCTTGTAAGACACCTTGCAGCAGACCAGCACTATATCTGGTTTACCGTCATCGTATCATTGCTATTAATATTCATCTTCTACAAGTTCACCTCTAAACTGGGGACAGCCATCAATCAGCTACGTGAGTTTGCCAAACGTGCTGACAAGAATGAGCCTGTGGAAACAGATATGCAATCCGCCTTCCCGCACAACGAACTGGGAGAGATTTCACAGCATATCATCCAGATATACAAGCGACTGCGTGAAACCAAAGAGGCGCTATACATTGAGCGGGAGAAGTTGATCACCCACTTACAAACCTCACATGAAGGATTGGGCGTATTCAATAAGGACAAGAAAGAAATCCTGGTCAACAACCTGTTCACACAATACAGCAATCTGATTTCAGACTCCAACCTGCAAACAACAGAGGAAATATTCTCCATCAGTGAGTTCCAGAAAATCACGGATTTCATCAACAAAGCTCCCAAGCGTCCGGGCAAGGAAGAAAAGCGTATGTCTATCAGCATCAATAAGAATGGACGTATGTTTATTGTGGAATGTATTATATTCCAGGATTTAAGCTTCGAGATATCCATCAATGACATCACTCAGGAAGAAGAGCAGATCCGCCTGAAACGCCAGTTGACGCAGAACATCGCACATGAACTGAAGACTCCGGTCAGTAGCATACAGGGATATTTGGAAACCATCGTCAACAATGAAAACATTTCCCGGGAGAAGATGCAGACATTCATAGAGCGATGTTATGCCCAAAGCAACCGGTTAAGCCGACTGCTACGCGACATCTCCGTATTAACGCGTATGGACGAAGCCGCCAACATGATCGACATGGAGAAAGTAGACATCAGCCTGTTGGTAGGCAATATCGTAAACGAGGTATCCCTGGAACTGGAAGAAAAGCATATCACCGTAGTCAACTCCCTAAAACCGAAGATACAACTACGGGGAAATTACTCCCTGCTATACTCCATTTTCCGCAACCTGATGGACAATGCCATTGCTTATGCAGGCACGGATATACGCATCAACATCAGCTGTTTCCGCGAGGACGAGAACTTCTACTACTTTAGTTTTGCCGATACCGGCGTGGGCGTCTCTCCCGAACATCTGAACCGCTTATTCGAACGCTTCTACCGGGTGGATAAAGGACGCTCACGCAAACTGGGCGGTACAGGATTGGGATTGGCTATCGTAAAGAACTCGGTAATCATCCATGGAGGTACCATTTCGGCCAAGAACAACCAGGGGGGCGGATTAGAATTCGTATTCACCCTGGCAAAGGAAAAGTAAGAAACGGTTTGCACTAATCACTTTTTTCCTTATCTTTGCGATGCATTGGTTTACTGTCTTTGTTCGGAGACGGTAATTAAAAGGGAATCAGGTGCAAGTCCTGAACAGTCCCGCTGCTGTAAGTTTCATGATAGGTTGCAGGCAAACTACCAATAGCCACTGGAAGTCCGCTTCCGGGAAGGCGCCTGGCAACAGAAACAAGTCAGAAGACCTGCCATGCACTGTTTTTATCACTGCTTTCGAGGAAAAAGCGTTGAGTCTAAATGAAACGGGCAAATCGTCCCCTCATTTCATTCATCCACTCGGCTTCAAAGAAAGTAAGGAACAATAAACTCTGCCAAGTTTATTTGAATGCCAATTTGATGGGAATCACGTTGGCATTTTTCGTTTATAACATACTGTTATATTGTGTATTACAAAATTTATTCCTATTTTTGCCAATAGTTAAAATCACTCAGTTTAAACCATAAAAGTTTAAACCAACTTTAAACCAAAATAAAATTGAACCCCGAAAAATAGGATTATGAAAGTCAGAAAAGAGTTATTCAAAAGTAAAACATTAACGAATGGAGAACACCCTATCGCCATTAGAATCCACCATAAAAAAGCCAAATTAGTAATGACGGGAGTTTCTACCAAAGCCGAATATTGGAATAAAGAAAAACTTGCTGTTAAGTGTCAAGACAAAAAATATAAAGAGAAAAATAAAATTGTCAATGACGAATATCTACGAATCTTACAATGGAAAATCCAGTGTAAGCTGCCCCCTAAAACCAAGCGATTCTGCCCCCTTAAAA